>ERZ857882.2925-NODE-2925-length-16872-cov-3.458405_pt1 | contig 16872 bp, 12 predicted proteins | sample MGYA00519697_ERZ857882 | MGnify/ENA primary metagenome ERZ857882 (study PRJEB31778, sample SAMEA3449373) | human gut metagenome | biome: human gut; feature: human-associated habitat; material: faeces | place: United Kingdom | collected 2010/2012 ...
TGAAGAAATACCTGTCAAGATTCCGGATAACAGTCCAACCTCCATTGAAGAGAAATATGAAATACTAAATCAATTCATGGATGTACAAGATGGTCAGTGGATTATAAACTTGTCCGAAGAAGAAGCATCTAATATGGGGATTTTGAATGAATATCAGAATCGATTTCAATGTTTAGCTAAAATTAATATATCTTTAAAAGATAAGTCAAGAAATACTAATGATAAAATTCTTTTCATTCTAAATGAAAAATACATTGTCTATAAAAATGGTAAATTAAGTTCTGAAGAACCCAGAATTAAGACTAAAGGAGTTGAATGGATACCTGCTAATGCCCGTTTTATAGCAGAAACACAAGATACAGGTAGTAAACAATATATCCTTGGAGAAGGTCCTAAACCTAAAACTTTATATTTGAGAGTCTATGTAAAAAATTATTTTAATCCATGGACATGTTCTGGTTGGGCAAATTATTCACAAGGGTCATTAACGATATCAGGATATACTGGATATCAATTTGATGCTCCTTATAGTGTTGCATGCTCTAATTCTGCGGGTAGTAATTGGATCTTTTATTCAGATGCACCATCTGGTTGTTATAATGGAGAATTTAAATTTCAATTTTGGGGAACTTATTAATTTTATCACCTCATTCTTCCTATGGATGGTAGAACGACCACACTAAATACATTTTACCAAATTCTATAATATACTCCGACACCGACATAGGGTGACAGTCCGGATTGACCGACACCGTAACCTGCCGACACACCGACTCCCCATCGGCGGGCAGGAAATGTCTTTGTTACATAGACAGTCTTCGGAAAAACATCTATGCTATCCAAGGCCGCGTTGTAGCCGGATACCCAAGCGTGATAATCTAGTGTAGAGTATTCCTTTTGGATGACCGGTAGAAATACTGTATCACCTTTGATGTATTTAACGATCGTGTCTGCCGGGACCTGGATATACTTTGTCACTGTTTCTCGGACTGGAACCGGTACTGTATCACGTAAGGTGTCAACAATGATGACAGTATCCGTTTTAGGTGTCATCATTGATGAGACTTCCCGAACATGGTAGCCGATAAAGAAGCTGGCCGCCAACCCGATCAATAGTAATATGATGTGCCAGGCTTTCATGATTTCACGATTATAGGTTTCAAAAATGATTTGTATTCTTCCCGAACGTCGAAGCACGGACACATCTTAACCCATTCGAACGGCTCGACTATGCCATTATCGTTTAGGTCCGGTGACGTATCACGATGGCCGAGTAACTCTACTATATCATGCGCCTGGCAAATATTGTTGATCAGATCATCGATAGCTCCCTTCTGTGCTGGTGTCCGAGTATCAGCAGGCTGTCCTGAAGCGTCCAACCCGCCGACATAGCAAATACCTACACTGTGATCGTTATAGCCGATACAATGTGCCCCAGAGACAGTAAGCGGCCGGCCGGTTTCAACTGTCCCGTCAAGGTCAATCACATAGTTATAGCCTATTTGGTTGAACCCACGCGCCCGGTGCATACGGTCAATCTCCTTTGCTTTGATATCCTGTCCGACTTTTGTGGCCGAACAATGAATGATAATTGCGTCAATCTTTTTCATTTTTTCCCTCCTTATCTTTTAAATCTAATTTTCTCCGGGGTGGAATCCTTCTTCCACATTCACTGTCCGGACGATCACACCTGTTATGTTCCGCATCCTTTAGAGCAAGTTCGGCCTCATGCCTTTTATGTATCTCATCAAGTTTTGCCGACTGTTCCTGACGGAGTTCGACATACAAGGCGTCAATCTTCAAATCGCGTTGGGTAATACGATCCTCCAGCCAAGTTACTTGGTTCTTCTCGTTATCAATCTCTAACGCATCAGCGGCCGCATCCTCTTTGCGGGCATCCGTCTTACGGTTCAGCCAGGCACGGACCGCCCATTTGATCCCCTCAATCCCTCCCATCGTACCGACGATTGTTATTATGTCCGTTAATTCTATGTTCACTTCTCACCTCCTTCTTGATTTAATAGTTCTTCCAACTCATTTATCTTATCCCGTAACTCTTGTCGGGAAACATGTATTTTGCTCATGTTGTACTCTACCGGTTGTCCGATCATTGTTGCCTCATAGGATTTAATCACAATGTAGTCGGAGTCAGAGAGTTCTTTTTTTAACCGATCAATCTTTTTCTCGATCAGGTCCGTACTTAATATATACCGACACTCTACTATGCCATTGATATAGTAATAGTGTTTGTAATGATAAGGCTTATCAGGATCAGACCTGGTCTTATTCATTTCAATGACTTCCAGATGTGGAGGTAAGATTATTTCCCCTTCCAAATTTTTGAAATTATTGAGAAAATCTAAATTAGCTCCTTCTGTTAATGTTTCAGGATTTACTATGTATCCCGATCTTTTATCTACTACTATATTCATTACCATCCCTTTCCTTTATATAATACATACCATGTTCTATTGATCAAACTCACTATCGCAAATTCCCCGGGATTGAGAGTGAATTGCCCGTAACTATACTGGTCTCTACCGGAATATAGAGGAGTCCCGGAGATACCTGCATAGTCCCCATTTCCGGAAGAACTACCTCTGACGGTTGTTGCCCCTGTTGCCCATGGTACGCGGAAAATTTCGAAAGTAAACCAAGAATTATCTATGCCATGATAAGGATTTCCACCTTGTATAATGCCTTCTCCGGTAATTTCAGGTAATTTACCGAAATAAGCAAGTATGTCGTCTGTCGATGGTAGATATACTATTTGATTAGTCTTTGAAAATATGATTCTACGATACTTTGGTCCGCCTTCGCTCAAAAAATAGTCCCTACCGTGATTCTCTAGCGTAGATACTCCCCCAGTCACTTGTAGGGCACCTATTAACGCGAGAGCAGTATTACCTTTGGCAGCCCCCATGGACTCGATAACCATCGTTGTTTTTTTGTCAGGGGCAGATGCGCAGTCACTATATATATTATGTACACGACCAAAAGTTAAATACGAATTCCCAGAGCCCGGCGGTTTGTCTATATAATTACCACCTGGAAAAGTTGTTCTCGTATTTTTAGCAAACAAAGAATTAGACATACCCATTGAAAAATACTTTGTCGAATTGTTATAGGCAGTATTATTTGACAATTTAAACTTTGGAGTTGAATTCCAATCGGTAAACACAGCATCTATTCCACCTTGTTCTATGGAGTAGTCTCCTATCTTTGCCCCATTAGTAACTGTCAAGCGATTTGTTACAATATCAAGAGCCTGAATCATGGCTGCCGTAAGTCCTTTAGTTACAATCGCTGTAGCTTCAACCAAAACAGTATTAATCTTACCATCTTTAACGACTGTATTACCGGCATCGGCGGCGGATTCTAATGCTGCATAGTTAGCATATCCTAAACGCTGGGCCAAAGAATTTTTAAATGAATCTGGTACATTTGAAGCCGCATTATCCGAGTAGCCTTTGAGCGTATCCTGGATAGCCTTGTTCGCTATTTCCACGGCTGTATTAAATGAGGACATGGCTGAATTGAATAATGAAAACTTGCTGTCGACATTATTCTTCTCCGCAACTGTTGTTTTGCCATCAGAAATAGCACTATTGATTGCCGACAGTAGATTGTCAATCGCTCCAAACAGAGTCACCTTTGCATTGAGTAATCCCGATTTTGCGGTACCGGTCAAATAGCTATTGACATATAACTTATTATATGTAGCTTCGACAGCTGACTTATCCGTCTTTACTGTATTAATGTACTTTTCTATTGCTTTGGCTTCAGACTCCTCTATTATTCCATCAGAAAAAGCGCCATCTATGTAATTTCCCAGGCCTGATACAGATTGTTGAGCTTGATTTGCAGAAGTCTGGGCATTGCTGGCGGCCGTAAATGCCTCTTTACCTTTTGCAAGAGCTTCGTCCGAGTAACCTTTAAGCGTATCCTGAATGGACTTATTGGCTGCTTCCACCTTCGATTTATAATCGGCAATAGCATTTTTATAAGCTGTAAACTTACTATCGACATTATTCTTTTCGGCAACGGTTGTACAACCGTCGGCGATGGCATCATTCACCGCCTTGATTAGTTCAGTATGAGCACCATTATAAGTAATCTTCGAGTTAAGCAGGTCTGTTTTCGGTGAACCTAAAAGATATATATTGGAGTACAACTTATTGTAAACAGCATCTGCATCGGCCTTCTCTGTATTGAGAATATTGACGTACTTCTCGATAGCCTTAGCTTCAGCCTGTTCGATAACTCCGTCTTTAAAGGCTCCATTCACAGTTCCTTCAAAATCAGTCAAAGCTTTACTCGTTTCGTCTATTTCTCTAACGGCATCGTCAATCACTTTTTTTGCGGCTGGCCATTCCTTTATATTTTCCAAACCAGATGTTCCTTCACCGAACAAAATCTTTCCCGAAATTGTAGCTCCATTTTGAGCTATGATATGGGCATTCATCAAATCAATTACCAATCGAGCCAACTTGTCCTTAATAACACCGGTCGTGATCGTCTGCCCGGCTACCTCGGTAAAACCATAGTTAGGATTCCAGGAACGAACACTATCCTCCGGAGTGTTCAATACGCCAATCCAAAAATGATAATAACCGGCTTCTGCCTCTAGCTTAATTTGACGTTCAGAAACTAGTATAGAACCTGCACTACCTTCCTTCGGACACTTGGCATATACATAATAGGCAAGCGAATTACTTAAACGAAAGGAAGCCTCCGGGATAGACCACTCCCGGACTACTTCGCTTACAGTGAAATGCACTAACTTACCGGCTGTGTTCTTGAAGTAGTTTGGGTCGTTATCAGCGTTAGGAATAAACTTCACTCCGACCAGATCCATCTGTTGTGAGTTGGTTCCGACAATCAGCTGAGCCGTATGTACAGCCAGCGGCTTGATGAGCTCCGTGAAATAATCCCCCTCCGGATCGAACATCATACCTAACGTCTCCATCACATCACGCCATGACCGTTTGGTCCACTCGCGGACCGGCTTAACTTTATCCTCAATTTCATCCGGGAATTTATCGACATCATCAACCAAGTCCTTGAAGCCGTTACCCTGCAGGAAGTCAGATAAGGTTAACTCGTACCGGTATGCCGGTTTATCATCATTTTCGATATAACGCTTAACCTTAGTCACACGAATCTCCCGATCAATCTTTAGCTGATCGGAATAAACCCCGACCATCTGCCCGCAGGCAATGAATAGGTTCATTTGCCGGAACAGCACTTCGTCGCATTTCCCTCTCAGTTGGATACGCTTCTCACAATGTTCGTCGAGCCAAGTCTGGGCTTCTTCCGCCAGTTGATTGGATGCATCATCTATATAAACCTGCGGCATCTTTATGCCGGTAAGGATAAACTTATCACCAACAGCGAAGTTTATATCGCCAGGGACCGTCAAAGCATTTTCCTCTTTGTTTTCTTTGAGCTTAAATTGCTTTATCTTGTCATCCACACTCTCTTTGACGATAGCCAGATCATATCCGGCTAGACCGCCGTCCTGGAATGTGACGATTGCCTCCACTTCATCCAATAAACAGTCTTTCAAATTAAAGTCGATACCGGATGCTTGTAATGTAAGATCGTCGATCTTCGCGGTTACTAAAAATTCACCTTTCGGAAAGATATGATCAAACTGTATCTTCTTCTGCCCTAACCGTCCGTATTTCTCGGTATTCTTCGACATCTCTTTCAGCCCGCCTGGTAACATCAAATAGTCTGCCCCGTAATCCGGTCCCAGGTTTTTATCTGATCCATACGGGAAAATAACCGTTGTCGGCCGTTCTTCATCAACAGACGACACTTCCAGCTCGGTAAATCCAAGACCTTCACCTTGTCCCAATACAAGGCCATTACTGTCGTATTTTCTCTTTCCGATACTGACAGTTTTCTGAGATATCCAATACTCGGTATCAATCTGTTTGACCGTATCATCCAAGACATTCCCGACGCTCTTATCCTTAAATGAGATGGTTATAGGACGGGACTCTATACACGATCCTACTTTCCAGCCGGAATCCTCCCTGTTCATGTTTTTAACGATCAATTCAAGGATTTGTCTTGCCGTACCGGTATAAAAGTCAAAGTTCTTCTTATATTCAGGTTCGCCATTCAAAAAGAATACAACGTCTTCCAGATCATACTTGCTTGAATAAAACGGTATATTATACTCCCAGCCAAGCGACTTCTCCCGCTTAGTAACCTTCTCCTTATACCGGATCTTGTACCTTTCACCCTCACATTCCACGTAATCACCAACCTCAAAATCAATAACATCACGGGACAAGAAGTTTAGGGTAAGCGTTTGCTCACCCATGATCTCATCAACCGTGAAGCTATTATTTTTCAGATAGGCATCACATAATACCTTATTTCCCCGCTTAATTTTCATATCTTAAAATATAATCTTACTCTTGTAAGAGTAAGATTATTACTCCCTCCCGTAAAGTTCGAATGCGTTTTTTCACATCATTCTATATTTTGAGTCATTATACCCCTTTTCACCAGGCAGATCGCTATGTCTAGTAGAAAGCCGATTCGATATGAGAGTTTCAATATATAATTGGCAAAACCAAAAGTTCAGTTTTACAAAACGGAGATGTAAAAAAATTGCCACTTAAATACTAATTACACAGTGTTTAAGTGGCAAACATTAAAGTAGACTATAATTCACATCTACAGTGATTTGAATGATATTCAACTTTACTTTGTTACATGAAATGGCATATTGCAGGCATTTACAGCAGCTTGCTGACAGATTCTAAAATTATTTTCAGTAACAGAAATACTCCCATGTAAAAGTCTCAAAAATGGAGTCTCAAAAATCTGAATATCGTAAACGGGAGCTATTAATGCCTGAAAGAATGTACAGGAGGCAGTATATATTCCTACTCCTTGATCCAGATGACGAAAATCACGGGTAATATCTAACGGGGGATTATCAAGAGGGGTATTCCTTAAATTCTGAATCGCAGTACCAATTGGTACTACAATATCTATATCGGATTGCCCCATCATTATTTTAGTCGCATTAATGATATCGTTGTACATCTTCATTTGATTATATCCATACCTGCCAAAAACTTCCTCTGTACATCCGGTTCCATACGCCCAAGACATTTGCCAAACAAAAACCGGCGTAGAGTTTTTACATTCTTTTTTTGCTATATCAATCAAATTGGAAAGATAAGGTTGATACGTTTGAAATCTTCCTGCCTCATAAGATACTTGCTGAAATGTTATAATATCCCAATCTGCATACTGTAAAGCTCGTTTCAATGTGAATTTTTCCGATATTGTTTTCCATTTCAAATGATCATCTGTTATCTGATAGTATCCTTCGGAAGAATTATTCATGTAGTTATTATAATATTGTTTCAGATATCCACCACCGATGAGCAGGCGTCCAATACAAATATTATTTATACCTGCCGATTGAATGATATTAGGTAATATATTTGTTGCATCCTCCGTAAAGCTATTTCCTATACATAATATTTTTAAAAATTTAGGATGAACCGGGAGTGGTTGCTTATCATGGTTAGTCTGATTACCATTTTTCTGATTAACAAATCTAAGCAATGTTTTATCAGTAAAATAAAAATAGAAGAAATTGGTTGACTGTACTATGTTTTTAATTGTAGGAGCATCCAGAGCATCCAGCGGCATATCTGCTGCTATGTTTGTCCTTCCTTCATTTATTATCCAATTTCCTATAGTGTCTACATCCATAGACCATAATTCTGCATTTGTATTGCTCGCTTTTATATTTGTATTTTCTCCATTTATACACCAATAGTTCTTTTCTATCTTTGTATAAAATAGTCCCTTACTTAATACAAAAGTAACCTTGCTATTATCACTGAATACTATTTTATAGGAACCTGAAGTTTCTTTAATATCCTGTATGGATAATCCTTTTTGCAAAGCTTGCAGTAGATATTCCGGTGTAATTTTTAAAATATCATCATAACTCTCATCTTTTTTTGAACATGATACGTTCAAAATGAAAAATAGGATAAACAAAATATAAACTTTCATACTAGTGTGTTTTAGAATACAAATATACAATACTAATTGATTATCTAAGCTTTCCCTGCAAAGTAAATAGTTTAAACAATCAATGATTTAACAAAGTCATCAGAATAAATTGCTATTTATAAAAAAGGAACTAAGGTATCCGCCTCCCTGCTGCGAAGTTCGGAGGCGGAGTTTTTTTACTACTTATTATAATGTATCACTTCGTCCTGCTTGCCGAACAGACCTCCAATTGCTTTGACAATATCGTAAAAACCGCATCCGGACAATCCGACAGCCAAACCATACAGTAGACTCTGCCACCACACGAGATCATTGAGTAACGGAGTTGCCTTTAGCAGCCAACAGGCCATACAAACCGCAATACCGGTAACGACTGAGATCAGGATCTTAATCAGCTTACTGTCCGAGATAGCCGGAACAACCTTTGTGATCTGAGTAACTAAGGTTGACACAACAGCTACGATGCCGGTAAACGTTCCGAGGTCAATTACAAATGAGGTTGAAGGTTCCGTGACTACCTCCTGGGCGTAAATGTTTCCTGAAATCAAAGAAATCAAAGCCACAATTAAAAATAAAATCTTTTTCATACTACATTTTTTTAAATTAAACATTACTTTTGCTGCATACACCTCCTTCTTTGAAGGAGTTTAATATTTTGAACCGCTCTGGGTCGCGAGATTCGGGGCGGTTTTATGTTATGCACCACATACTTCGTCGAATAAATTGATTTTGAGAATTTCTTCACGATAAAAGTCTTCACAAAATAAAGCAAGGTTGCCATATTCTTTTACCAAGACGTAAAATTCCTCCAATGAATTAATATCTATGCACCATTCTTTACGCGTAAATTCGGCTTTAGGATTTTTGTATTTCACTGTATCTTCATACGCTCCTTCAAATGGGATATTTCCTTTTATCCCTTTATCTGTAAGTACTATAAATTTCATAATGTTATACTTATACGTTTTACAATTCTTTCCCCCACAACTCAACATCTGATTTAACATTCCGGGTACTGACGTAATGCAGTACCCAGAATACGATCTCGAATATGATAATCCAGATCATTCCTTTACCAGGTATTCCCGGAGATACATAAAGTTACCGGCAGTCAATTCCTTTGTCGACTTAGAAGTGGCATCAACCAGGTCATCGAAGTCAACCTCTGAAATATAGTGCATCTCGATCTCAACCTCATCGGCCAGAAACTCAGATGTGTATTCCCTGATATCATTGTCAAATTTCTTTGTCAGGCCATCAAGTTCTTTCTGTTCTTTTTCGGACCGATCTTTCTTCTTCATAAGATCATCCAAGCCGGCCGGTTTGAACTTATCGAAAGCGATCTTCATAGCTTCCTCGATTTCCTTCGAGTGTTTTCCCAACCGAACCAGGTTACGCATCATGGCGCTCTTGCCGGCCTTACTCATGTTACCGAACGATACATACAGTAACGTTCTATTCAAATTCACAATTTCTTCTTTCTTCATTACGCTGATAATTTTTGTTCCAATTGTTCTAATCTTTCTCTAACCTCGTTCAGGCCGGCTATAGCTACGGCGGCTGCCAACGAACTGTAATCCACCGAGTAAAGCTCATCGTATAAACTAACAACCTCGGGAAACACCTCGATTACTTCTTGGGCGGAAACACCAAGATGCCTTTTTTCTATTTCTAAATCTGTACGAGTATAATAAAAGACGCTAAGCCCCTTTATTTTATCTAGTACATTGTCCAAGTCTTTGATACGGTTTTTAATACGTATGTCTGACAGTTTTGAATATTCACCAGCACAATATACATGTCCAATAGTTGATACTCTGAATTTTTGGCTTGAATTATACCAAAAATTTATTCCTTCCGACGGTGAGTTCTGAATTTGCCATTTATTATTACCGTCATTTAAGTTCAGAGTTGGATAACTACGACTGATAATTATATTAGTACCAACGGTCCCACCATTCCAGTTTGCTCCGGATGCGCCTGCAGGCCCCTGAGGACCTTGAGGGCCTGTTGCTCCTCTATCCCCCGTTGCGCCTTTAAGGTTTACGTAGCTGCTCCAACCGGATGCACCGTAAATCCGCAAGCTGGTTCCTGACCACTGCCAGTCGCAGGAAACTCCATTAGAGCCATTTGACCCAGCTGGACCAGTTGCTCCACGAGCACCGGCGGGACCTTGCGGACCAGTTGCTCCTGTCGCTCCGGTTGCTCCTTTCAAATTTTTAAAAGCGAACGTAAAAGTTCTGGCCGAAACCGTACCACCAAGACTGACTGTAACAGATGGCGTACCGACATTGGCATCAACAGTCGCAGATGCACCAGTGATAGTGGCGTTTGTTCCAGCTGCTCCGGCAGGTCCAGTTGCCCCCTGAGCTCCAGTTGCTCCTTTAGCACCAGCAGGTCCAGTGTCGCCCTTCGGACCTTGAGGGCCAAGTAAATTTACATAGCTACTCCACCCGGAAGCTCCGTAGATACGAAGTGTCGTTCCGGACCACTGCCAGTCGCAGGATACACCGTTCTCACCGCGTAAGCCCTGCGGACCCTGGGCACCAGTATCTCCTTTATCGCCTTTTACTCCTGCCGAGCCAGTTAAGCCGATCTCACCTTTGGGACCGATTGGCCCCTGAATACCTTGTATACCTTGATCCCCCTTGTCGCCTTTATCACCTTTATCACCTTTGTCGCCCTTCGGACCAATGGGTCCAACAGGACCTACCAATAAGGCTAGCTGATCTGGAGTAAACATGTCATAGGTAAATGCAGCGCCGGTATCACCTTTCGGACCTATTGGGCCTTGTTTTCCCTCAGGGCCAATAGGACCAACATCTCCCTTATCGCCTTTATCACCCTTCGGTAATACGACATTCAATAAATATTTAGGGTTTCCATTAGTATCTGTTCCATCAGGAGATAAAGAAGCAAACGGATTTTCACCTTTAGTTACCAATCCGATACTAATTTGCGGTGTTTTACCTGTAAATCCTCGTGCACCGGACATATCTACGATAAAATTGAAACTGATTACACCATCGTGTTCATTCTTTATGTAGAGTTTAGCCGTATCTGGCTCTTCTGTATCACTTCCTTCAGGGACATCAGGTACTGGTATACTAACAGCAACAAAAGATCCTAATGGGATTTTTTCATTATCGGCATCCGCTTTCATAGCTTCTACCGAAGGATATGTTTCTGCTATACTAAATGGTTTTCCCATTAAGTTTATGTCGCTCTTGACATAATCCTTTAACGTCCGATCCCAGAAATAAACATTTCCATAAATATCGAAGATAGGTTGCTTATCTGCCATTTCCTGTGCAGCGGATGCTGCTGATTTAGCTAACTCTGTAGCCGTATTGGCCAATCCGGCTTTTTCTTCTGCTAAACATGCAGCAGTATTTGCCTTTCCAGCGGCAGTATTTGCTAACTCTGCTGCACCATTTGCGGCTCCGGCAGCGTCATTTGCCGATTTCGTCGCATTATCTGCATTTTCTTTTGCCTTGACAGCATCTGCGGCAGCGTCGTTGGCCAATCCGGCTTTTTCTTCCGCAAGACCAGCAGCTGAGTTTGCATCTCTTGCAGCATTATTTGCCAGTTCTGCTGCACCGTTCGCAACTCCCGCGGCATCATTGGCTAACTTTGTCGCGTCATCTGCATTTTCTTTTGCCTTGACAGCATCTGCGGCAGCGTCGTTGGCGTTCTTCGCCGCTGTACCGGCTAAACCGGTCTGCCGTTCGGCCTCTTTCGCCTTTTCGTCTGCATTCGCTGCGGAGGTATTAGCATTACTCGTAGCTTCGCCGGCATCTGTTTTTAACTTCTCAAAGTCTGATTTACGGGTCGCTTCGTCGGTTTTCCGTATTCCTTCCTCGGCTTTTCGTTTCTTCTCTGCGTCAACACGATCAGCTTCCTGTTCTTTGGCCGTTGTTTCAAAAGTCGTCAGATCAGCAATCTTCAGGTTCGCATCTTGCTCGATCTGAGCCATCTTATCCGTTACGGTCTTCGCCGCGTCGGTAGCCGGTTTCATCAGTTCCGCCTTCTCCGCCCCAGTCAGATCAGAATAATGCAATCTTAGCAAGTCGCGTTCTTCCGCAGTAAGATCCGAAAACTTCATTTTCAATTCTTCTCGGTCAAAAATGCTCTTGTAGGCAGAGTCTGGTTCATTTTCATACTTCAGCTGAAGAGTACCTTCGACTTTCCGGAACAAAGGTTTCTCTCCCTTCGGACCACGGATTTTCTCTAAGGAAATAAGATTCTGCCAAGTACCGGATGGCCCCTGCTTCCAAAGGATAGATGTAGCATCCACACCCAAGTAAACACTTAACCCAGGATCACCTGGTCGCCCCTTCATTGTGGAAGGCAAAGCACGTTTCGGTCTTCCACCTTGAATGATAAGGATCATATCATTGTCGGTCACGTTCGTCGCAGCCGGTAATGCATTCGCATAAATTATATCAAATTCACCTGTCGCCATATCAATTAAATACTATAATTCTACCTTGTTCATCAGCCAATAGACCGAGTTCTTTATCCTGTAATACTCTGTACCTTGTCACACCACCGGTGTCAACCCAGGTTACTACCGGAATCACGAGAGAGATTGTAAACCGGACCATGATATCCGTCTCCTGCCATATCTCAACCGTATAAGACGGACAGTCAGAGTAATAGACCTGTGTTGTAGCACCTAGTGTATTAATATATAAGCTCTGTGTTCCGGTACCCGAAAGCTGGGTAAAAAAGGCATGATAGTTGTTCAGGAACTCTCCTACGCTTTTTGCCATCATCCAAAGCGATAACTTGATCGTCTTGTGTTGGGTCCGGATCGTTGTAAGGTCGATGTTCCGACCGTCCGTAAAAGGATCTTTCAAGGCCGGAGTCTTCAGTATATCTTCCAGACCGTCGTCGCACCCGATACCGAACTCACCGAAGTCATAGCCGTTTATCGCAAACTGACCGCGCAGGCTTATCCCACCGGAAGGATACGCTGAGACTCTAGTAAAATTATCCTCTATAAAATTTAGGTCAAGAACTGAGCAATTCCTATTCTCATTCAGAAATACCGGTAACTCGTATTTAACCCCTGCGTTCAGTCGAAGCCGGTTTGTCATACCTTCAATCAGGTTCATTTCCCGGTAGCCAGTAGCAGACAGGTCAGACGTCAGCTTGTTATACCGGCGCCAGAACTCGACATCTCCATAAGCCTCCATAAAAAAAGACAACTTGATTGTCCTGGCTTCGAACTCCACCTCCGACAAGTCCGGGACAATGCCATTCGATTCAGCCCAGTCCCGAGTAGTTACAGCTTTACGCTTCGGATATTTCAACAGGTCGTCGAAAGAGCCTTCCAACAACGTACAACCCCATTCATTTATGTTTTTTCCGTCGATTGTCATCACATTTTCACTTTTACGTTCAACGTTCCTTCCACGGCATTAACCGTCCTCTCAGAGTATTCAGACAGTTCACCGGTATGCCCCTTTATCTCATCTACTGCATTATATATCTTATCGGATACTTCTTTTAGCTTGCCGACTAATTCCTTAATGGCTGTCACATCTTTCCAGCCTTGTACCTGTAGGTCACGGATAAATTGCATCTGCTCACGGATACTCTCGATGGCAACACGTTGGGCGCCGGTTTGTCCGGCCAGTAAATTAATACTCTCCTGATTAGCTTTAGCGTAGGCTCCTTTCAGGGAGTTATCCGATACATCTTCCGTCGTCTCCTGATCTTTAGGCATCAGATCAATGCCGCTAGAACTAAAAGCCTCTTCCAACTCCTTCCATGCATCCTGAAATTGTTTACCCAATCCCAATACATTATCCTTGAAAATCTTAGCCGATTCAGCTGTCAGTTTGTAATAAGTATTACCATCCTTATCCTTCTTCTCCATCGACTTATATAGGTCATTGGTCATCTTCTCTAATGGGCCGAGTAACATATTACGACGAAGCATGTTCTGGGCTATACTGGCAATCGTTTTATCGATATTGACTTCAAGCTCTTCCAGAGCATTATCTATTGATGGATCGGTAACGGAATTTACAATCATATCTGTTATGCTTGTGAAATCCAGACCAAGAACAGTATCCTGAATCTGATCTTTAAATTCTTCCGTTTTATCAATACCTTCAGCGATGGCGTCAATATACTTACGCAGTCCTTCCGGAAGACGGGCATAAACCTCCGGCAATTTCTTCAACGAGGCCAGCTGTTCATTAGTCATCCGGCTTAAATCGGTCGTGTAGATACCTACTTCGCGAAGTTCATTGACATACCCTTTCAGCATCTTGTTGGCCTTGTAACCATCGCTATGGGAAAACATACCGGAGCCGGCTCTCATCGCTTCATTGAACAATGTACGGCTGGCCGCGATAGATTTGGCGATATCCTTTGTTGTGTCAATGATATTTTGACCAAACGCCATGCCTCCCAATTTATCAAGGAGGGCAACCTGGGTATCGATAAGGTCATTGATAGCATCCATATAGGTTTCATACCCTTCCACCATGGATTTATCAATTTCCTTCTTCGCAGTAAACAGATTGCTGACAACACTGACTAGTTGGCCGGCTGCCGCAGAGATACCTCCGATTAGTCCTCCCTCGGCAAATCCCTGAGCGATATTGCTAACAGCATCCAAGGCCATATCCAATTCATCAGAGATGCCTCCAAAAGCCGTTTTCAGGCTATCGGCTACATCGGCCACCATCTGCATCTTGCCCTTAAAGCCTTCTGCATACTCGATCGCCTTTTCTTTCGCTTCCTCCTCGGACATACCCAGATCCATAAAGCGCTTCTGTAATGCCTTTATGGCTTTTTCATCAATCAGGTTATTGATTGATTTCTTACTTGGTTTTGACAGGGCCTTATCATATCCTTCGACAGCGATCCTTAAAAGTTCGGCGTCTTTCTTGGACTGCTCATCCCCCATACTATCGAGGATGGTTATACGTTCTTGGGCATATTTGCGTACAATTTCTGTTTTCTGTCGTTCGGTCTCTTCGACAAAGTAGGTGTCATTGGACTTGTTTTCAAGATGGCCGAGGTCTACCTGTTCCTTAAAATCGACTGTAGACAAAGCTGATTCTTTCCGGGCGTATTCCCTTTCCGCCTGTTGCTTTCTGATTAGCATCTGGATAAAGTCCCCTTCCTCTTCTTCGCCGGCCTCTTTGGCTATTTTGATCTGCTCTTTGTAGTAGCTATCGATCTCAATCAAACGATTATCCAGTTGGCTCCGGAAATGAGAGTCAACATCGTTCTGTATTGATTTCAACTGATCGGAATAATCCTTTGCGATATTGGCAACATCGTTGTTTCGCTTATCTTTAGCAGAGTTTTCACGATCGGTAAAAGTAGAAAGGACAGCAGGATCTTCCTTACCTTTGGCTTCTTTGATTTTCTTTTGATATTCTTCTTTCTCTTTCTGGATAGCGGCAATGGTTTCTTTATATTCCTGATCGGCTAACAGCACTCGTTTGTCCTTGCCATCTTTCATTATGGCAATACGATCGGCCTGTAGTTTTAACTCATTGTCGAGGATAGAGCGAGCAAGGTCCGCTTGAGCTTGTTTCAATTTGCCACCTTCCTTACCCGATATGCCTGTCAAAGCCTCCAGCTTACCTTTTATCTCCTTGACCTTATCTTCTGCCGTTTTTATCTCGCTGTTTTTTGCGGTAGAATCTGGCGCACGGAGTTTTTTTAAATTGACTTCAGCATCTGACAATTTTTTAGTAAGAGCGATTTTTCGCTGGAGGACAGTTTCTCCTTTTTCATTGTCATTATTCAAATCCTCTGCGGCCTTCCTTGCCGCCGTCTCATCCTTCACACCCTGAATTACTATATCTTTTGCCTTCTCATATTCTATTTTCAATTGTTCATTTCTCGACTTCAAACGGCGCAATTCAAACCACTCTCCTATAGATGTATCCATTCCACTCTTGCTATCCAATGTAGCTATTCGTGAATCATTGGTTTTCATTTCAGCTTCAATAGCATTAACATCCGCTCGCTGCTGAGCTTTAATCCTATCATCGAGTGCTTTCGCTAATAAATTATTTGCCTGCACCGAATCCATCAAAAGAAAGTTCTGAAGGGAAATATTTTTTAGTTCATCCGGATAAAGAGATTGAAGGTTTCTGTAAATTTCAACCTTCTTTGACATAAGAACATTTTCATCTTTCAAAGAGGAGAGCATACCGTCCACGCTCTCTTTTGTCTTATCTGCCCACTCACTGAGTTCTTTAACTCGCTTATTATGTGCTGCAGTAGCTTTTTCTGCGGCAGTCGCCTGTGTTGCATATTTATACAATCCGTATCCTAATGCTGCAACTGCGGCAGCTGCTAAAACATAGGGATTTGTAGCCAAAGCTGCTATATTTTTTAACAAAGCGACAGTCTGTGCTTTAATGGCATTTGTCATCAATTTACTCGTCGTTATATGCTGTATTGAAGCCAGCCGACTAACAACCAATGCTTTTGTATGGATATTCTGAGCAACAGTAGAAGCCGTTACAGCTCCTTTATAACCGATAAAAGCACCTGTAACTATTACTATTAAATCACGAAGAGATTTGATAGCACGCTCAACATCACCATTCTCAAATGCTTCATTAAATGCTGTGGCAACCTCTGAAACTTCTTTCAATATTGCTTGTCCCATTGGACGAAGAGCGGCCTGAATATTATTTGATAAAAGAGTCATTTGCTTATCAACATCATTCATCATGAGTTCAAATGCTGCAGAAGTGGCACCAGTCGAATCATTCATTGCCTTAAGATGTTCCGCCGCATCCTGGGCCTTGATCCCTGTTAAGC
>ERZ857882.2927-NODE-2927-length-16859-cov-5.012735_pt1 | contig 16859 bp, 9 predicted proteins | sample MGYA00519697_ERZ857882 | MGnify/ENA primary metagenome ERZ857882 (study PRJEB31778, sample SAMEA3449373) | human gut metagenome | biome: human gut; feature: human-associated habitat; material: faeces | place: United Kingdom | collected 2010/2012 ...
GGCACAGACGGCGGCTGAAGGCTGAACTGTAACGCTTATGCATTATAATTCCGTATGTATTTTAACCTTCCATAACCGGCTCTATACTATATTTTTCCGACTCCTCAGTATTATCCTCATAATACTGAGCCTGGGCATTCCACAGCTCCTGATACAGGCCTTCCCTTTGGGCAAGAAGGGTTTCATGATCTCCCCTCTGAACCAGCTGCCCCTGCTCAAATACCGCAATATCGTCACAGAACCGGCAGGAGGACAGGCGATGGGAAATGTAAACGGCGCTTTTGCTCCCCACCAGTGTTTCGAAACCGGAATATATTTCATATTCCGCTACAGGGTCAAGAGCCGCAGTGGGTTCATCCAGGATAACGAAGGGCGCATCCTTATACAAAGCTCTTGCCAGGGCAATTTTCTGTGCCTCTCCCCCGGAAATTTCCACGCCGTCAGACTCAAAATCCCGGTACAAAGGAGTATCCAGACCTCTGGGCATATCAGGCATACGGTCGGAAAAGCCCGTTTTGTTCAGGCAATCCTCTGCCTTCTGTCCATCCACTTCCACGGAGGCCGCCACATTCTGTCCGAGGGAAAAGGAAAATAATCTGAAATCCTGAAATACTACGGAAAATAAGGAAAGATATTCGCTATAATTATATTTCCTTATGTCGATTCCGTTCAGCAGGATTTCCCCCTCCGTGGGGTCATACAACCGGCACAGCAGCTTGATAAATGTTGTCTTTCCGCTGCCGTTTCTTCCTACAACGGCAAGATGTTCTCCTACCTTCATTTTTAAGGAAAGATTACGTAAGGCCCAATTGTCGGAGCCAGGATATCGAAAGCTGACATTCCGGAATTCAATTTCATATTCGTTATCATCCCTTTTTTCTACGGGAAGGGTTCCCTGGTACTTAATCGGTTTGGAATCCAGGATTCCCAGATAGTTTTCCAGGAACGGTTCTTCACTTCGAAGAGCGGATATTCCCGAAATAATTTCAGAAAAGCCTCCTGTAAACTGAGTGACTGCACCCACATACTGAACTATCATCCCTGCTCCGAAAGCACCGGCTATCGCTTTTGCTCCTATGAAAAAGTAAACACATCCGCCAAGAAGCACTCCCAGGCCGTCTTTTACCGCTTCATAGAAACCGGAAAGAAGCCCTCTCTTTCCCAGCCGGTCAATATCCAGCACCTTTTTCATTCCTTCCACAAGCATCTGTCCTTCGCTGTACAGACGTATTTCCTTTCCATACCGGTAATCCATACAATCACCCGCATAGTACATAAAACTTCTGTTTCCCAGCATAAATTCTTCCATGAATTTCCGATCCAGCTCCACCTGCCTGCCATTCAGACATACAGAGTATATGGATGCTCCCACAAGCAGCAGGATCATCAGAATGGACGCTGTTCGGGTGGTAAAAAAAGAGGTGCTTCCGTGAAACGGCATAAAAGCAGGAACCGCGAATACGATAGCTGTCCCTATGGTTATGGCTCCTTTTACAATGTTCTGTACGTTTCCGATTACCCTCCAGCATAAACCGCCTTCCATCTGTATTCTTTCCAGATAATATCTCTTTTTATTCTGATAGGACGGATCCCCCAGATTCTCATAATCTGTATTCAGGAACACTTCACTGATACTGTTATATTCCTTCCACATGATCTTTTCACTGGCAATGTTCTTCAGCTTTTCAATCCCCTGCATAAGAAGGTATACCACCAGATTAATAGTCAGGGTTAATAATACATATCGTCCCAGCAGCTGCACATTTTTATTTCCAATCAGTTCATTCAGGATTCTGGCGCTGAAATAAAGGTTAATAAAAGGAGATGCAACCTGAAGTATCGCATGAAAAACCACCACGAACCAGAACCCGCCGGTGAACTGGTGATACAGTCTGAAAATCCTTCCAAGCATATGAAGCTCCGTCCTGAGCTTATCTCTTTTCATATCCTTCACCCCTTTCCAGCTTTTTCTTATAATAATGACTCTGAATTTCATACATGTAAGCATAGGAACCGTTGCGGGCCATCAGTTCTTCATGGCTTCCCATTTCTGTAACGGAACCGTTTTCCAGGAAAAATATCCTGTCACAAAACCTGGTACTGGCCAATCTGTGGGATATATAAAGAGAGGTTCGTCCTTTGGTGAGTTCCCCATATTTATGATATAATTCATTTTCCGCTATAGGATCCAGAGCGGCTGTCGGTTCATCCAGAATGATAACCGGCCCTTTTTTATACAATGCCCGCGCCAGCAGAAGTTTTTGCCATTCGCCTCCTGACAGTTCTTCCGCATCTTCATTCAGCGTTCGGTTAAGCATGGTATCCATTCCCTTTGGAAAGCCTTTTACCTTGTCCCACAACCCAGCCTGCTCCAGACACTTTTGTACCTCATCCCTGTCAAAATCCGTTTCACTGGCCGAAACATTCTGTGCGATGGAAAATGGCAAAAAATTAATTTCCTGGAATACGACGGAGAAAAGCCTGTAATATTCATCACGGCTGCAGACAGCCATATCCTTTCCATTAATCAGAATCCTCCCCGAGGTGGGATGATATAAACCGCACAGCAGCTTTATACAGGTTGTCTTTCCTGCCCCGTTTAACCCTACTAAAGCCAGCTTTTCCCCCGGCTTTATAATGAAATTCAGGTCACACAGCGTATCCTTCTGCGCGTCCGGATATCGGAAATAAACATGCTCAAAACAGATTTCAACAGGGCTCCCTTCCTCAACTGTGATCGTCTGTTTTCCGTCATTCACATACATATCCGGCATTTCTATAAATTCCCTGTAGTCGCAGCATTCCATACTGAATCTGGACAGATTGCCGGTTTGATGTGCGATATCATTCAGCCATACGGAGAAACCGGCTACCGCTCCAAAATACATAGTAAAATCCCCTGCTGTTATCCGTCCTTCCAGCACCATTTTAATCAGAAGGAAATAACAAATACCATCCCGCGCAAAGCTGAGAATTCCCTGTAGTGCATTAACTGCAAACCACCAAAATTCATTTTTACCGGTCAGCCTGCTTTTTTCAGATAAAAAGACAGAAAACAATTCACCGAACCAATCCCCGATCCGGAAAAGCCGGAAATCCTTTCCCGCTGCAAAATCAGTGGGCGTGTAAAACAAATAATAAAGCTTCTGATTCAATGCCGTACTTTCATCACGAATTCGGTATTCCAGCCGTCTGACTGCCTGACCCGCCGCAAATATCAACGCAGCTATTATCAGCAGGAAAGGTATAATCAGAGGATGCAGGGAGGCCACAATCCCCGCATATACCAGAAGCCCCAGAATATCTCCGCTGATTCCCACAAATGAGGATATAACTGCTTCTCCTCCTGAATCGCTGCCCCGCAGGAATTCCCTTGCCTTCTCTTTTTGCAGCTGCCCTTTGCTTTGCTCTATATTGGAATAATCTGTTGTAAAAACCTTTTCCGCCCAAATATAAAGATAATTCATCCGATTTTTGAGGCCAATAGCAAATATCTGTCCATGTGTAATATATTTATCCACCATGTGGCACACACAAAGGATAAAGATAAAAACAGATAAGACCGCCGCCAGCCTGGCCAGAGAACCGCCTTCTGTGACACAGTCCAGCACTGCCTTCGGCAGTAATATACCCATTAAGGGAATCACCACTACAAGGGGAATTCTGCACAATCCTGTCAACATACCCTTTTTATCCCATTTCCACCACCTGGGCAATACATAGGCCAAATTCTGCAGTACCGAATACTTCGGCTTCTTTTTTACTTTTCCATTTCCCATATCCACACCACCCTGCTGACTTATTCGTATTACTACCATCCAAGGATAACACCTGTAACTAGGCAAAAGAAAATTCGTGCACAAAAGGTCATCTTTTATGCACGAATGGTTATCCCAGGCAATTGGAATTACCTGATATTTATAAGGGAAGCATCACTTCCGCAGCAAACACCCCTTCTTCATTTTGCCGGTTTACATAACCTCCATTTTGCTCCGCTATGACATCAATCCGCATGAGCCCGAAGCCAAAACGGGCCATTTCATCCCGTCCGCTTTTCGAGGACAGAAAACGGCCGCCTGTTTTCTCAGGTCTTTTTCCCATAGAGTTGGTTACGGAAATATATAACTGCTGCTTCATAGTTCCTATATATACTCTTATGAACCTTTTTTCGGGCTCCTCTATCCGAAGGCAGGCCTCAATGGCATTATCCAGAAGATTTCCCAACATGGCGCACAGATTCACATCAGAAATCCGCATCCGATCGGGTACTTTTGCCTTGGCATTCACGGCAATACCTTTCGCACGGGCCAGGGAAAGCTTGCTGTTAAGAATGGCATCCGCCATGACATTTCCTGTTTTCAGCACCTGATCTACTTCGGTAAGATCTGCGTTCAAGCCTTCCAGGTATTCTTTAAGGCGTTGGTTTTCACCATTTTCCATTAAAATAAGCATGGTTTGTATATGATTTCGGAAATCATGCCGCCAGCCTCTCATCTGTCGGTACATGTTCTCCACTTCGTCCACCTGCCTGCTTATCAGATCATTTTGAAAGCCTTCGATTCTCCGATCCACCAGCCGGGTCAGATACCAACGGATAAGAAAAGAAAGGCCCACTGCCGCCAGCAAAAAAGCGGTTATATAGACGACTGCCAACCAGATACTCATTATCCTTAAGTCCTTTCCCCTGCTCCGTATTCTCCGCTTTCTTCTCTCCTGTAATATGCTACAAAAGCCCTGTTTACCTCCTGAAAAAGCCTTCTGCTGACAGGAACCGAAGTCCCGTCATCCAGCAGAAGCTCCTTCTTTTTTATTCTCGCGGTATAAGCCAGCCCCACGATATAGGAGCGATGGCACCTGATAAAATTTTTTCCCTCCAATTGCTCCTCCAGTGTATTAATTCCGCACCGAACCTCCAAAATTTCTTCCTTCGTATGAATCTGAACCGTATGGGCAAAGGCTTCCATATACATAATCTCTTTTTGAGCCGCCCGTACTTTTTCGCCCTGCACTGTCGTTAAAAGAAGATAACTTTCTTCCTCTTCCTTCTTCGCCGCCTTGTCCAGACATTGAAAAAACTTATCCCTGCGTATGGGTTTTATCAGATAATGGAGGGCTGATACATCGTATCCTTCTTCTATGTAATCGGGCAGGGCGGTTATAAAAAGGATCTGCAGCTTCTCATCCTCTCCCCGCAGATATTTTGCCAGAGACACGCCGTCCTCCCCCTCCATCTGAATATCCAGCAGGATCAGCCACCAGTCCTTTTCCTCCTCCCATACAAAACGGAAGGCCTCCGCACTGGGAAAAATCCTTGTCTCTATTTTTATATCGGAAGAAACAGCCCATTCCTTTATGTAACGTTCCAGCATTCCGGCCTGTTCCGGCTCATCATCGCATATTGCGGCTTTCAGCGGCATTTGTTTACTCCTGTTTTTATGGGAATATCAACGTTTTCTTTTTTTACATTCTAGGACAGACAAATATGGATGTCAATGCGTATACTTAACCTGTGCGCAGGAAAGATTTTTACAGAAGAACAAAAGGGCCGGCCGATGACATAATAAATATTGCAGAAACGTTTCCTGTGTGCATATAATAGGGAAAAGACAGACTGAAGATTGGGAGAACAATTACGAATGAGCAAAGGAAAAAGAATCGGTTATGGAGTGCTTTCTTTACTGCCGCTGTTATTTATGCTGCTGATACAGGTTCTGGGGGGCCAGATAATTTATGCCGCTGTAACGGTCTATATGTCCATGCAGCCGGGAATGGATCCCGCTATGCTGAATGATATTGTTTATACTTATGTTATGGAGCATTATACAGGCATTCTTCTATTGATTCAAGGTGTTACCCTTCTTGTCTTCGGATGCTGGTATTATCTTGGCTTTACACGGAAAAAAGAAAGGGGCTCTGCTAAAAATCTGCTTCATATACATAACCTGGCTGGTATTTTTTTGCTGTCTGTCGGTATTTATTTCTTCGTTACCCTCTTTTTGGTCGCGGCCGATCATCTGGTGCCTGATATCATGGACGAATACAATATGCTGATGGAGGAAAGCGGAATTGTAGGGCTTACATTGCTTTCATCCATCGTTACTCTGGTAATGGCACCGCTGGGTGAAGAGCTTATTTTCAGAGGGCTTACCCTCCAATATTTAAGAAAGACCGGACTCGGCTTCCATGCAGCAAATATCATTCAGGCCATTCTGTTCGGCATCGCTCATATGAACTGGATACAGGGAATTTATGCCTTCCTTCTCGGACTCATACTCGGCTGGCTCTGCAAACGCTTTAAAACTCTTGCGGCTCCCATGCTGCTGCACATGTTTTTCAATTTTTCAGGAACCTATATCGCCGCTCTGATTGATCCTTTACCGGAAAACATTTGGCTCTACCTCTTCCTCTTTGCGGCTTTTTCAATTTTTACATTCCTGGGGATAAAAGTATTGGGGAAAGCTCCTTTGTATCAGGAAAAAACGATATAAAAAAAGAAAGCAGGGAAGAAATCCAGTAATCCGGTTTCTTCCCTGCTGTTTTTATGGAGGAGCGCTAATCAGACTCCCTTTTTGGCAGATAAAATTATTTTTCAGTCTTCCGGGAATAAATATTCCCTGTATTTGGAATAATCACTTTCCCTGCAGTCCACAAAGAGTTTTACCCCTTCCGCCAGATATTCCTGGCTGCTGACTGTCGCATTGCTGTTTAAATAGCTGACAATTTCTCCTTTTTCGTAAGGGATAAGAAATATGCCTTCCCTGTTTCCGGAAAAAACCCTTTTTTTAATCATCTGCAAAAGCTCCTGCAGGCCTATGCCGTCACGGGCGGACATAAAAATCTTATTTCCGTCAATCCTGGGTAATTCTTCCTTTGCCATAATGAGATCCGCTTTATTCATCACATATATGCAGGGGATCTTTTCGGCGCCCAGTTCCCGCAGGGTTTCTTCCGTTACCTGAATGTGTTCCCGGTAGTGCTCATCCGATGCATCCACAATCTGCAAAAGCAAATCCGCATAACGAACCTCATCCAGCGTAGAACGAAAAGCCTTAACCAGCCCATGAGGCAGCTTGCTTATAAATCCAACCGTATCAGACAGCAGGAAATCCTTTCTGTCATTCTGGTTGATTTTTCGAACAGTAGTGTCCAGTGTGGCAAAAAGCATATCTCTTGCCACCACCATTTTCTCCTCTTTTCCCACATAGGTTTCCACCATCTTGTTCATAAGAGTGGATTTCCCTGCGTTGGTATATCCCACAAGAGCTACCTGGGGAAGAGAAGAATCATTCCGACGCTTACGCTGGGTATTCCTGTCATGTTCAATGGCTTCCAGCTCTCTGCGCAGTTCACTTATTCTCTTTTCAATTTTACGTCTGTCAAGCTCTATCTGCTTTTCACCGGTACCCTTATTACTCATGCTTCCGCTGGCTCCGGCCTGCCGTCCAAGGGCTTCCCTCATGCCCACAAGACGAGGCAGCATGTATTGGAGATTGGCTGACTCTACCTGCAGCCTTGCCTCCCGGGTTTTGGCTCTCCGGGAAAAAATCTCCAAAATCAGATTGGTCCGATCCATTATGGGGACTCCCACTTCCTTCTGCAGATTTTTCAGCTGGGAAGGGGATAAGGTTTCATCAAAAATCACATAGTCCAAATCCATCTGTTCCACGGTTTCCTGAACTTCCTTAACCTTACCGCTTCCTATATAATAAGCGGGATTAAGGGATGAAAGGTTCTGTTCAATTTTGGCCGCGACTTCCATTTCGCAGGCCTCTGCCAGGCTTTCCAGCTCTTCCATGGAGGTTTCAAAATCCGGATTATCATCCACGTTAACCCCTACCAGAAGAACCCGGGATATATTTTCCTGCTGTATATTGTTATTTTCGTTCATTCATTTCCTCTTTTCTACGCTGCTTTTCCATGTAGTATTATACTTATTTTGTTCTGTTATTACAGGTATCCGTTTGTGACAGCAGCGCAGACACAAACTTATTTACAGAAAATTTCTTTTTCGTATCCATTCCTTAATCTGATAAAACAAATATTTTTATGCGTAAACATTTCATTTCCTCCATTTTCTCATTTTCAGGTACAAAAAAAGAGACTGCTTCCTGCATAGTCCGGCTTGAATTAATCCCCGGAAAATGCCAAAGAAACAAATACTATTCCCATCATATGCAGACGTATACAAAAAACCTGACGCTGCTGCCGGCTATAACCGGATACCGCGTAAGGCTGCCATACCGCATATTTTTCCTTTGGAATAGTTATCTGAATCTTATTCTAATAATCAATCTCTCTGACCTCTGATTTCTATTAATTTTTATAAAGCACCTGAAAATGTTATTACAAATTCATCATAGTGGGGATCAGTATGTTTTGTCAAGGATATTCTGAAGAAAACATGGGGAGCCATTATAACTGCAATGGCTCCCCATGTCTTTATTCGTAAAAATTATAGTTCTGATTTACTGCTCTTCTTTTTTACGTTTCTTTGCTGAAATTCCCAATGTAAGGATTGCTCCTACAATAATCAGTGACCAGGCGGCGATTGGAGCTGTGTCTCCGGTTCCGGGGCCTTTGGCCTCACCCAGAACTCCAACCTCAGGCGCTGCTGCTTCACCCAGAACTCCTACTTCAGGCTGTACGGGTGCAAATGCTTCTCCCAGTACGGCGGTTGCTTCTGTAGGTGCCGTTACTGTGGGTGTTGTTCCTGTCGGCGTTGTTTCTGTCGGTTCATCCGGTGTCGGGGTGGGAGCAGGAGGGGTAACAACATCCGCTTCAAAATGTGCGGTGTATGTTGCTGCTGCATATAACTCGTTTACTCTTTCAGGTATATATGTCTCATCTGTGCTTACTACTGTGCCTTCTTCATTGGTCCAGTTAACAAAATGATAACCTGTGTCTGCAGTAGCTGTGGAACCTGTGGCTGTACCATTGACTGCAAGTATTGTTTCACTGGTGTTGCTTACGTTTCCATTTGCATCGGCGATGTAATTGATGGTGACTTCGTTTTCCAGATAGTTTACTTTAATAACATCTCCATCAGATACTGTCATTCCCTCTTTGATGTCTGCAGGATTATAATTGTCAAATGTATATCCCGTGTAATTATTCTGTGCAAGGGAGTCTGCTGTTACTGTCAGTTCCTTAGCTCCATTTACCCATACCTTATCGGTTACCTCTACATCATCGTCTGACTGATGCACTCCGGCCACCCAGTGCTGTACCGTGTACTTCACTTCTACCTTGGCATTTTTATCCGCTTCATACAATACAATAACTTTATCGTTATCTTTTACTTCCTGCGGCAGTTTTGGAGAATCATCTTTCTGTTTGTAGCCAGTGAAAGTCTTGCTTTCTACTTTTTCTACAATATAGCTGTCTGCTTCTACCCAAATATTTACCTTCTCAGTTACTGTATCAAGAATAGTCCCTCTTCAGTCTGGTATACGACCTGATATTTTAATTCCCTGGTATCATCCATATTAGGTACATAATGGCCATAATAGGTGGTAGGTCCATTAATAGTCCAATCTGTTACCTTCTGAGTACATGCTTTATCTGAATACCAGCCTTCAAATACATAACCATTGATAGATGTTGCACTCTTGGTAGTTGGGGTTACAGTCGCTTTTCCATTTAACAACTTAACTTTATTATAGTAATCTACTAATTCGAAATTACTTTCATCTGCATCCGCTCCAGCTCCCGGAGGTACCGCTTTAAATGCAACTGTCGTATAATTCACAGTGCTGTATGTCACATATCCATCAACGTGATAACATTTGGTACCGGCATTTACCAAGGGTTTGTCAGTATTACTGTTAGCTCCGTCTGCCCAAGGTGTTTTATACCAGATAACATCTTCTACTTCAATATCCGAACCATATCTCTGCTTAACTGCCTGAAGGACTTGTTCTTTATCCGGATAGGTAACTACATTAGAAGTTCCCTGATGTTGTACTAAGTCAGATCTTTGTGTATCTCCATCATACGGAATTACACTTCCCTGTCCTACATAGAAATAATCACCTGCTTTAGTTGAACCGATCTCCCTTTCTGGCAATAATACATAAAAGTATGCTACTACGGCTTGTTTATCATCTGAAGTAACCTTAATTGTAGTGGTTTCCTTCACTTTTTTCCCCAGACCGTTCTTATACTCATGAGTGATTACAGCAGTTCCCTGCCTAACTCCCTTTATTGTTATGGAATCACCGGTACCGTTTATTTCTACAATATTTTTATTACTGGTAGTCCAGTTGTTATTATATTCAAAACTTCCTGCACTAAGAGTTTTTGTTTCCTTAACTTTAAGATAAACTGTCTCATCCGTCACATATTTCGATCCGCTTCCTGCCACTACCCATATAGAAAAGCTGTTGGCAGTAAAACTCACATCGCTGTTCTTTCTGTTTTCAGCAACAGACTGGGCTTCATCCCCTGACATATGATAAATATCAAAGTTTTCGCCTTCAACTCCGGTTCCCAGGATTTGTACGGAAACACCGCCCTTAGGCTGAATCTCATTTCCATCCTTATCCAGAATTGTGATATCAAATGCTCTTAAGTCAACCAGTTCTTTTCCTTTTTCCTCAAGCTTTGTTTCAACTGCATTCTGTACTGTACCAGCAGAAACTTCTTCCGCAACTACTTTATAACCTTTCGGAAGTACCCCTGCAGAATAGGTAGTAACTTTTATCGTTACGCCATTTACTTCTACAGTATCTATAGTTTCAACATATTCTTCCTCTTCTTCCTTCTCTGCAAAAGTCACCTTAATTTCTACATCCTTTGAAGGAGATACCGCATACTTATTATCGCTTCTGGAAATAACTGTTCCATCAATAATTACTTCAGCAACTTCATAACCATCTTCCGGATTCACATAGAATTCCAGAGATTTCTTATTTTCAACTTCTACCTGACTGCCAATTTCATTGCCGTCAGCGTCAGTAATACTTCCTTTGCCTTCCACCTGAAATGACACTACAGAAAATTCCCTGATTACGTCCTCAGTTTCGGTTTCCAGCACTTCTTCTGTTTCAGTCTCAATCTCAGATTCGGTTTCTATTTCTGTTTCGGTCTCAGATTCCGTCTCGGTCTCTGCTTCCGTTTTCGTTTCAGTTTCCGTCTCAGTCTCGGTTTCTGCGGCAGATTCTGTTATAGTTTCTGTTTCGGTTTCCGTCTCTGTGGAAGCCTCTGCATTATCATTCTTTTCTGCCTTTACAGTAACTGTTATATCCTTATCCGGATTAATTTTATAAATACCATTTTCTGAAGAAAGTTCATTATTATCTGCTGTAACTTTTACAGAAGTTCCTTCTCCAGCTTCTACTTTGAAAGACAGCTGTTTTCCATTTTCAACTTCCAGTGTCCCGGTGATTTCCTGGCCATCTTCCTTAAAAACTTTGACATCGCCTTCTGTGTTGAAATTCACTTTCCATTTGGAATTCTGATTTGCTTCCTCAGAAATACTTTCTGTATTCTCTTCTGTTTTACTTTCCTCTTCAGAAGTTTCTGTGGATAATTCCTCTTCCTGGCTGGCAGATGTACTTTCAGCTGAAGGTTCCTCTGAAGATTCTGAAGCGCTTTCCGAAGAACTTTCTGCTGCCTCTTCCTGATTTGACTTATTTTCCCCGGAGTTTTCTTCCTCTCCGCCGGAATTCGTATTTTCTGAAGTTTCTGCAGAATGTGTTTCAGACGATGCTTCACTGCTCTGCTCCGTTTCATTTTCTGATGCAAGAACAGTAAGCCCGTCATTGCCTACTGTTGTGGCAATTAATACAAAAGCCAGTAAAAACGCCCATAACCTCTGCATGCCCTTTGTTTTCTTCATCTGATTTTCTCCTCTCTGTTCTGACCATCTATCACTTGTTCTTTTCATCCGGTTTATTTCGATCCTTTGGTCTGTAATGTGCTTCTTCTGATTGTCATCAGGTTCTGCCACACTGTTCCGCTGCCCGGAGAGTATTTGCAGGAATGTTTTTATTAGATTAACTTGATTATATAATCAGCACCGTAACACCAAGCGTTACATTTTTTACTAAAATCAAATATTTTAACTAAATCATGAAATTTATTAAAATAAAAACCGCCCGGGAATTTATTTCCCGAACGGTCTCCTGAATTTATCTATATTATTTAGTTAGTAAGCTCTGCTCTCTTATGTCCATTCCATATCAAAAAGACTCAACTGGATCACTTCTTCCACCGGCTTCTCTTTTTTTGCTTTTTCCATCACCGCATGCTCTTCCGGAATTTCCCCAAGAAAAACAGAGGGCTCTCCTGATGAGGTTATAATCAGTTCTTCGGCGGCGCGTGTCATCCCCACATAAAAAAGACGCCTCTCCTCTTCCATATCTCCCGCTGCCGTTCCCAGCTCCAGCGGCATCAGCCCTTTTCTCATGCCATACAGGAATACGGCGGGGAATTCCAGGCCTTTGGCACCATGCAGTGTCATGAGCATTACTGCATCAGCCGGAAATTTGCGGCTTCCGCACCGTCTTACATCTCCTTCCGAGCCAAAAGAAATGGTCTCAAGGAAACTTTCCATAGATGGATTGAGCACAGCTGCGTTCAGAAGCCTGGACATGGCTTCGCTCTCTTCCAGCTTCCGATCCTTAATCCATGCCTCAAGCAGCTTTTCTGTTTTTTCCCTGCGGACTTTTTTCCCGTATTTGGCGGCAAGCATGGACAGCTGTTCTTCAGCCAGGGCTTCTTCCGCAGGCCAGATAAGCTTCCGGCAGAAACTGCGGGAAACAAGATCCTCCGGACAGAGCAGGTATTGGAAGAAATAAAGAGTACCCCGGACATTTTTGTCCAGAAGAAAATCCTCACGTCCCGCTACCACGTATGGTATCCCTTCCTGCCGAAGGCATTTTTCCAGAAGCTGCGCCTGTCTGTGGGTGCGGTAGAGGACTGCAATATCAGAAAAGCTTCTGACCCTTTTTACCTCACCTCCATGATTTTCTTCCACATCGAGCATATCAATACCACCGATAAGGCGGTTGACTTCCTTGGCAATAAATATAGCTTCTCCCATTTCGCCGGGAGCCTCTACCACACGGACGGCAGCCCCTGCCGGGTTCGATGCCTGCATACTGCGCTCCGGCCCTTTGTTATGAGATATCACATCCAATGCACAGGCTACAATCTCCGGCGTGGAACGGTAGTTATCTGTCAGCCGTATCGTGCGCAGCATGGGATAATCCTTCTCCATCCGGGTAAAGCACTGTGAATCCGATCCCCGGAAGCCATAGACAGACTGATCCGGATCTCCGATAACAAATAATTCCTGTCCGTTTTTATTCCACACGCGAAGAAGGTCATACTGGACCGGATTAATATCCTGAAATTCATCCACCAGCAGGTAACGGAATTGTTTTTCCTGTGCCGAAATATCCTCATCCAGGAAAAGCTTCCTTGTTTTCAGAAGAAGGTCATCGTAATCCACCGCTTTTTCCTCTTCCAGCATCTCCTGGTAATATGCCGCCGCTTCCTCGGTAACAGGGGACTGAAGTCCCTGAATCCCACATTTCAGAAGAGAGATTTCTCTCAGGAAACGGGATACGGAAAGCTTCAAATTAAATCTGGCGATTGTTTTTCCTGCCAGTTCCTCTAACAGGCCTTCGTCAGCCACGAAAAAATCCACTCCTCTGTCGCCGAGTATTTTGCTGCATATGCCATGGAATGTTCCGATGCATAATTCTTTGCCTATACGTTTTCCTCCGGGAAGCTTTTCCAGCCTGCTGCGCATTTCTTCCGCGGCCTTGTTCGTAAAAGTAACTGCGGTAATCTCCGAAGGCCTGATTTTCCGGTCTTCCAGAAGACTGCATATGCGGGAAATCAAAGTCCTCGTTTTCCCCGCGCCCGGCCCGGCAATTACTGCCACAGCCCTGTCACGGGCCGATACTGCCTCCTGCTGTGCCGGACTCAGGCTGTTCTTATGTAATTCCTCCGTATTCCCCGCGATTATATCTTTTTCCTTTGCTTCCTTATCTGTTTCGGCTCCGCTTCTCTGTTCCCGGGCTGATGCGGAAATTTTATCAGATTTTGTATCATTTCCTGCTGCTTTCTTTTTTTCCTGAATCCCTTCTTCTATAAAAAAGCTGAGCTGTCCTTCCAGCCCGTCGATTTCCGAAGGAGTTAAAAGTTTTATTGTCCCATATTCACCATCGAATCCCGGGGTACGTTCCACCTTTCCTTCGCGCAGACGGTGGATTCCCTCTGCCACAGACGCACCGGCAGCTTTTTTAATGTCCTCCACCGGAATATTTCTCAGAATTTCAAACTCGGATCCCAGCTTCACAAGCATGGATTCGTATTGTTCAAATACCTTTTTGGAAGCCGCCGATTTTCCGGTGCAGGCCCCGATAACCTCCGGGAGGGGAACCAGGCTCTCAAAAGGCTTCGCCCCTGAAAGCACAAAATCCTCTTCTCGATCCGCAAGCTGCTCCACTCTATGTAAAACACCTATTGTCAGCTTTTTCCCGCATACCGGACATATATTGCCATAGGCCGCAGCCTCCGACGGGCTGATGCAAAGGGAACATTTCCGGTGTCCGTCAAAATGATATTTCCCCTCCTCCGGGAAAAACTCAATCGTTCCTTCCAGTCCGTTTCCTGTGGATATGGCTTCTGCCAATCCTCCGTAAGAAAGTGGAATCTGAAAAAGATTTGCCTCCCTTCCCAGCTTTGCCGGAGAATGGGCGTCAGAATTGGAAATCAGCTGGTAAGAATCCAGAGCCGATATCCTCCAGTTCATAGGCGGATCCGAAGAAAGTCCGGTCTCAAGAGCATGTATATAGGGTGTCATATCCTCAAAGCATTCCTCTATCGTATCAAACCCGGAAAATGCGCCGAACATGGAAAAATGAGGTGTCCAGATATGAGCCGGCACATATACGCCCTCCGGTACCGTTTCAAGCATGATTTCCAGCAAATCCCTGCAGTCCAGACCCAGAATCGGCCTTCCGTCGGAATGGATATTACCGATAAGCTCCAGACGGCGCGCCAGCCTGTCCGCCTCCTCCAGGCCGGGCAGCAGAAGCAGGCTGTGAACCTTCCTCACTTTTTCGTTCTTTTTATAAATAGAACTGATCTCTCCGGTGAGTACAAACCTGGGCTTCCGGTTATCTGGCGCACCTGCATCCATTATCCGGTATTCATCCTTCAACATATATAAGCCATCTTCTGCCGGCTCCAGCTTCTCCTTCAATTCTTCCCTCCATGCAGGATGGGTGAAATCTCCGGTTCCTACAATATCAATTCCTTTTTTTCTGGCCCATAAATCCAGATATTCAGGTGTGCAGTCTCTGCTCGTTGCCCTGGAATACCTGGAATGTATGTGCAAATCCCCTATATACATAGCGTTTACCTCATTTGCTTCCCATATGAAAACCAATTGTTTTATCTTTTATTTTTCCGTATCTTTTATGCAGTACATTTTTTCCCTGCATATTGTAAATTATAACTTTTTCTCACTTTTTTCGCAAGAGAAGCTGCTGCCCCCGCTGTCTTTATTCCATAGACATTTCCATATTTCCAGCAATACTACCATGGCCAGAGGGCCTTTGATGATTCCTGATATTCCAAACAGCTTTACACCGGCATAAACAGAAAGAAGCATAAAAACAGGCGAGATTCCTGTTTTGCTGCCCATCAGTTTCGGTTCCAGGAATTCCCTGGCTCCCATACACGCCACATAAATTACCACACACAGAATAGCAGCGCCAAACCTTCCGTTCACCAGCTGCCAGAATGCAGTCGGCATAAGAACAATACCTGTTCCGATAAAGGGAAGGGCATCAAGCATCCCTGCCAGAATGCCAAGAAGAAAAGCATTTTCCACTTTTCCTATCCATAACCCTATGCAGCATATCAGCATTATCACCAGAAGAATCACTGCCTGGGCTTTCAGATATACTGCGACCAGACGGATAATTCTCTCCCCGATATCAAATACTTTTTCTATGATTTCCGAACTTTCCCCGCCTTCCTGCAGCCGTTCCACCATGCCGTCATAATCCTTGCACAAAAGAATGGAGGCGATAAAACTTACTCCCAAAAAAGCGGCAGCGGAAAGAATTTTTTTCAGATACCACCATGATTCCCTCATCACGGCCGGGAAAAAATCCGCCTGAAGGTTTTCAATAAAAATCTCAACCTTCTCAATTATCACCCGTTCCACCTTTACCGCATCCACTCCGAAATGCTCCTGTGCAAACAGACAACAGTCGCCAAAAAAACACTGTATCTGCTTACACATCCCATCCCAGTTCTCCGTAAGTACCCTCACCTGCCCCAGGCCGCACTGCAGCAAAATCCACAGAACCACCAAAAGCACTGCCGCCGCACCTGCCATAACTCCCGCAAGCAGAATTTCCTTTCTGATATGGGTTTTCCTCTGTACCCGGTTCAGCCAGGGATTGCATAGATAAACGATACAAAAAGAAAGCAGGAACGGCGTGACAAGCGGAAACAAATAGCGGAATCCAATAAATACGCCTAATCCTGCCGCTGCGGCAAAAATCCACTTTTTCGAACCTTTTTCCAGTAATTTCCCCATACCCTTTTCACCCGTTTCTTTCAAAATTTTCACGAGATTAGTATAAGGATTTCTATTAAATCTATCCTGCTTCAGAAAAGTTTAGAGCTGCCAGTTTCAACCACCGGCAGCTCGTTTTTCCAATTATTTTCTTAAATTAATATTTTTTATGAATGCTTACGCTCATTGATACGCACAGCGCTTTCCGCCAGCCCCATTACAATAAATAAAAAGGGGGTGCAGCAGACCTGCTGATAACAGAAAAAATTATGTCCTGCATAGGCCAGAATGGAAAGCATTCCTGCCAAAA
>ERZ857882.2933-NODE-2933-length-16844-cov-18.455298_pt1 | contig 16844 bp, 9 predicted proteins | sample MGYA00519697_ERZ857882 | MGnify/ENA primary metagenome ERZ857882 (study PRJEB31778, sample SAMEA3449373) | human gut metagenome | biome: human gut; feature: human-associated habitat; material: faeces | place: United Kingdom | collected 2010/2012 ...
AACGTACAGTTGTAGAAGTATTTTCGTACAATAAGATGAAAAATATCTTTAAAGGATACGCGGATTCATTACCACAAGAAATTTTAAATATGGATATAAAAACATTTAACATCAAAGATAATACTTTAATTTTAAATGTAGAAGAATAAGAATTTATATTTAATAAGAAATAGGTAACCCCTAAAGGAGAAAAAATAATGAGTTGGTTAAATGGAGAATTAATTTTAAATGGAATGTCAAAAAAGGATTTAGCATATGCGCATGATTATATTAGAAGTACAGTAAGAAATAATGGGGATACTGAAGAGTTTCCAAATTTAGGTGAAAATTTGCTGCCTATCGTTCAAAGAAAAATTATTTGTAAAAGCTATGAAGATGCAAAAGAATTAGCGGATAGTTTAAATTGGGAAAGAGAATATAACCTTTTAATTCCTTTCAAAGATATTAAGGAAACAAAGAAAATGAAAAATCTACATGAAAGAATTAAAAAAGATGAAACAAAGTTAAATGAATATGTTAAAAAGACTGATTGTAAGAATTATAAATCTAAATACATTGGATGTCCTCAATGTGGTTCAAAAATCAATAAAGAATATATTTATAATTGTTTTACTCCTAAACTTCTGACTTTATTTTTTAATTATATATCTATATAAAAATATATATTACAATAAAAATATTTTATATTTTAACAAGGGTTAAGCTGTAAGATTGTATATAGTTACCTAAATTAATTATGCTGATACTTATCGTATTTGTTTCATCTCTTCGTTGTATCTCGCTTCCTCCTTACACAAAGGCTTGTACCAGGTCTTTCTTAATATCAGCGTGGTAATCAGAAGCAAGGCGATAGAACTCCAGAGTCCTAATTGTTCGCGGACAACGAGGTACATCGGGATGATGGTAAGCGTACATTGCCAGATGATTCCTATCGCCACATTGAAGGCATCCCTTTTGAAGTTTTTATTCGCCTGAATATGCGGGTAGCGGGCGATTGCTTTCTCCTGAATCGGTTTCCACCATCCCCACGGGCGTACATTGACATAGAAGTTGATCAGAGTCTCTTCATCTGTAGCCGGAGCGCTGTAAGTCCCGATGATACATCCGATCAGAGAGACGCCGAACAGTACGGGGAAGAAATAAAGTACCCATGCATCCGGAACGGTAAATTTCATTACAATAGCTGCCACTACTCCGGCAGTCATTCCCCAGAAGTAACCTTCACCGTTGAAACGCCACCAATGCCATTTCAGTACGTTGGCTGCGATGTATCCTCCGAACAGTGCACCTACAATCCACTGGAAGATTTCATTGATATCTTTCAGGAAGAATCCGATGACAGTGCTCACCACCACTACTGCCACAGAGATGACATAACTGCTGCGTATCTGAGTTTTCACGCTTGCTTTCGGATTGATGTATTTCAGATAAATATCATTTACGATATATGCAGGGGCTGCATTGACGGTAGAGGCAAAGGTCGACATGAAAGCTGCCAGTAGACCTGCCAATAATAATCCTGCAAGTCCTGCCGGAACATATCGTGTGATCAGATGGGGAAGAATCGTCTCAAAGTCCGTGCGGGTCACTTCCATCTGTGTCAGTCCGCCGTCTTCCTTGAAGAAATAGATGGCAAGTAATGCAAATCCCATAATCATCAGATAACGGGGAATTAACAGCACTACGGATACGGAACCGCTCATCATCGCCGCTTCTTTGGGAGACTTGCAGGACAGAATTTTCTGCATATCATAGTTGGGCGCAGGCCCTGCCATACTCATGAAGATGCCTTTGAGCAACGCCATCATGACAAAGATGCCTATCAGACTGTAAGGCTCGTTCGCCATTCGTTCGGTCAGCAAACTCATCCGGCTGCTCCAGTCAATATCGAGCGTCCATCCGAAGAAAGGGGAATCCCATCCGGCAGGTACAAAGGAGTGTATCATATCCGGCGCCACCATCTGCATACCGATTACTACGATAACGATGCCTGCCACCGTCATGATAAGGAACTGTACGACATCTGTCCATACGATGCTCAGCATTCCCCCCAACATGACGTAGAAGGTGGCGATAGCTGTGAAGAAGATGCCATATACATGCGGAACATACTCCGGTGATACAGTGAAAGGAATGTAGGGTGAGATGACTTCCCAGGGAATAAAGATTTCCATGAACTTGCCTATTCCTATGAATCCGTAACTCAGAAATCCGAGTACGCTTAATAACGCAAATACGACAACGATAGTATGAGAGAGTGTCGCTCCCTTGCCTTTACCGAAGCGGGTTTTGATCCATTCGGCTCCGGTGAGCACATTGGAACGCCGCAACCATACCGACAGATAAACCATGAGGAATATCTGATTGAATACCGGCCACAGCCAGGGAATCCAGAGACTTTTGAATCCGTAGGCAAATGCCCAGTAAACCATTAGCATCGTACCGGTGATGTCGAACATTCCGGATGCATTGGACAGGCCAAGCATATAGAAGGGCAGTGATTTGCCTCCCAGGAAATAGGAGTCCATATTTTGTGCGGCCCGTTTTTTCAGTATGAGTCCGATGACAATCATGGCAATGAGGTAGGCGCAGATGATCAGAAGATCGGATGTGTGTAATTTCATGTTGCTATTTTGATTAGGTTTTGTACATTAATAATCTATCAGGTACAAAAGTAGGTCGAATGTGGGGAAGAAACAAATATTATTTTAACTCATACTGATACTATCTGATACTATTTATCTGACTTCTCAGGCTTTAATACCTGACACGTCAGGTGTTAATACTTGACGTGTCAGCTGTTAATACCCTGCAACTCAGTTGTTAATATCCATCATGCAGAATGGAACATCCTGAGAGACAGATGATAATACTGCTTCCGGAACTATAATATAACGGCATTTTCCGACATCACGAGCTTATTGGCTTCTATGATATCGTATATGCTTTTCACGGAAGTCGTGGAACGGAGTCTGTCTTCCGGTGTATGCCGGCAGTAATCGATTAGCCGTTCGATCGTAGAAGTCGCTACGTGCATCCGTGTGTCGGAGGAAGCATAGTAGATGTATACCGTTCCGTCTTCATCCGCGATCCATCCGTTGGAGAATAACACGTTGGATACATCTCCGGTTCTTTCTTCTCCCACGGGTGCCATGAAGTAACCTCCCGGCTGGGCTATCACTTTACTGGGGTCATCTAAAGACGTCATATACAGATATAGGACATATCTGAGTCCGGCAGCACAGGCACGGACTCCGTGTGCCAGATGTAGCCATCCTTCGGGAGTCTTGATGGGATGAGGCCCTTCACCGTTTTTCACTTCTTTGATTGTGTGATAATGGCGCTGTTCTATAACGATTTCCTTCTTGACCACTGCATGAGTGATATCGTCTATCAATGCCCATGAAATACCGCCTCCGCTGCCTGCATCGATGAATCCGTCCTGCGGACGGGTGTACAATGCATATTTGCCGTCTACGAATTCGGGGTGCAGCACCACATTCCGTTGCTGGCTTTGGGAGACGAGGTTGGGCAGGCGTTCCCAGTTTTTAAGGTCCCTGCTGCGTATGATTCCTGCTGCTGCAATGGCCGATGTGAGGTCTCCTGCGGGTGCGTCCGGATCTTTGCTTTCCGAGCAGAAGATACCGTATATCCATCCGTCCTCGTGTTTTGTCAGACGCATATCGTAGACGTTCGTTTCTTCCGGATATAGGTCCGGCAGTTGTACCGGATATTCCCAGAAGCGGAAGTTGTCGATACCATTGGGACTTTCTGCGATGGCAAAGAATGATTTGCGGTCATGCCCTTCTACTCGTGCCATAATAAGATATTTCCCGTTGAATTTGATAGCGCCTGCATTGAATACGGCGTTAATGCCGAAACGTTCCATCAGATAGGGATTTGTTTCCGGATTGAAGTCGTATCTCCACTCCAGCGGGGGGTGGTCTGCTGTCAGAATGGGGTATTTGTATCGTTCAAAAACACCATTGCCGGGCAGTATCTTTTCATTTTCACGTGAGATGAGCTCATCATATTCTTTAGTGAGAATATGTAGTCTGTTATCATATCTATTCATATCAATTCATAAAATTAGAGTAAAGCATCGGCTTGCGATCCTTTTTGTATTACTTGACAGGACAAAAGAGACTGTTTACAAGCCAGACATACCTGAGATATACGGTGTTGTAGGGACAGTCTCTTTGTACTTTTGTCATTTTGAAAGTATGGGGGTACTTTCAAAAAATACATGTGTCAAGTCTATAAACTATTGTTTGGTAATCATATAAGAGCGGATGGTGCAATTGGGTTCTAAGAAGCTGACCCAGTACCAACCATCTTCCACTTTATCGATCCGGCAATCTTCTATCGGATATTTCACTTTTTTGTCCACTGCATTTCTTGTTACTTTATACAGTACCGCATCACCTTTGTTGCCTTTCGTCAAATCACCTGTAAACTGAACTGCAAAACCGCTGGCATAAGTTCCTGTTCCTTTTATAACAATTTCGGACATATTGAACTCTTCCGAATGAGTAATGGAACCCACTGCCGAGGTAGAGACAGACTGATAAGAAGATGAACCTGCTATTAAGTAACGATATGATGGATTCTCCAGATATAGGTCGTCGATATAGACTATATTGATGCTGATTGACTCTCCTTCCTGGTCTTTGATTGTTACCGTCTTGTTGAAACGATATCTTTTAAGACCTTCGATGATAACATCTGTTCCATTTTCCGCTATCGTGCATTTCAGATAAGTGGCAGAACCATTATTTGTGCAGGTATAGCCTCCGTTACCGTCCAGAATCTTGATTGTCAAAGGTTCACCGACTGTCAAATAAGCAATTTCTTCACTATTGTCAACTACAAGTTTCTTTATTACTTTTACTGAAAATTCTGCACTCTTGTTCAGTCTGTCGGTCACTGTAACTGTTGCATTGCCTGGTGCCAGAGATTCTATCTGTATATGTCCTTCTTCATCTACTGTAGCTTTCACGACAGATTCTTTGTCAACTGTTACTTTGTAGCCTCTGTTTCCTGTATAAACATTGACTGTCTTGTTTTCACCCGGATACATTGTTGTAGCCGAATTGGACAAAACCAGTTCACTTAACTGATCGACGATGACTTTGACATTGGTACTCATTTTAGCCCAGTCGGTAATAGATAAGTCGGTACTACCGGCCTTCAGAGCTGTTACTTTAATTTTGTTACCTTCGGCAATGGCGGTTGCTACATCTTCATTGGAACTTGTAATTTTATAATTGCCGTTGCCTTGAACTATTTGAATGATTCCTTCCGGGGTCTCATCCAGATTAATGATCAACTCCTGCGTATTCGGCACTAAGTCGTGATAGGATGGATCATCGTCATTACAGCCGGAGAAAACAGTAGCGGCTGCAAGCAGGAATCCTGCTAAATATAATAGATTTCTTTTCATGATATTCATTGTTTATTTAGACTATTTATTCAGCTTCAATATCTTTCATTTTACCAGTGATGGTTACTACACTAAACTTAGGGACTGTAATGGAGCGCAATCCGCTGAGAGATGGATTTACTTTTTTGCGTTGCCACTTAACTCCTTCATCTGATGTATACGAGATCATGGTCTGAAACTCTTTTCCTTCAATTTCCAGTTTGGTTTCGAAGGCCTTGCTTGTAGAATTGTTTACCAGTACGATCGTATAATTGTCGTCCTTGATGTAAGCTGTCATCAACAGTTCTTTCGGGAATGCTTCTTCGTCACCTTCGGGAGCAACAGTCTTGATATCCACACGTCGGCTTCCTTCCGGGATAAACTTAGTAAATTGTCCGTAACTGTAGTAGCGGGACGCTCTTTCATAATTGGTTCCGGGAAGTGCTTCTTCCAGTCTGATCAACGCTTCATTATTCGTACAAGGACGTGCACCTGCCCACCAGATAAATGCGTTCAGGTTGGAAACTGCCAGATAATTATGGAAAGTAGTAGCCCATTGCATCGCGTTTTTCCAGGATGGATCGTATGTGTCTGTAGAACTGGTTTCCGTATTCCATAAATGAATATTATTTTCAGCGCAGAGTGGTGATTGTACAAACTCAGTGTTGCCAATTAATGTGTATCCGTGAGCTGCTGCAATAATGTTGGAGTTAACCAGATCGGGACAGGCTTTCAAGCCATTTTCAAGAAAAGTGACTCCTGCTTTCCACCACGAGTGCTCTCCAAAGATAATCTTCATGTCTTGATAACCTGCTTTATCTAAAGCTGGGCGAAGATTCTTCTGGCAGAAGTTAGCCAGATTGGTATAACTCCAGCTACAACCGTTCCATCCCGTTCCACTGCTGTTAGGCTCATTAGATGGTGATATTGCATATATCTCAATGCCGAACTTTTCAGTGTATGCTTTGATGAAGTCAATCAGATAGTTAGCATATGCGTCTTCCGAACCGGATGCCAGACTACCGCCTGAGGGCTTTCCGTTAGATTTCATAGTTCCGGGAGGACTCCAGGTAGAGAATATAAATTTCACATCTTTATATTTTTTCTGCAGGATATCTACCAGCCACATTTGACCTAATTGTACTTGTTCGCCACATCCGGAACCGTTAAAGTCTCTCCAGTAATCATTGATCATAGAGGGATCGTTGGCTGCAAGATTGAAGGTACGGTTCATTCCGAAGTCAATGACGTTTGTGGTAGGGTTCTGATAGTGTGGAAATACCTCACCTCTGAAAATATTCAGCTTCAAGCCATTTTCTCCGAAAAGATCATTGACTACATCTTCGCGCATCATGTTGTTCCATATACGATGTGACCACTCTGCAAAGGCACATCCGAAGCCATCGATTATCTGATGTTCGTGCCCTTCTCCGAACTGTACTTTGATGACAGCTTCTGTGGTGGGTTCGGCTGAGAATCCGTCATCCTCGTCTGTTTCTTCTACCGGGTCCGGAATGTAGACGTCACTGTGACTCAGACTTCCATCGTCACAAGAGTATCCAATGAATAGAAAGAGGGATACGAATAATAATGAATATATCTTTTTCATGTTGTTTCTTTATTAAGTTAATCTTGCTAGGTTTTTTATTTCCATAAACTGGTTTGTTCCATGGCAGTATTATTGTTTAGTTCACTTGTCGGTATAGGATAATAAAGGTGTTTTTCCTGGAAGTTTTCCGCACCTTGTTTTCCATTCGCCTTGAAGATCAACTGAATTTCGCTGGGCGAATACCAACGTTTCAAATCGTCAAAACGATGTCCTTCCGCAAAGAACTCCAATAAGCATTGGTGTTCTATTTCATTCATTAATTCAGCTTGTGCAAAAGTCTTTTCCGTAAGTCCTGCTCTTTGGCGGATTTGCTTTAAAGCATAGTTGGCACCATCCGGATCATTGGTTTTGGCGCATGCTTCAGCATAAAGCAACAGTACCTCGGCAAAGCGCATTACGCGCAAATTGCTGGACCTTCCTTCTTTGTTGCCCATGTTGTCCGGTGCCTTGTCATCCACATAATATGCGGTATTTTTCTTTATCAGGAATTTACCTGCTGTTCCATTGACGTTGAAACTTGGTGCTCCGCCTGCCATTTTTCCTTCATTGCCTTCCCAAAGATCATCCATGGAGTAATTATTTCCATACCATTTCTCGTTAGGAACTTTATCTCCATAGTTGGCAGCATCAAAAAAGAGGCTGGCATACATACGTTTGTCAAACTTGGTATCTGCATCACTCGGACGTGTTTCTTTTGTAAACTCTCCTACGATCAGGGAGTTCGGCATTAATTTAGCCCATCCGCCGGATTTTACCGGGCCGATAAACTGAGGAATGTAGCAACCTAAACAGATACCGCTTTCATTGCTCCAGGAGTAGTCTCCGTCCGGACTGTATGCCAGTTCAAATACGGATTCTTTATTGAACTCTTCTTCATTTGTGAAATTCTTTTCGAAGTTGTCCATCAATTCGTAAGAATAAGGAGCTTTCAGTAATGTACCTAATAGCTGTTTGGCTTCCGGATATTTGTGTTGGGTGGCATATACTTTGCCCAGCATTGCAATAGCTGCACCTTTAGTTATGCGTTCTTTGGCAGTAGAGCGTTCTACTGGCAGGTTGCATTTGATGGCGTTATCCAGATCTTCTTCTACTTGTGCCCATAATGCAGCTTCTGTAGCAGCGGCTTTATTGGTTTCATCTTCGTTGGATGGAATCAGTCTCAAAGGCACTTCTTTGTAATTGTTGACTAACAGGAAGTATTGATAGCCACGCAGAAAGAGTGCTTCGCCTTTGATCATCGAGCGGTCTTCTTCAGTAATACCTGATGCAGGTATCTGATCAATATACCGCAGTACGATGTTGGCACGCTGGATGCCTGAATAAAGCGCTCCGTAAGGATCATTTCCGGTAGAGGGCGAGTTCAGGAAGTTTGCAATATTCCACATCGGAACTTCTTCTCCTTTGATTGTGTAGATATCGTCACCACGACCGTTTAAGTTTAGCCAGCCGTCAAATGCGCCGAAGTATCCGTACATGGCTCCTTTTATCGGAGAATAGGCGGCTGCCAAAGCACTTTCTGCATCTGCTTTATCTTTCCAGAAGTTGCTTTCCGTGAAGTAATTGGGGTCCGACAGATTCAAAAAGCTGGATTCGTTGCACGATGTCAGCGCTCCGGAAAAAAGAGCTGCCATGCACATATATGATAACCAATTTCTTTTCATGTTCATAAACTGTTTAATGTTTAATATTAATTTAAGGTATTACAGGTTGACTTGTATTCCGAAAGAAATAGTACGGGGCAATGGATAGCGTCCCTGGTCGATACCTCTTGAGAATACATTGTAAGCAACACCTGCGACAGAACTTTCACCCAGGTCGGGGGTATAGCCGGAATATTTGGTCAATGTGAACAGGTTCTCCATTGAAGTGTATATTCTTACGTTTTCAAGTTTGATTTTCTTTGTCAGAACTTTGGGTAATGTATAGCCAATGTCCAATGTTTTCAAACGTATGTACGAGCCGTCTTCCAGCCATCTGTCGGTGTATGCCCATTTGTTGTCTGCACCGTCAGTCTTAGAGAAACGAGGAATATCAGTGTTCTGATTGTCCGGTCTCCATGAATTGGCCAATACGGTACTCATGTTTCCGTTGAAGTTTCCTGATTCCAGGCGATAACGGGGATAATTATATATCTTGTTGCCTACCATTCCGTCAAAGAAAAGGTTAAAGTCGAAGTTGTTCCATTCGCCGCCGAGTCTTATGCCAAAAGTGAAATCGGGGAACGGACTTCCTACGTCATGCTGGTCATCTGTGTTTATTTTGCCGTCACCGTTCCAGTCTTTGTAGCGGACATCACCAACTTGTGCAGCGGGCTGGATGAGTTCACCGTCTTTGTTTTTATAATTAGCGATCTCTTCTGCCGAGCGGAATAATCCGTCTGTTTCGATCAGGTTGAAATATGACATCGGGTGCCCTTCTGCAAACATATTGATACCGCGACCACCGGCACCGTGTGCGCTGTATCCGGAGATCATCAGGTTTTGTCCGCCTAATGTTATTTTGGTCACTTCATTCTTGTCGGCTGCGATATTGGCACCGATGTAATAGTTGAACTTTTCCTTGATGGCACCGCGATAGTTGACCGCAAGTTCGAATCCTTTGTTCCGTACTTGTCCCGCATTCTGAATAGAGTTTCCGCTGATACCGGTAGATGCGGTAGAAGGAATAGGTAATAGCACATCATTTGTATTCTTAACGTAAGCATCAGCAGTAAGCGTCAATCGTCCGTTTAGCAGACTGACATCTAAACCGATGTTATAGGTCTCCGTATTTTCCCATGTTAAATTGGCGGGTGAGATTGCCTGCACATATGGCATAGAACCAAACCAAGGCGAATTATTCATCACATAGTTCATGCCGTCCGATACTACACTTTGTGTCGGATAGTAGCTGGTCATCTCCTGATTACCGAGTTTACCATAACTAAAACGCAGCTTCAACTGATCGAATACATTCTCTAAAGGTTTAAAGAATTTTTCGCGGTTGATGTTCCATCCAATAGAAGCAGAAGGGAATGCACCATATTGATGTCCACTTCTGAAACGTGAAGAACCGTCACGGCGAATAGATGCCGAGAATAAATAACGGTCGTCAAAGGAATACATGACACGTCCGAACAGAGATACCAATGCAAGTTCATTCAGCGAACTGGATGCTTTCAGGTTGGAAGGATCTACATTGCCCGGCATTGTTTCAATGAACTGGGGCATATCTCCATTTTTACCATAAAGGCTGTAACTTTTGTCTTTCTGGGCAGAGTATCCGGCAAGGAGTGACAAATTGTGTTTGCCGAATGTACGGTCATAATTCAGGGTGTTTTCTAATACCCATGATTCCCATGTTGACGATTTTTCTTCAAGGTCGGGCTTGTCGTTTTTACCGAATGTTCCTAAATCGTATACATCCTTGTAATAACGCCACTTAGTATGCTCTTTTCTGATACCTACATTGAGTTTGTACTTTAGTCCTTTGATGATTTCAGCCTGTAAATAGGCATTGAGGAAAATCTTGGTTGTTTCTGTCCGTTCGTCGTTGACTGTCATTTCAGCCAATGGATTCGGTAAATTGATGTCATTGGAAGTACCCCAGCCCCCTGCGTTTGTAGGATCGTATACCGGTACTACTGACGGGAACTGAAAGATATCGAACATGGTATCCTGATGAATGTATCCACTACCTTTTGTCAGATTTACAATCATAGATTCACCTATTGTCAAGCGATTGTCGAAGAAAGAATAATCGCTTTTCAAACGGATATTGTAAGATTCATGATCAGTGTTGCGCAGTATACCTTCTTTATTAAGGTAGCTGACAGATGAACTGTAAGAACCGCTTTTGGAACCGCCGCTGATGGTAGCATTGGCTTTATAAGTCATGGCTGTGCGCAACATCACGTCTTGCCAGTCTGTTCCTTCACCAATGAAAGGGGTAGCTCCGTTTTCTGCACCATAACCGTCGCCTGCTAATTTGTAGTAGCGTGCGAAGCGGCTGTATTCTTCTCCATTAAAAACTTTCAGTGTTTTGGGAGTCTGGCTGATTCCTGTGAAGAAATTGACATCTAATTTAGTCGGCATGTCTTTACGACCGCTTTTAGTGGTAATCAGTACAACACCACCTGCTGCACGTGAACCGTAGATTGCTGCCGCAGCAGCATCTTTTAAAACTTCGATAGAGGAAATATCGTTAGGATCGACCATACTGATATCTCCAAATGCTCCGTCTACTACATAAAGTGGATTGTTGTTGGATAAAGAGCTGATACCACGAACATTGATCGTCATACTTCCATTGGGATCACCACTGGAACTGGCTACTGATACTCCGGGTATTTTCCCTTGTAAGGCTGTGGCTGCGTTAGAAGCAACCTGACCGTTAAGTTCTTTTGCACTAACCGAACCTACAGCCCCCGAAAGATGACTCTTCTTCACTGTACCATAACCAATCACTACTACTTGTTCCAGAGCGATATTATCTTCTTCCATAGATACATTGATTGGAGTTCCGGACGTGACAGCTTTTTCTATTTGTTTCATACCTATTGTTGAGAATATCAGTATATTCCCTTTATTCGCTTTGATGGAGTATTTACCATCCATGTCTGTTACTGTGCCGGTGTCTTTACCTTTCACTCTGACTGTGACTCCTGGTAAGGGTTCATTTGTTGTAGCTTCTGTTACCATTCCTTTTATTTCAATATCCTGGGCTGCCAGTGGAATGCTAGTCAGGCAAAGAAAAAAGAATAGTAGAAAATAAATTTTTCTTCTCATAATTTATTGTATTAGATTATAAACTCTATTCAATTGTTGATTGATCCATGGAAACTTCAACCAATAACTGATGATGCAAAAGTAGGCGATAATGCTCCGTCAGACAAGTAGTATTTTATCATTTACTAATACAATTCTATCGTATTGTATTTTAATTTGAATAAACAAAAGATAAGATGTCCTATCAGAGTGTTTGAATGCTGCTTTAATCAGTTGGATTGCTTATTAAGAATGTCAAAAGAGTACATTTTATGATTGAAGTTATATTATGTTGTGTTACCGGGGGACAAAGGTATAAGGATATGTATGTTGATGCAAGTATTATTCGGTAATTAACAGCTGTGGAGGTGTGATTTCTATTACTTATAGGAAATAAAACTATTATGACTGCTCATTTTGTTACTTATAAGAAATAGTATTTATAATCTCCTATCTTATGAGCGTGGATAGATAAATAAAAAAGGAGAAGCCAGTTATTTTAGCTTCTCCTTTTCCCTTCCTGTTAATCATCCTAAATGATTATTTGAAAACAATCTCCATGGGTCTACCTATCCAAACTTGTGGTTGTTCTAAATGAAAGATGCGGGCGATGGTGGACGCCACATCGTATTGCATCATGCTTACATCGTCAAACCGGAGTCCTTTCTTAATATTCTTGCCGGATATGATGAAAGCAGTTTCCATTTCTTGCATGGTTTTTCCGCCATGACCTTTATCGATACCTCCGTGATCGGAAGTTAATATGAAAATGGTATCATCCAGCATTCCTGCGTCTTTTACCGCCTGAACGATTTGGCCGACATACATATCCAGTTCTTTAAGTTTCTCGTAATATTCCGGTGTGTCGTGTCCGGCAGTGTGTCCGGTGTGGTCCGGACCGTCGTAGCAGATGGCTACAAGAGCGGGGTGTTTCTCCTTTATATAAGAAGAAGCCATATTGCCCAGTTCTTTCGGAGTCTTGTTGCAGTCGGCAACATGATAGTGATAACTTAAAGACAGCGTATCTACTAAATATTTAATTCCTTCCCATTCATACAGGCAACCGATTTCCGCTTCCGGGCGGGCATCGCGCAGTAATTGAAAAACAGTAGGGAAGATACCATTCTTATTTAATACGCGTGAGGGAAGTTCCGGTGTTTTAGATCCCCATTCGGTGTATCCGTGAAGTTCCGGTCCGGCTCCCATAAACATGGATGCCCAGTTGATGGCGCTGGAAGAGGGGAGGGCAGAACGCTTTTTCAGTGTGTAAGCTCCGTCCTCCATCAGTTTCTTTACGTTTGGCATATCTGCTTTGGGAAGGCTGTAGGCTCCCCAGCCGTCCAAACCGATGAAAACAACGTGTTTAGCTTTGTCTTTTCCTTTGGCATGGCAGGAGAAAGTGAAACTGAAGAGGAGTGCGAATGTAGCAAGTAGTGTTAAAAAGGTTTGTTTATTCATGATACTTTTATTTATATGGTTAATGTTTTATTCGTTATTGAATCAAAGGCCATAACTAATGATGAGCAAAGGTAAGACTATTTTAAGGGGGAGACAAATATAATATTAGCAGATACTAATACTTTTATGGTATTTCTTTTAAAATTTTGTCTTTTGCTTGGCGTTGTTTCTTTGGCTGTCAAATTCTGTCGTTGACTATTTGTCTATAATATTGACCGTTTTAATGATTCTTCTGCTCAAATATGAATATCCTTTCGGCTTGGCTACAATAATATCCTTACAGTTTTATAATAAACCGTTTGAGCGTTTTTAATAAATAGTTGAAGGGTTTATTATAAACGGTATCCAAGTTTATTAAAAACTATTTTTGGGAAATTTCTGAGTAACCTTGGAATTATATAAACAAAAAGGGAGAAAATCAGTGCTGATTTTCTCCCTTTTCCATTCCTTTATAGATGGAAACAGATGCCTTATTGACTGCTGTTATGTCTTATATTTTATACGTTTCATATTGCTTTTCTTCTTTTTACTACCTTCAAAGATACAAAATAAAAAAGGAAAAGTCAAGAGCTGGCTGTGATAAAACAGTTTCCGGTGTGAATGGACAATAGTTTCCAGTGCGACTGGAAACTATTATAAGACGCTGATTCTCACTTATTCTTTATGATAAGAATGATCTTTCGGAAACTCTTCTCCTTCCCATGCTTTTTTCGAAGTCCAGGATTGTGAAGCATCCGTCCAAAAGGGATCATCGGCAGACAGACCTAGCGGGAGGAAAGCAAGCGATGCCATATACAAGCTGCCGTTATTAGTGTAATAATCGGAGATACCGGGCTGGGAACCGTTGAATCCCAGTGTCAGAAAGCCTGCTGTATTGAAGTTGCGGCCGTCTCCGAACATACGTTGGATGACAGCCGTCATGGCTGCGCGTACCTGTCCGTTTGATAATTCTTCGGGAAGCCAGTTGCGCCACGCAAGCAGCGCTAATGTCTGCAAAGAGCCGGTACGGTAAGTGATAGAACGTCCGAAAACAGGTAGCGTACCTTCCGGAGAGATGAGGCGTTCGAGGATTACTCCGAATCGTTGGGCACGTCTGATCGCTTCATGGAAGTTGCAGCCGGGCATATTTCCTATCTTCTCACGTTTGCCGGCTTCGGTGATTATCTCCAGTGCTTCTATATACATAGGATGTATGACGAAGCTATTGTAATAATCGAATGCGAAACGAGGTCCGTCCGAATACCAGCCGTCACCTACATACCATTCTTCTATCTTGCGCAGAGAGGAACTGATGCGGTAAGTGTCACTGGGCGCACCAGCTTTCCGAAGGAAGGACTCGACGGTGGCGCTGAACAACAGCCAGTTGCTATAGGAAGGATCGACCCGTCTGAGATCCGTAAATTCGGCGATATACCGCTGCTTGGTGATGCTGTCCAATGGCATCCATAAGGCATCATAACTTCTCAGGAAACTTTCTGCCAGGAAGGCGGCATCCACCAAGGTCTGATTCTCCTGACGCCATAACAGATAATCGGGGGAAGCGGGATCTACCGCGTTAGCATAGCTTTTCAATGCCCATTCCCGCAGTTGTTTGCGTTGGAGTCCTTCCGGAGTTTCATCGTCGGGCAATGACAGCCACGGTGCCAGTCCCGCCATTAGACGACCGAAGCATTCCATATAAGTGACGTTCTGATTGCGCCCGTCCCATGTCGGACTTAATTCTACGAGCATATTCTGTTTCAGCAGACCTTCGCTCATGTTGCTTAATACAGGAGCAGCCATCCGGTACATTACGTCGCACCAGATTTCTCTGTCACTTTTCTCTGTTTTCTTTTTGGCACTGATACTTTCTGTCGGGATCAGCAGAATCATTAATAGTAAGATCCAATGAAGTCTTTTCATGTATTGCCTTATTTTTAAGATTAAATCTACGGCTATGGAGGCATAGCTGAAGCGTATGGCAAAGGTAGAATTATTCCGACAGCAGGGCAAATACAATTTTAGCATTAACTAATACTTTTGCGTTATTTATCAGATGCTGATACTTTCTTATACAAAATGACCGGTAAATAATGCTTGTCACCGGATTTGTCATACATTTGTCCGGTAAACAAAATTATTACTATGAAAAGGAATTGGATAGGTAGCAGCATGATAGTTGCACTCTTTGCTTTATTGGCAAGCGGATGCGGTCATAGTCAACGGACGCTGGAGTTTCGTGGAATCTGTGTAGATGACCCGCAGGGAGAAAATGGATTATATAACCCGGGCAGGGGATTCCGGCTGGAAACCGCGGTGGATGTGCTGCACGAAAAAGACACTCCTACCGAAGAACTGAATGAATTGTCTGCTAAGTATGTAGCAGATAGTGTTTCACTCTCACAGAGCTACTTTTATCTGACTTATTTAATAGGTAAAGAGCTGTCTGAAGAAAACTTCCGGACCATGCAGGCATATTTTGATGAACTGCAAAAGCAAGGAAAAAAGGCCGTACTGCGCTTTGCCTACGAACGCGACTTTATGGGACGGTCGCCTGTCGGTCCTACCGGCGAACAGATACTGGCGCACTTGGATCAATTAAAACCTTTCCTGGAGAAAAATAAAGACTTGATTCTGGTCGTACAAGCCGGAATGATTGGCGCGTGGGGCGAATGGCACAGTTCGGTTCAGGGACTGGAAAACTCGGAAGAAACAAAGGCTGCCGTATTGGAAAAACTGCTTTCTGTGGTTCCTGCGGAGAGAAATGTACAAGTCAGACTCCCGGAATTTAAGAACCTGCTGAAAGATAAACCGGAACTTTATAAGAGACTTTCTTTCCATGATGACTTCATTGTCATACGCCCCGACAGATGGGATGCCGATATGCACGAAGGGACACCGAAGTTCGATCAGATAGTGGCGGAATCTCCTTACCTCGTAGTAGACGGTGAACTGCCCTGGGGATTCTGGAGCGTGGGCGCTGATCCGGACAGTCCTTCTGCCGGATGGATTATTGACGGTATGCAGGCGGCGAGACGTTTATTCCTCCAGCATTATACTTCGCTAAGTATCATACATAATTATAAGGAGCAACATCCCAACAACCGGTTTGACGAGAATAATCCGCCCGAATATTCCATGGTGGTCTGGAAGAAAACGATGATAACGGAAGACTCCCTTCTCCAGCATCATATGCCGGTGTCCGACAGTTACTTCCGGAAGAAAGACGGAACGAAGGTAAAACGCAATATGTTCGATTATATACGTGATCATCTGGGTTACCGGATTGAGCTGCAATCACTTCAGCTTCCCTCCAAATTCGTGAGTGGAAAGGAGAACGTCTTGAAACTGAGCTTGAAGAACAGAGGTTTTGCCACCGTATTTGGTGAACATCCTGTTTATTTTGTATTGATTGATGATGCAGGAGAGGTTACGGAATTTCCGACCGATGCCAATCCAAAGAACTGGCAACCGTTCGAACCAAAGGATTCTGCTTATACTTCGCTGATGCATACAGTGGATGTATCTCTTGAACTCCCTGCCTCGGTGACTGCCGGAACTTATAAGTTAGGTCTGTGGATACCGGACGGATCGGACAGACTCAGATATAATCCTCGTTATGCCATCCATT
>ERZ857882.2935-NODE-2935-length-16838-cov-3.750938_pt1 | contig 16838 bp, 16 predicted proteins | sample MGYA00519697_ERZ857882 | MGnify/ENA primary metagenome ERZ857882 (study PRJEB31778, sample SAMEA3449373) | human gut metagenome | biome: human gut; feature: human-associated habitat; material: faeces | place: United Kingdom | collected 2010/2012 ...
TACACGGCTAAAGGCATCGACAATCCAAAACAATGTATGCGTTAGCTTCTCTACAAATAATTGTAATAATCCGTAACCCGGAATGCCTACAGGAAGCAATAACCAAATCAGTCCGGCCGGAATAAGGAAGGTAGCCAGGAACGTCAAAGGTAAATTGGTACACAGGAAAACCAACGAGAACTGCCGGAAATAATACAAACACAGTAAGGTTGTCCCGGCCTGGGCAGCCAATGTCACCGTGATCCATCCCCAGGGTATCGCAATAACCGGATTCCTCACTACGATAAGATTTTGCAGACGAGGTTGCAGATATAAAATAGACAATACAGCCAGATAACTCAGTTGAAAACCAATATCAAACAGATATAACGGATTGAACACCAACATACAGAAAGCCGCGGCAGCCAACGTATTATAACCGTCAGTCATCCGCCTGAGTACCCTCCCCGTGAGATAAAGCGTCAGCATCAAACCGGCCCGTACAGCCGACGCAGCCAGCCCGGTAATAACCACGAAACTCCAAAGCAGACAAAGCGTCAACAGGTATCTCAGCCAACTGTAAAAACTATTCTTTGGTAAAAAAGAAAATAGCAAAGAAAGGAATCCGCAAACAACAGCCACATGAAAACCGCTTACAGCTAGCAAATGGGCTACACCCGTAACAGAAAAACGCCTCCTCACCTCGCGATCCATCTCTTTACGATAGCCGAGGGTAATAGTGGCCAACACCGACTTTTCCTCTTTCGACAAATTCAGTCGCTCAAAAGGCTCCAGCAAACGTTCCTGTCCTTTCCCACCCAGTTCCATTAAAAGCGATGTTTCACTGCTATCTCCCCTCTCCTGCCAATAAGCTGTCCGCTGTAAGGAAAAACTAAGCAATAAGGACAGAAACACCGCGCCCCAAACCCAGCGCAATTCATAATTACCGCTTTCGGACTCTACCTTCGGGATCAGATAAGAAAACGCCACAATCAATAATGGGATGATGATCAACAACAGCGAGACAAGGCTACAATCGAAGAAGGCCTGCAACAAGATTCCGGTTATCCATATGAAAAGCGGCCTGATAAACGGCCGCTTTTGTATTTCTTTTATTATCATACAAAGGTCGGTTTTGGTTGGTTATCTATCTTCTCTACATTTCTTTCAACTCTTTTATCGTTCGTATCGGATCAGGAGAACTGAAAACAAAGCTACCGGCAACCAGCACATCGGCACCGGCTTCCAGCAAACGCTTCCCGGTTTCCAGATTCACACCACCGTCCACTTCTATTAAAGTATCCAGCCCTTTTGCCCGGATCATTTCTTTTAAACGGGCCGTTTTATTGACCGAATGTTCAATAAAACGTTGTCCGCCGAAACCGGGATTGACCGACATCAGCAATACCATATCAAGATCCTGGATAATATCTTCCAGCAGGCTGATCGGCGTATGCGGATTTAAGGTAACGGCCGCTTTCATGCCGGCTTCCTTTATCGCACCGATGGTACGATGCAAATGGGTACAAGCCTCATAATGAACATTCATCATATAAGCGCCAGCCTCAGCAACCTCTTTGACAAACTTCTGGGGTTCAACAATCATCAGATGCACATCCATCGGCTTTTTCAGGATAGGCTTTACCGCATCCAGCACGGGAAAGCCGAATGAGATATTCGGAACGAAAACACCATCCATAATATCCATATGCAACCAGTCCGCCTCACTGTTATTTATCATTTCGACCTCTTTTTGCAGGTTCAGAAAATCGGCAGCCAGCAAAGAAGGAGCAATCTTATGTTTCATAATTTCAAGTCTTTTGTGCAAAGGTACAAAAAAAAGAAAGAGAACACTGCGCAAGTGTCCTCTTTCCTTCAATTTCTTAGTTCATCACATAACCACCGAATTCCGGTTGCAGCGCAGGTTCCACATGGTAACTCCGTGCAAACTGAGACAGGAAATCAAGCGTTTGTCTGCTTGGTGTACTCTTCTTCTCGTTCCGGTTCTTTTTAGTTTTATCCTTCAATCCATCCATACATTGAGTAGAAAATCTCTTCATAGGCATCCCCTTTTTAATCGTTTGATAATAAAACGGGAGAACTTTCTACTTATTATATGAACCGAAGAATATTTTTATCTGATTATGCCATAGACAACTCAATACGGTTCTCATCTGCCATACGGCGCATGTTCAGGATAGCATAACGCATACGTCCCAAAGCCGTATTAATGCTGACACCGGTGATATCGGCAATTTCTTTAAAGCTCAGATCCTGGTAATAACGCATTTCCAGTACTTCACGCTGGCTGTCGGGTAAATGTTTCACCAACTTCTTCACATCCGACAGGACCTGGTGGCGCACGATGTTATCTTCAATCGTTCCGTCACAAAGTTTAATATTATTGAACAGATCCACTTCTACCTCATCGTTGGACACAGTATTCTCACTGCGTTCCTGACGGAAGTTATCAATGATCAGATTATGTGCAATACGTGTAATCCAGGCTTTAAACTTACCGTTTTCGGTATAACGGCCCTGTTTAATAGTCATGATCACCTTAACAAAAGTCTCCTGAAAGATATCTTCTGTTAACTCTTTATTGCGGACTATAAAGTAAATGTAGGAATGGATACTGCTCTTATGACGGTTCAACAACACATCAAACGCAGTATTATCACCTTGCGCATAAAGGACGACCAGTTCTTCGTCGGTCATCGATTTTAAAGTCTTCATTACTTCTATGTTTTATAGTTTCTTTGAGTAATGTTTATGCTATAGGCAATGAGGTTTTAAATGTTAGACAATTTTGTTTTCGAAAACAAAAGAACAAAAAGTATTTTAAACAGACAAATATTTCTGTTATTTTTATACAAAAATGTCCCCTGCCTGTACGTTTTATGTACAAACAGGGGACATTTAGTAACAAACTATATTTTTAGAACTTATACCCCAAAGTTAAAGCAACCTGCGTTGTTTTTGTCTTTAATGAGGCTGGATCGGATTTAACAACTACCCCCTTATCCAGCAACTCTTCAAGCTTACTAATCCCTGCCTGGTAAGTACTAGAAAAAGCATAGGCATCTTCTTTATACACCCGATAAACGCAAGCCAGGTCCATGTAGAAATTAGGAGTAAAACGATAGCCTAAACCGATAGAATAGGAATTGGTTCCTTTATCTACTGTATAATTAGGGATGGTACCAGCAACACCTACTGCCTGAGTATAAAACTCTCCCTTTTCATTTAACGGAGGAATTCCATCTTTTAAATGATCTTTCATCGGAGAAGTCTTCCATAAAGCTCCAGCACGAACAGAGAACTGAGGAGTCACCTTATATTCTGCACCTACTTTTAAAGTTCCTGACATTCCAAAATCTTTTTTGATATCATTGGTTGCAGACAAATCAAATCCATCCAAATCACTTAAATTCATCCTCTTGTAATTTGTCAACTCATAGTCTGCACTTATCAGAAAGTTTTTACCTACACCTGCGACACTGAATATCCAACGGTCAGGAGTACGAAAATGATAATCTCCCGCTTGATAATCCGGAGTATTTTGCACATTCATCTCCACATCATTTATAACAGCTTGCGCCGAACCATGAAAATAATCCGTCAATTTATACCAGGTAGGAGAATTATAAGCAACCCCCACCCTCAGGAAATCTACCGGACGTACTATTGCTCCGATATTAAAAGCATAGCCGGTACCGTCAGTCGACAATCCATTATCCAACCATAATAAATCTTTCTGAGTAAAATCTTCCTGATATTTTGTAGTAAGATTATAATCCATATCAGTTATGGCCACAGTAGCTCCCAAAAAGAAACGATCAGAGATATTAGTTGCAAATGAAATATTATATTGGCCGATCGACCCTTTCTCATTCACAATCAAATCCACATTTTGTGGACTGTAAGGAGCCCATTCGCCTGATTCTTGTACTCCACCAAAAGCAGACCGATACACTCCGTCCCCAGCCGGATCAATAATATTTGCATTATATCCCAATACAGGCAACCAAGGCATCCCACTATTAGGATTATATGGATCATAACCCGTATTTTTCGAATAAGTCAAATCTTTTTCCGAATACCCGAATGCGAGATCCGCTATATAATCAGCCACCGAAAAAGGCTGCGATCCATTCATCCTGTAAGAACGGTTGAAACTCTTCACCCGATTATAAGAAATCCCGATATTCCATCCAACTATTCCTTCATCATTACCCGTCGGGAAATAACCGACATAAGCTATATTATCAAAGTTGAATCTTGTCTTGTTCTTATCAACCTTCGAGCCGTTCCAGTCCGTGCTCGCTTTAATAGAGGAAAGACTTACCGTAGTCACCACTTCCGAACTACGATATATCCCCAACCCTGCCGGATTAGTAGACATAGACGATATATCACCACCTAATGCACCAAAAGCTCCGCTCATACCTAAATAACGGGCAGTTCCGTTCAAATCAGTCTGAGACATTTTGTACGCATCCATTTCACCCTGTGCATATGCAATACCACCGGCTAGAAAAAATGCCGATATAAATAAGCACGTTATTCTTTTCATCGTTTCTGTTATTTTTCTAATACATTAATACATAAGGGCACAAGTACGAATACCGGCCCTTATACTAAATATTATCTCATTTCATTTATCTACGTCCACCGGATGAACGTCCGCCGCCACCGCCACTTGAACGGCTACTGCTTCCGCCACCACTACTGTAGGAACCGGAACTGCGACTACTACTGCTGCTTCTTGACGGTGCAGAATAGGTACTCTGACTTCTGGTTGTAGCGGGACTACTACTATTATAACGCGGAGAACTGCTTCTGGTTGTTGGCGAAGACTGTATTCCCGAAGAACGAGACGACGAACTTCCTATACCACTTGAACTACTACGAGTGGAAGGACGTGTACGAACTGTTGCTTCCGACTGTACCCGGTTCGAAGTTGTTCCCCGGCTTGAACGGATGCTGCTTGCTGCTCCTCTAGTTGAAGATGAAGATGTGGAAGGACGCGAATAACGATCCGAACTCGTTCTGTTGGAACTTGTACGACTACTTTCACTTCTCAAAGATGTTGCACGGTTGGAACTTCTATAAGACGACGACCTGCTTGAACCGGAACTGTAGCGATTGGAAGATGCTCTTCCTGCTGTATAGCGGCTTGACGTCGAACGTCCTGATGATCTGTAATTGTACGGACTGGAATAATAATGGTGGTGATGGTGTCCCCAATAACCTCCATAATATCCGCCGTAATAACCACCCCAGTAACCCGGGCCGTAATAGCTCCATGACGGACCGTACCAAGGACTGCTCCAACCGGCGTAGAAGCCACCCCAGCCCCAACCGAATCCCCAACGGGGACCATACCAGGAAGAGTACCAGGGATTGTAACTATAATACCAGGGATCATACCAGCCGGAATACCATGGAGAGTATCCCCAACTATTACCCATGTTTATATTTACATTCACATTGGTATTACCGTCCGAGTAATCGGTATCATAACCATAACTGTAATATCCGTCACTCAGATACAGATCGACTTGGTCTGCACCGGCAATCGTGATCTTACTCGGTGAATGATAACGTACGATACGTTCGGTATATTCATTATCCGAACGGCGTTCCGCTTTCTTCGTAACTTTCTGATTATTATCAGGTAACTCTTCGATATAAGTACCGTCCGCTTCGTCCAGATCCTCATCATAAGGTTCCTCAACGTCAACAGATGTATATCGACGATTATATTCATCCACATCTCTATCTTTATCAAACGCCGGATGTGAATCCGAAGCCGATGCCAATACAATTGCAGATGAAGACTCCGTTGCTTTTTCTTTTTTGGGCTGTATAACCTTCTCTTCTGTTTTTTCTTTCTTTTTTTCTTTACTTGAAGAGAAATACACATCATCAAAGAACTCCTCCTGGGCTGCGGCACTGAAGCCGACCAGAAGCATCACCACTAAAGATGTTAATTTCATGGGTTTCATATTCGTTTCTCCTCTACATTAATATATTTATTCTACTGTTTAGACTACATATCCGTTGCCGGGTTTAAGATCATATCCTTAAATAAGAATAAAAACTACGCATTCTATTTACAAATATAACGCGTTCCCAATAAGTTACAAGCGTTTATATATACTTTAACTATAAAAAACAACTTATTCTGAAACAATGCTACAAAATAGGAATCACAGACAACAAGAAATAACCATTCTGTATAAAAGCACATGGTTTATATACTTAAGTAGATGCAACAAAAGACACAAACGCTGCAAAACCGATTCCGAATCAATGATAAAAACACATCCTTGGTAAAATCTGTTTCATAGTAATGGAACAGTTGTTTCATTATGTAGAAACATTTGTTTCTTTATGATGAAACAGTATCGTAAATACATTCGGGGAACTATTAAAATGAATTGGTCTCTTTTGTTATATGTTCAAAGATAAATCGTATATTTGTCCTTTGGTTTAAAACCTTGTAAACTGTATATTAACAAGATTAATTCTATTAGTAAATGGGAAGAGTATTAGTTATTGGTGCAGGGGGCGTAAGCACCGTTGCTGTTAAAAAGATCGCGATGAATGCTGATGTTTTTACCGATATCATGGTGGCCAGCCGCACGAAAAGCAAGTGCGACAAGATTGCTGCCGATATTAAAAATGTAAAGGTGAAGACAGCACAGGTCAATGCGGATAACGTGGACGAGCTCGTTGCATTGTTTAATGACTTTAAGCCCGAGTTGGTCGTCAACCTGGCTCTACCTTATCAGGACCTCTCCATCATGGATGCCTGCCTGGCTTACGGTGTCAGCTATCTCGACACTGCCAACTACGAACCGCTGGACGAGGCAAAATATGAATATAGCTGGCAATGGGCCTATAAAGACCGTTTCGAAAAAGCGGGTCTGACGGCTATCCTGGGATGCGGATTCGATCCGGGTGTAACGGGAGTATATACAGCTTATGCAGCGAAACATCATTTCGATGAAATCCAGTATCTGGATATCGTCGACTGCAACGCCGGCGACCATCACAAGGCATTCGCTACGAACTTTAACCCGGAAATCAATATCCGTGAAATTACTCAGCGTGGTAAATACTATGAAGACGGAGAATGGAAGGATACTGACCCGTTATCGGTACATAAGCCGTTGAACTACCCGAATGTAGGTCCTCGTGAATCATACCTGATGTACCATGAAGAGCTGGAAAGTCTGACAAAGAACTTCCCGACGATCAAGCGTGCCCGTTTCTGGATGACTTTCGGACAGGAATACCTGACTCATTTACGGGTGATACAGAATATCGGTATGTCACGTATCGATCCGGTCATGTACAACGGACAGGAAATCGTCCCGATCCAGTTCCTGAAAGCCGTATTGCCTAATCCGGGCGATCTGGGCGAGAATTACACGGGAGAAACATCGATCGGTTGCCGTATCCGCGGTATCAAAGATGGCAAAGAACAAACTTACTATGTATATAATAACTGTAGCCACGAAGCAGCTTACAAAGAAACAGGCGCTCAGGGTGTAAGTTATACCACCGGCGTTCCGGCGATGATCGGTGCCAAATTATTTATGCAGGGAGTTTGGAAGAAGCCGGGTGTATGGAATGTGGAAGAATTCAATCCCAATCCGTTCATGAAAGAGCTTAACAAGCAAGGACTGCCCTGGCATGAAATGTTTAATGTAGATTTGGAATTATAATATGGCATTACAAGTAGGAGACAAAGCACCCGACGTATTGGGGCTTGATCAGAACGGAAATGAAATAAGACTCAGCGATTTTAAAGGTAAGAAGTTAGCACTTTACTTCTACCCGAAAGACAACACCAGCGGTTGCACGGCAGAAGCCTGTAGCCTGCGTGACGGCTACAAGGAATTACAGGCAGCCGGTTACGAAGTGGTCGGGGTTAGTAAAGACAGCGCAAAATCCCATCAGGGATTCATCGCCAAGCAGGAACTGCCTTTCACCCTGATCGCTGACACGGACACAACCCTGCAACAAGCTTTTGGCGTATGGGCTGAAAAGAAACTGTACGGACGTTCATACATGGGGACTCTCCGTACCACCTTTATTATCAACGAAGATGGTATCATCGAGAAGATAATCGGTCCGAAAGAGGTGAAGACAAAAGACCATGCTAATCAAATCCTTAATTCATAAAAAGGGATGGCAAAAGAAGACAATTTATTTGAAGAGGGAAAAACCCCGGAAGGAAAGCCGGCTGTTAATGCCGACAAGTTAAAAGCGTTGCGCGCCGCAATGGATAAGATTGAGAAGAACTACGGAAAGGGTTCTATCATGAAACTGGGCGACGAAAGCATTGAAAGTATCGAAGTTATTCCGACAGGTTCCATCGCCCTGAACGCAGCTTTAGGCGTAGGCGGTTACCCGAAAGGACGTGTAATCGAGATATACGGTCCGGAATCATCCGGTAAGACAACGCTGGCAATCCATGCTATTGCCGAAGCACAGAAAGCCGGTGGTATTGCTGCATTTATCGATGCAGAGCATGCCTTCGACCGTTTCTATGCGGAAAAACTGGGTGTCGATGTAGAAAACTTATGGATCTCTCAACCGGATAACGGTGAACAGGCTTTGGAAATCGCCGAACAGCTGATCCGTTCTTCTGCAGTAGATATCATCGTTATCGACTCTGTGGCAGCATTGACTCCGAAGGCTGAAATCGAAGGCGATATGGGTGACAGCAAGATGGGTTTGCAAGCTCGTCTGATGTCTCAGGCATTGCGTAAGCTGACCGGAGCGATCAACAAGACCAATACGACTTGTATCTTTATCAACCAGTTGCGTGACAAGATCGGTGTCATGTTCGGTAACCCGGAAACAACAACCGGTGGTAACGCATTGAAGTTCTACGCATCAGTTCGTCTGGATATCCGCAAGATCGGAACATTGAAAGACGGTGACGAAATGAAAGGTAACCAGGTACGTGTGAAAGTTGTAAAGAACAAGGTTGCACCTCCTTTCCGCAAAGCTGAGTTCGACATCATGTTCGGCGAAGGTATTTCCAAGGCTGGCGAGATCGTAGACTTGGGTGCGGAGCTGAATATTATCAAGAAAAGCGGTTCCTGGTATAGTTACAACGACACAAAACTGGGACAGGGACGCGATGCTGCCAAACAATGCATCAGCGATAACCCCGAACTGGCAGAAGAGCTATCCGGATTGATATTCGAAGCATTGAAAGGGTAATTTCCCAAGCTTTTATAGAATAAAGAGAAACTGTTACAAAAGTAAAACTTTTGCAACAGTTTCTTCATTTCATATATATTTCCTTTTAAACAAACATGACAAACAAAGACAAATATCGCTTACTTTGCAAGACTGAAAGCAGCTTGCCGCTATACTCCCAAGATTGGTGGCTCGACACTGTTTGTGGCAAAGAACAATGGGATGTCTTGTTGGTCGAAGAGAATAATAATATACAGGCGGCTTTTCCTATTTACATTCCTCATCGGGGTATCATATCGATGCCACCTTATACACAGACAATGGGTCCTTGGTTTGCCGGGAAAGCCGAAGATACCAAATATACGCGAATACTAGGTCAGCGCCAGGCTATTTGTAAAAAATTCATAGATGAACTAAAAAATTTCCCTCATTTCCTGCAAAACTTCAATTACCAGATAACGGATTGGTTACCCTTTTATTGGGAAGACTATAAACAGACGACACGCTATACATATATATTATATAATATTAGTGACAAAAACACCTTATGGAATAATATGAGTCCTAATATACGCCGGAACATAGCAAAAGCAAAAGAAAAATATCACATTACTGTCAAAAAAGGGATTTCAATCGATGACTTTCTTAGGATACAATCTCTAACTTTCAAACGTCAACATCTCCCCTCCCCTAAACATTGCGAGTTGTTGAAGAAATTAATCGCAACCTGTCGCGAACGTAACCAAGGGGACCTATGGGGAAGCTACGATGAAAAAGGAAATTTGCATGCCGCTGCATTCGTGGTCTGGCAGGAAAGTTCAGCCTATTATCTGGCCGGTGGAGGCGATCCGGATTTAAGAGAATCCGGAGCTCACAGTCTGGTACTATGGGAAAGTATCCGCTTTGTAGCACAATATACTTCTGTTTTTGACTTTGAAGGCTCGATGATACCAGGAGTAGAACGTTTTTTTCGTGAATTCGGAGCAATTCAAACGCCTTACTTCACAATAACCAAAGGAAATATCAGTTTATTATATAAGGTCTGGTTAAAAATAAACAGTATACTAAGGCCATAAAATAAATTAATATGATGATAAACAGTTGTAATAACATATTGATCCTCGCACCTCACACCGACGATGGTGAACTGGGACTGGGAGGAACGATCCGTTATCTGGTGGAACTAGGAAAGAAGGTGACTTATGTAGCTTTCTCTACTGCCGAACAATCCGTACCGGAAGGTTTTCCGAAAGATGTATTGAAAACAGAAGTGAAACAGGCCACAGCCCAATTGGGTATCTTGCCAGAAAATCTGATCATTTATAATTACGAAGTACGCAAATTGGGATATGTACGTCAGGAAATCCTGGAAGAACTGATCAAATTACGGAAATCTTCCCATTTCGATCTTGTATTCATTCCAAGCCTTCACGATATCCACCAGGATCATACAACGATTGCACAGGAAGGTTTACGAGCCTTCAAAAACACAACATTACTGGGATATGAACTGATATGGAACAACCTGACGTTCAATACCCAATGTTTCGTTAAACTCGAAAAAAGACACATCGAAGCAAAAATAGACGCATTAAAAGCATACAAATCGCAAGGTAACCGTGATTATTTATCTGCAGATTTTATTTTCTCACTGGCAAAAGCACGAGGAGTACAAGCTGGTTGCCTTTATGCAGAAGCATTCGAAGTGATCCGGTTATTCCTGTAAAATCAAATTGCGATGAGAGCCGTTATTTCCTATATAATAAAATTCCTGATCGGAGGAGACCGGGCCACCAGTTTCAGTAGCCTGGTAGGCTATACTGCGGACCCAAGAAAATTTACACAATATAGAGTGGTAATTCTCCCCTCCCCTTTTTTCAAGGATACTATTTACGGAAAGGCGGAATCAATGCCGGAATTGCCATTGGAAGAAATAGAAGGCGTACCACTTTTATTCGGCACACCTCAAATCGGTTGGTATGAAGACACACTAATTGTCCATGCAGACATCATCGCCAGTGCATATTTTCTCCTGACCCGTTATGAAGAAATACGTAGACGCAATGAACGGGACCAATACGGACGTTTCCCGGGAAAATCCTCCTTACCTTACCGTGCCGGATTTATCCATCGCCCGATAGTTGATGAATATGGAAAACTGTTGCGTGAATGGCTTCGCCAGGCCCATGTAAATATTCCCGAACCTGAGCAAAAAATAAAAAAAATATGGCTTACCCATGATGTGGATGCACCTTTCTATTGCCGCACATTACGTAATTTTATGAGAGAATGGCTGAAAGGTGACGGATTCATCAAGGCATGGAAGTATCTGAGCGGCCCACTCGATTCCGATCCTTATTATACTTTCCCATGGTTACTGGAACAAGGTAACGCACTGAAAAGAGCTATTGGCAAGGAACGTTGCGAATCTATATTCTTCATCAAATCAGCCGGTTCTTCAAAAGAAGACAAGCCCTATTATAGCCTTCAATCGAACGACATACGACATTTATTTGCGTCATGTGCCTCAGAAGACGTAACGATCGGACTCCACAGCAGTTTCGATGCCGGGAAAAATCCGTCACTTACAGCTTCCGAACTAAAATTACTGGAAAAGGCGACAAAACAAACAATCCGTTACAACCGGCACCATTATCTGGCGTCATGCGAACCGGGAGACATGGATTGGCTTGAACGGATCGGCATAACAGATGATTTCACAATGGGCTATGCCGACGTAGCTGGTTTCCGGCTGGGAACAAGCCATCCCGTACATTGGATTAATCCTGAGAATAAGCGGATTTCCTCATTACTGCTTCATCCGTTAACTGTGATGGAATGCAGTTTAAGCGAACCCGCTTATATGAATTTAAATTACGAAGAAGCACAGACTTACTGTCTGCAACTGGCAGAACAAACAGCACGGGTGAACGGGGAATTAATCCTTTTATGGCATAACGATACAATCCCCACCAAAGTAAAACCCGGACTATCTGTCGATTGGCAGCGAAAATTGTTCACATCCTTTATTGATGAATTAAAAAAAGCATGAAGATACTGATTATATGTGATATTTTCCCTCCGGCTTTCGGACCACGCATGGGATATTTATGTAAATACATGAAACGTGCAGGCTGGGAACCAGTTGTCCTTACTGAATATATAGACGATCAAACATTTGCTTTTCTGACAGGAAATGCAAATGCACATTATGTAAAATTTTTCCATGCAACCGGAAAAATCGTCGGAAAACTGGAATGGGTCTTCATTTTATTGTTGGATTTCCTATTTCACTACAAAGACAAAAAAATGCTCAAAGAAGCATCACGTTTACTCGAAAACGGTGAATATGCCGGAATCTTATGCAGTACTTACCGGACTTTTCCGCTACCGGCCGCTGTACAAGCCGCTAAAAAATTCAATCTACCGGTTATTGCCGATTTACGTGATATTATTGAACAATATGCAAACAACGAATTTATTGCACATTCTTTCCATACTGTCTCCTGGCTGGACAAACTAATCACCGCAACTTTCCGGCGGAGATTATTGAAAGATCGTAATCTGGCATTATCAAAAGTAGATTATATCACTACGGTATCGCCATGGCATACCCAAATACTAAGCAAATATACATCTAAGGTAGAGTTAATCTATAATGGATATGATCCGGAAATTTTTTATCCCGAACAATTTACAACACCCCGTTTTTTGATTACCTATACAGGGCGCTTGCTTAGTCTGGCGACCCGCGATCCACAGTTGTTATTTGAGGCTATTGCACAATTGGACAGGGAAAAAGAAATCTCACCAGAAACTTTTCGAATACAATGGTTTATAGATAAAGAATCGCAGGATATAATTGAAAAAGAAGTAGAAAAATATAAAATAGAATCTTATATGGATTTCCATAAATATATTCCGGCTTCTGAAATACCCGGTATATTAAACCGGAGTTCTATCTTGTTACAACTTGCCAATAAATCAACCCAATCCGGACCTAAAGGCTATATGACGACCAAGCTGTTTGAGGCTTTTGCCGTCGAGAAACCAGTACTTTGTGTCAGAAGTGATGAAGGTTGCCTGGAGGAAACTATAAACCGGACTCATACAGGATTATCGGCCCGCAATACAGAAGAGGTCTATCTGTTCCTCGGACATCATTATAGAGAATGGAAAGAAAAAGGATATACCAGGATAAATGTGAACAAAGAAGAAATAAACTGCTTTTCCCGACAAGCGCAGGCAAAGCAATTTATGGAATTGTTCACAAAACTTTACAAAAACAAACAGACTCATGGATAAATATATCAACATAGTAGCTTTCAACATACCATGGCCAGCCAATTACGGTGGCGTGATCGATGTCTATTACAAAATGCTGGCTTTGCATAGATGCGGCGTCAGGATTATTCTTCATTGTTTTGAATATGAACGGCCTCACTCTCCGGAGTTGGAAGCCTTATGTGAAAAAGTTTATTACTACAAACGCAGAACCGGGTTATTAGCCAATATAACAAAGTTGCCTTACAATGTATATAGCCGCAAAGATCCGGAATTACTCCGGAACCTGCTAGCCAATGAATATCCGATCCTATTCGACGGATTACATTCCTGTTATTATATCGACCATCCCCAATTACAAAATCGGATGAAAATATACCGGGAGAGTAATATAGAACATGATTATTACCGTCATTTGGCAAAAGCAGAAGTAAATATAATAAAGAAGTGCTTTTTCCTCGTTGAAGCCTGGAGATTCGAGCGTTATCAGGAAATCTTAAAACATGCAGACCTGATGATCGTCGTATCGGTAACAGATACAGAATATCTTAGGAAAATTTTCCCTGGAAAAAAAGTGGAATATATGCCTAGTTTTCATATCAATGATGAAGTAACGGTCCGTACCGGTTCGTCTGACTTTATCTTATATCACGGAAAACTGTCTGTTACGGAAAATACATTGGCTGCTCTATACCTGATAAAGAATGTTTTCTGCAAACTGGATTATCCTTGTATCATCGCAGGCATGAATCCCCCCTCTTCTCTTCAGGAAGCCGCCGCCCCTTATCCGAATATCAAAATTGAAGCTAACCCTTCCGACAAGCGAATGGATTATCTGACCCACGAAGCTCAAATCCATATGTTAATCACTTTTCAGGACACAGGTCTTAAACTAAAATTATTGAACAGTCTCTTTGCAGGCAGATGCACAATCGTAAATCAAGAGATGGTTACCGGCAGCGGATTAGAGGATTTATGTTACATTGCAAATACTCCAAAGGAAATGATAGACACATGCAAATTGTTGATGGAACAACCAATGACTCCCGAATTAATTGAAAAAAGAAGAAAACTGTTATTCCCCAATTACTCAAACAAGCAACAGGGAGAACGCCTTTATAATTTGATTTACAACCCAGGAGAATAAAAAAACTATTCTCCTTTTTCTTTGGGGACGTACAGACGCAGAAAAATTAACCCGCTTTTCAGTTCTTTTCGAAGTTTCCATTGAGTATGAATTGTTTCAATATGCTCGTCATCCCAATTAAAAATGTTTGAATATAAAGCATAACGACTATTTTCCAACTCAGCAGAAGAAAAGCACCGGTCATCATCCGTGACATCCGTATTTGCAAACGATCCATTCATTGGAAACGTTGCTGATACAGAATCAATATCTATATGTTCATTCTCCAAATAATCGATCATCTCTTGGCGCAATGAATAATAAGGTAAATGGCATAATACACTATCCCAGGCCTTTGACATCTTCTCCGAATAAACCCAAAAATTTCCGCTGACCAGTATACAAATCATCCCTACCAATAAAATTCGCACAGACCTTGTTTCATATACTTTAAACAAAAGCTGAGCAGTGATTAATGCCAGTAATATGTACAAAACCAGAAAATATCGGTCTCCAAAGGGGTTTGTTACAGGAATTGTAACTAACATCATAGTAAATAAGACACTCAAATAAATGAGAGATAACGGAGATTTGGAAAGATAAAGAAAGAAATTTTTTATCCCCATTTTAATGATTGAAACAAATAGCAAAATCCAGACAACAATTCTCCCTGAATCCAACATCCTTACAGCCAAACTTACTATATTCTTAACTATTTGCCCAAATGTCGCTAACTGCCGATGATCCTCATATCCAAAACCGGGTTGATACAGAAAATATCCGGTTTCCACCTTCCGGTATATAAACCATCCGCCTATCGCCAAAAGAGTCGGTATAAATACAGGGAAAACATATAAGAACGAATTTTTGAAAGATTTCTTATGAATAACATTTTCTATCAGCAAATATCCCAGCCCCAATCCTGAACAAACAACCAGCCCTCTAATACTTACCAATCCCAGGCACATGGCAGATACAGCCAACCAAATCCGCCGGTTATCCAAAATCAAATTGATACTCAACAAAGCAAAAAAACACAGGATGACATCCGGAGAAATTAAAATCATTTGGGTGGAAAGTGCCGGTTCCAATAAAACCAACAAAAATATATAAGGTGTATATTTCGTCTCCACCCTTTCACACAAGCGATAAACTTGCCAGATCACTCCCAATGAAAATACAGTTATAGATAAATGAGCTACCAACAAACTTTTTCCGAATAAAGACCAAAGAAGAGCCAGATACAGATGAGCCAAAGGGGGTTCTGCAACATATTGGGCCGGATAGACAAAAGACAGAAACCCATTTTCCAATAAATAACTTGCCGGCATAGAATACCCGGCAGTGTTATCCCAGAAAAAACAGTTCTCTAACGTAAAGAATTTCAACACCAGAAACAAAATCAGTACTACATATTTTATCATAATAATTTATTATATCGGATTTACACTATTTCATTTGTTTAAATTCTTCATTTTCTAAAGCTCTGATTCCTTCTATTATATAATATCTTCTTAAATCGTCCGGTTTTAAAATCAACTCATTCCATTGAAGCAGATCAATATCAATTGGAACAATTCCAAAATTTTTATCGTCAGGCATACGTTGCAGTTTGTACTCTATACGTTTCAACAAATGCTTTATTCCATCCGGCTGTTCTGATGTATAAGCAACGGCCACCTGATTCAAAAAAGGAGCAGACCCCGTTAATCCGATCGGCTCCGTATATACAGAATTTGAAAAGGCAATAGAAACAAACTGGTTCCGCAATATACGCACCGCCTCCGCCATATTCTTTTCCTGATCTTGATTTGAACCTAAGCTTAATATAATTTTATTCAGCATATCGCTTATTTTATTTATTCAATGCAAAACTAGGAAAAAATACCTATTAGTTGGTATTGATCATGTAAGCATTTCGCCATACCTTTGTACGAGAATTTAAGAAAATGAGATTATCAGAGCTTCACACAGGTGAAAAAGGCGTTATAGTCAAGGTGATGGGACGCGGTGCCTTCCGCAAACGCATCATTGAAATGGGATTTATCAGGGGAAAAGAGGTGGACGTTATACAAAATGCTCCACTGAAAGATCCTATCCACTATCGTGTAATGGGTTATGACGTTTCTTTGCGACGGAATGATGCAGCAATGATTGAAGTAATCAGCGCAGCCGAATACGCAAAGGCACAAATGTCACAACAAAGTGAAGAACGTTCCGC
>ERZ857882.2939-NODE-2939-length-16832-cov-8.765035_pt1 | contig 16832 bp, 11 predicted proteins | sample MGYA00519697_ERZ857882 | MGnify/ENA primary metagenome ERZ857882 (study PRJEB31778, sample SAMEA3449373) | human gut metagenome | biome: human gut; feature: human-associated habitat; material: faeces | place: United Kingdom | collected 2010/2012 ...
CCGCCGCTGCCGCCGCCCGCACCGGGATCACTTCCCTCACCTGGTTTGGTGGTCGTTCCGCCGCCGCCGTCGTCGGAAGGCAGGCTGCCGCCGGAACCGGCGCCGCCGCCACCGCCGGCACTGCTGCCGCCGGTAGCCCCGCCAGCAGGCGTATCACCGGCAGTGCCGTCTGTATCGCCGCTGACATGGTCGTTGGTGTTGTCGCCTGCGGAGGGCAGCTTGGTACTGCTGCCCTTTTTATTGAGGATCTCCTCCGCCTGCTGCATCTGCTCAGCGTCCGGATGGTCATTGTCCGCCTTCTGGATAGCGCCGCGCACAAGGCCCAGGGCATCCAGCAGGTCCGCATAGTCATATGTGTGCCGGCCAATGGTCAGGGTGGCCTCGTACACCGAGGTGTTCTCCTGATAGGCAATGGTCCCGTTCTTCTGCTCGTACCACCGCAGGCCATCCTCCCGCAGAGACAGGATGCTGTTGATGGGGATCGTCGTCGCCCCCAGCTTGGTCTCCAGCACCGCCTGCTGCACGTTCATATACAGCCCGCTGGACAGTGCCAGCAGGATGAATTCGCCGCCGTCCGCCTGGGTCATATCCGCATTGTAGGAAATGCCGTCGCTGACATAGAGGCCGTCATAGCTTCTGAACAGGTCCACATCGGTGGTCAGCAGCCAATTCTCCTCGTCAAGGAAGCGCAGACCCGTTCCGCCGTTGGTATACAGCGGGAAGGTCAGATCGATCTTCTCGCGCTTGTCGCCTACATAGCACCCGGCAAGGGATTTGTAGATCACGTCATCCCGGTGGATCTCCGCCAGCCGGACGGGTGTGCTGCCGCCGGAGGTCAGAGCGCGGGCGATCCCCGCATCGGCGGGTATCGCAAAGCCCTCATCCTCCATGGTGCCGAAGGCGCTGGTCGTACCCAGAACGATGGCCGACACGCAGCACAGCAGCAATATAATAGCAATGAATCCTTTCTTCATTGGCTGGGTTCCTCCTTGTATGCTGACATTTGCCCACGGGAACGATCCCCTTAAGCGTTCACCGTGTGCAAAGCCGGCTCTCCCTTCCCTTACACGACCGGATCAAAGAGACTTGGCTCTGTGGCCAGTAGGGATCTCGACCCGTCGTGCATCGTCATGGAGTCTCCCAACAGGGAGATCTCGTAATCTCCTGATGGCGGCTGCGCTGTGCCGCTGCCATCGGACAGCTCCACGAAGCATTCCTTTGTTTCGTAGTTGAATACCATTACATAGCCGCCATACACTGCCTCCACATAGGACAGCGCCGGCAGCTGCAGCGTCCGCCCGTTGACGGACACTGTCATCGGCTCCAGGAAAAGATAGGTGTCTTTTCCGTCAAACAAAAAGCCCTGCTCCACAGTGGCGCGGTCGTTGCCGCGGCGGGCGATGACCGTTCCGCCGGGCTGACACTCCACCTCGGTAAAATAGCTCATGCGGTAAAATTTATCGCTGCGCGGGGCAACGAAGACCATATCCGTGGGCAATACCACACGGCGGCTGTCGGTGGGATAGATGGGCAGATCTGTTTGTATGGATTGCCCACCCTTCACCAAAAGCGTCTCCCCCTTTTGGCTGCGCTTGAGCTTTGTGCCGCTCTCGATAGCGGCAGCATTGCCCGCATAGTACTGCCGGGCCGTCCCCTTGAAGGTATAGGTCGAGCCACGATCCAGGGTGAAGGCCACCACCGCCACAGCCACCACCGCCGCAACGGCCGGGATAAGCAGCATCAGCCGTTCACGCCGGCTAAGGCGCTTGCGCCGCTTGGGCCTTTCGGAGCGTTTCTTCACGGTCTCTGCTGTACCCAGCTCCGCATCAAGGGCGGGTGTCGCCGTCTCCGCAGCTTTTTCTTTACTTCCCAAATGTAGTTTCATGCGGTACCTCACTCCATCATGTCACATCTGCTCCGTATGGGTGTGCGCTTCCTGCTGCTCTCTGGCCAGCCGTTCCGCCGTGACCTCCCGTCCGGAGGACAGCGTATTCAGCTCCACCAGGAACAGATATACGCTGAACATGGCGAGAAACAGCCCCATGATCACATACAGGACCACAAAAATGGCTCCGCCCGCCATATCCTTGATATAGCCGCAGATCAGGTTTACTGCCAGCAGTCCTGCCATTTGCAGCACCAGCCAGAGCAGCGTTCCTGTCTTTTGCCCACCCGATCGGGCGCAAATCGCCGCCAGTACGCCCGGCAGCAATACCATGCCGTACTGCACCAGCACAAGCTTTTGAAATCCCACGATGAACACCAGCATGACGATCAGCTTGATCCATGCGCAGGAGAGGAAGCACGCATCTCGCCCCGTCAGGCCGAAAAACAGTCCGGCGACTCGGAAGCGGGGGTCGTTGACCCACGCTGTTTTGCAGCAGACCAGCAGTGTCGGCAGTACCAGCAGGCTGGCTGCCACCACCGCAGCGGTCCCCGGCAGCATAGGCCGCAGCTCCAACAGGACCCGCAGCAGCAATTCCTTTGCGCTCATACTTACACGGCTCCCTCTTTCAGGTATTCCTCTATCAGCAGTGTAAACTCGTTGTGCTGGTGCTTATAAAAACCGCGTATCTGCTCATAGTGGTGCTCGCCCTCGTTGTTCAGCAGCGTGACGCTGCCGTTCACTCTCCCGATGGTGGGCAGATAGTCATTCATGATAAGCGCCCGAAAGCCCTTACTGTGTATTCGGACAGCATAGATATCATGCAATGTCTGCAGTCCGGATCTCGCGTCAATGATACGCGCATTTATGCGTCCGGCATCCCGAATTTCCTCGTAATCCTTGTTCGTCTGCTTTGCCATCCGCACTGCCCCTCCCATCATACTCTGGTCTTGAGATATGCGCCGATATAGGTGAACTCCTGCTCGTCCACATCATCACAGCGGCCATCCAGAATGGCCTCCACATCGTCCAGCACATCCCCGATGGCCACAAACTGGCCGGGAATACCGGTATACTGCTCCGCCACATACATGGGCTGAGAGAAATAGTTCCGCAGCTTACGGGCGCGGAAGAAGATGCTTCTGTCCTCCTCCGACAGATCGTCGATACCCAAAACGGCCACGATCTGTTCCAGCTCCTCATAGCGGGAAAGGGTCTTCAGCGCCTTCTCCACCAAATCGGCGTGGCGCTGCCCGATCACATCCGGGTCAACGATCCTGGAGTTGGTGGCAAACACGTTGATAGCCGGGTACAGGCCCTTCTCCGCCACCTTGCGGTCCAGCACCACCTGACCGTCCATGTGCTGGGAGATGGCATGCACAGCACCGTCGTTCATATCATCCGCCGGGATAAAGATCGCCTGGAAGGATGTGATGGAGCCGTCCGGCGTAGAGTTGATGCGCTCCTCCACCTCGCTGATCTCGGTCAGCAGCGCGGGGGAATAGCCATTGTCGATGGGCATACGCGCCAGCTCCGTGGAGATCTCCGCACCGGCCTGCACCATACGGTAAATGTTGTCGATAAACAGCAGCACATCCTGCTTCTTCTCATCCCGCAGGTACTCCGCCAATGTCAGGCCCGTGTACATGGCCCGGCTGCGGCTCATGGCGTTGTCACCCATCTGGCCGAAGGCCATGGCCACCTTGTCCAGCAGATCCGCCTCCACCATCTCGTCGTACAGGTCGCGGCCCTCGCGGGAGCGCTCACCTACACCGACGAACACGGAGTTGGAGTTCAGACCCTGATACACATTGTGGATCAGCTCCTTGATCAGCACCGTCTTGCCCACGCCGGCGCCGCCCAGCAGGCCCATCTTGAAGCCCTTGCGCATAGGCGCGAAAAAGTCCAGCACCTTGATGCCTGTCCACAGGATATCGCCGTCAATCACGATCTCGCTCATGGCCAGAGACTTATCATAGATGTTGCGTGTATGGGGCGCGTTCAGCGTTGTTCCGTCCAGCGTATCGCCGTAGGAGCTGAACACGTGACCCAGTGCCTGATCGTCATAGGCGATCTGCAATCCGCCCGCCTGCAAATAGACGGGCATCCCGCGCTGAAGGCCGCGTGTCTGTCCGCAGCAGATCGCCGCCGCCACGGACCCATTGATCTCCTGCACCTCGAACATATAGCGCACACCACCGGCCTCTGTATACAGCAGGTCGCGTATGCAGATATCTGTCCGCTTCAGGAACACCTCCACCTTCAGGCTGGAAACAGACACAATACGTCCAACCATATCATTATCCTCCTGTGCCGTACCGTCGGAGGGCTGCACAGGCTGCTGTGCCTGCCGCTGCTTGACCAGAGCCTCCACCAACGGTGATGCAGGCTGTGCCTGACTCTGCTCCTGGGGTACGGTAGTACTCGACACGCTTCTGAAGATATCCTGTGCGGCCGAGTTGTCCGGCGACTCCTTCAGGAAGTCCTCTGCCGGAATATTCAAAAACGACTTCTTAGCCATACGATCCACTCTTTCCTACTCACTGATTTTTCAGATAACCGGCATACTTTAGGTATTCCAGTGCGAACCGGTCATAATCTTCGGTCTGCTTGCTGCGGGCAGCGTATCGGAAAATGCTCTGCCGCATTGCCTGGGATTCACGCACCACCACTGACTCTCGGATCGCGCTCTCAAAAATGCGCGTATGCAGGCGTTCCGCCGTGCTGCGCAGCATCTCCCGCATTTCGCGGCTGAGGAGCAGTCGGTCGGTATGCCGTGACAGCACGATGCCGGCGATCCGGAGTTTGGGGTTGCTGTTTGCCTGCACGGTTTGGATCGTCGTGTAGAGCTGCCCAATTCCCTGCAGGCTGAACACATCCGCTAAAGCCGGGATCATAACGCTGTTGGCCGCGGTGAGGATGTTGATGGTCAGGATACCCAACGTGGGTGGACTGTCGATCACGATAAAGTCATAGTCCGCTGTCACCGGCTGCAAAGCGTTGCGTAGAAGATACTCCTTCCCCGTTCCCGCCTGCGTCAGATTGAAGGTGCTCAATCCGGGTGACGACGCGATGATATCGCACTCCGCCGCATGGAGGATGGCCTCGCGCGCCGTCCTTCGTCCCAGCAGCAGGTCATAGACCGTGACCTCCGCGTGATCGATTCCCATGGTATACGTCAGATTCCCCTGTGGGTCCATGTCCACGAACAGCACACGGGCTCCGGCCATTTTCAGCCGGACGCCGAAGTTCATGGCCAAGCTGGTCTTACCCACACCGCCTTTTTGATTTGTAAACGTAATGATCTCGGCCATCGCACTTACCTCCGTAAGGATTTCTGCTTGATAAAGCTATCGATCGTTTTCCGGAATGCGGCCTGATTCTTCTTTTTTCGCTCTACCCGCGTAGCCTCGCTCTCCATCTCGTCGAGCTTTTTCAACGATTCGGAGGTAGCGTTCTGCCGCATAATATTTTCCGCCGCATAGGCGCTGGCCGCTGCGATCCTCACCTCGTATACCAGGCAGGAGATCATCATATCCTCCAGCAGCTCCTGTGCGTCCCCCTCGATCTCAAAATCGTCCCACGCGTGTGCATCAACGACTTCCTCCGGCTCGGCCAAAGGATAGATCCGCTTGATCTCCTGCTTTACCGAGGTGACGTTGTAGTAGTGATTGTACACAAGCTCCACCGCCGACCACGGCCGTTGACGCACCGCACGCTCCAGATATGTACGCAGCACGCCGAAATTCTCCCGGTATTCCTCCTGCGTCAGAAATACGCTGACCTCCGCCGGACGGCGCAGCTTTCTGCCGATCACGATTTTCTCCGTATCCGCGCCGTCGTGCTGCAAAACAGAGGACACGGATGTGTTCACGCTGCCGCAGAAGCCCAGATCGGACCCCAGATAGATGCGCAGTACGGGAAGGCCCTCATCCGGAAGACGTATCCGCTTATCCAGCCGCAGGTTCTGGTTGTTCTGGAGAATGCGCATCATGTCGGACAGCTCTTCCTCCATGGTGCTGTACTTCAGCGCCTGCTGGCCGGAGGCCTCCACCCGCAGCAGCGCGTGGAAGTTCATGACCTTAACGACCGCTTTTACGTTCATTGTGTGCCTCCGCCTGCCAGACGGCCGGTGATCTCCAGCATCATTTCCGGCGTGCGCACGGCGAATTTGTGCTGTTTCAACATATCCAGAATGACCGCGCCGCGCCGCATTCTCTCGCGCAGCGCCTCGCCCATCTCGTCGGCATTCGCCAACTCAAACACCTCGCGCTGCTCCAGATAGGCCAGCAGCTCTCTGCGGATAGGCGGCCCCGCCTTCTTTATTGCGGCCGTCTGTACTGCGCCGCCCAGACGGGATACCGACAGACCATAGTTGATGGCGGGCTTCTGTCCCTTTTCGAAGTTCTTTGCCGACAGGACGATCTGTCCATCCGTGATGGAGATGATGTTCGTCGAAATAAAGTCCGTGATATCTCCGCCCTTTGTCTCGCAGATCGGCAGCACGGTGATGGAACCGCCGTTTTTGTGCTGGCAGCCAAGCTCCAGCATACGGGAGTGGGCATAGAAAATATCCGGGGGATAGGCGTCGCGTCCGGGTGTCTTTTCCATCAGCAGGGCAATCTCGCGGCACACATCCGCGTGGCGCTTCAGGTCGTCCAGCACCACCAGAACATCCTTTCCCTCCCGCAAATACGTCTCCGCAATGGACAGTGCGGCATACGGCGTACTTTGCAGCACGGGCGCACAGTCGTCATTGAACGCCGCAACGATGATGGTATACTCCATCGCACCCCGGCAGAGCAGCTGGCTGTAAATGTCCTTGACTTCCTTTTTCGTCTTTCCGATGGCCACGTAGATGCAGATGATGTCCTCACCCCGCTGGTTCAAGATGGTATCCAGCGCGATCTGCGTTTTGCCTGTTTTCTTATCACCCACGATCAGCTGACGCTGGCCGCGGCCGATGGGATAGAGCATATCAATGCCCATAATGCCGGTATGCAGGGGCCGTGTCACTGCGATACGGTCCATGATGGGGATCGGCTCTCCCTCAATAGGAATATCCTTCAGCTCATCCAGACGCTTTCCGGCCAACTTGTCCTCGCCGAAAATATCCACGATATGGCCTGTGGACAGCGGAGAGAACTGTGCCGAGAACTCCTTCCCGGTGGCCACAACCCTGTCTCCGACCTTGACTTTCTCATCCATACGGGTCAGTGCGATCAGAACGCTGTCCTGCCGCACCGCATCTACATATCCCTCCGCATGGTCGCCGATGGTCACGCGCTCGAAATAGGCCGCATGATCCAGCCCGGTGGCCTCCACGATGTACTCGCGCACAAGGCGCACCCGCCCGGTACCGTAGGCGTTGGTACCGGCCTTGATATCCGCGATCTTCTGATCGATGACGCTGCTGATCGTATGCTCCATTATCTCAACTCCTTCGCCCTGATGCAGTAATCATAGAGTACCTGATCGGCCTCCATCTGGAATCCCTCGCAGATCTCCTCGTCAGGAACGATCTCCACCCCTGCCTGCGCGGTCTGCGTATTTGCAGCAGCGACAGGGACACGCAGGCGTACCGCTTTCGACTCCGCGTCCGCCAGCGCCCGCAAATGATCATAGAATTCCAGTACGCAAAATGTTTTATTTCCTGCCAGATAGTCCTCCAGCAGGCACGCCTCCTCTGCGGGAAGCGCCCCCCTCAATATGGCGACCTGATCGTTTGCGTCCATCGTCGCCAGATGGAATATCGTGTCATAGTCCAGCTGCTCCAGCAGCCGCCCAGCCACGCTGCTCTGTGTCTTCGGCACATCGGAAACTGCCGCCAGCAGCTCCTCCATCCGGAAGGAGAAATTCTCCCGGATCTTCAAATACGTCTTGCCAACGGTGTCGTCCCGGTAGACCGCTCCGCCGGAGCGTTCCGCCATCCCCAGCATCTCCGATGCCGGAAGCGTCGCCGCCACTGCTTCTGCCTGTGCCGTTTCCGGCTCCCGGCTGCTGACGCTCTGCTGCGGTATCGTTGCCTGTTTCGCTTCCAGTGCCGCCAGCTCCCGGCTCTTCTCCTCCAGCAGGTCATCGTAAACGGATATCAGCTCCGTCGTCTTGCTGCGGATGTTTTTCGCGACCGTCCTTTTAAGCCATGTGACAGACAGCACCACAAAGCCGATCAATACCCCCACGACGGCCGCGGCTGCAATATAAATTGCATAGATCAAGCCATTCCCCTCCTTATGCCGTCTACGAATTACGCAACGAAGGGATTAAAATACAGCAGGATAAACACGAAAGCCAGCAGCAGCACGAACAGGACCACAATAGCCAAAACGATGGTCATGGCGCTGCGTACCACCTCGTCCTTTGTTTCGGGGTTGCGGCCCACAGCCTCCGCTACCTTTGCACCCAGCAGGCCGAGGCCCACGCCGATACCCAAGAAAGCCAGGCCGATCATCCAGCCGATGGCGCTGAGGACGGATGCATATAAATTCTCCATATTGATCTCCTCTCTCCCTGACGCACAGGGCTCTTTACTTTTTTATCGTCCGGCGGCTCCGCTTCCCGGAGCCGCCGGTGCATGGATCTTACGGTGTTGTCGGTGCGTAGAAGCTGTTGCTGCATCTGGCGGTCAGCAGTACATTGCCCTTTGCATCCCATGCCTGGATCTCGATACTCGGCAGTGTCTTCAGTTGGGCTTCATCGGCGGTTATCGTGCCGTGGTAGCCGCCGGAAACGGCCTCCGCCTTCGCCGCGTCATCCAGAGGTACCGACGGCTTTGTTGCACGATCCAGCAGCACCACCTTGGCCACCGGCAGCTGTGCGGACTCCAATTCCAGCGTGAAGTTGATCTCCTTGCTGTTGATGGCCGAGATGACCAGACTGTCTGCCATCTGCTTGGTGGACACCTTGAAGTAATCATCCAAGGTGCGCTCCATCTCATCTGTCACCGTGTTCGCGGCCTCATGGGCCAGAACCACATAATAGTTTGTTCCCGGCTTCAGGTCTGTGAACGTATAGGTGTTGTCGTAAGCGCTGACAGATGCCCGGAGGTTCTGTCCTCTTCCCCATTCATCCCAATAGGCCTGGCAATCCGCGTTTTCCCGATCTTCATAGAGCTTGCGGATGGACACATTGCTTTCAGCGACCTTCGCCGCCTCATGCAGCTCCAGATACACCATACCCAGACTGCCGAAGGGATCCACGAAGTAGTAATCCGCCGTCAGGCTGGTGCTGCTCTCGGAGCGTACTGCCTTCAGCATAACGATCTGCACAGGATTCTGATCCTCGCCGATACCGCCGGAGCCGCCGGTACCACCGGTACCGCCTGCGCCGCCAGCGCCGCCTGCGCCGCCATTGCCGCCTGCGCCGCCGGAGCCGCCGTTACCGCCTGCGCCGCCCTTGATGGTCAGATCAATGGAATCCGGCGTCTGGGGATGGTCGATGGTCTTATACACTCCAGAGTCGTAGGTATTTGTGGTACCGATCAGCTTTCCCAGATCAATGGTCAGCTTTCCCGCAGTCATGAGCTCGTTGGCAATATCAAAGGTGATGCTGCCGCCCTCAACGGTGGTGGGCTGGGTGGTTTTCAGGCTCATGTTGTTGGAGTAGAGCCGTGCATTGCCCACCACGTCCATCAGGATGAACAGATACCCGTCGGCGCTGAACACATGGTCCGCGTCGGCGATGGCGGAAGCCGCGATGGCATAGCGCCTGTCGGCCAGCTTGAAGATCGCCCCTGTTCCCAGCTCGCTGAAGCTGTCCTGATCGGTAACGCTGCAGATGGAGCCATCGGCATCAATGCGGTAGCCGCCGCCGAACACCCGCACGCCGCTGCCGTCATAGGCCAGCGTGTGGGCGCCCAGCGGGATATCCGCATCGCTCTGCTTCAGGAAGTAGACGCCGTTCTCCCGGCTCACCAGTGTGGTTTCGGTAAGCTGGATGGGCGTGCAGGTACTGTCGTAAATCACTGTGCCTGCCGCCAGCTCCACGGCGGGTTCCTTGGCGGAGGCCGTCCGCACCGCCGTAACGCCCATCACGACAAATGCCGCCGCGATGACCGCCGCCAGCATGGAGAAAACGATCCATGTGGCTTTTTTAAATTTTCTTACTCTTTTCATAGTACCCTCTCAGTCGCTTACACGCCGCTGTAGATGGTGATGGTCTTGCTGGCGGGCGTTTGGTCTTCCGTCTCACGGAACTGCAGCACGATGGTGTAGCTGCCCTGACCCACCTGGTACGGGATATCGAAGTAGTACATATCGTAGTGACCGCCGCCCGTACCGGATTGCAGCAGCTTATCCCCCTGCGAGAGACGTGATGCTCCCGATGCACTCACCGGCGTACCGTCTCCGGCCATGCCCTTCAAGGACCAGTCGATCCGACGGAACACCGGCTCCGCTCCGGCTCCGGTACCCGGATCTACACCCAGCAGACCCACGCTCTCCTGGAACATGATACGCACCGTGGTGGGGTCAAAACGGACGGAATACACGCCCTTCTCGTTCAGGATCCACCCCTGGGTGTTGGTGGTCTGCTGGCTCTTGGAGGCGATCAGCAGCTGCGCCTCATCGGGGTTATTGGTAGAGGTGGTATCCGTATTCCAGAATCCGTTTACGGTTTGCAGGAACGCCTCGCCGCAGTCCTTCATGGCTACGCCCTTTTGGAAGAACTTCGTCCAATCCATATCCGTGCCGCCGAGCTTGATGGTACCGTTATGGTCGGCATCCGGCACCGCGTAGATGCGGAGCTGATAGGTCGCATCAGCCTTGATGGATTGATCTCCAATTTTCTCGAGGCAGTCATCGTTAAGGACAAAGCCCTTTCGCAGCTGGTTGGCGGTGTACACTTCTCTATCATACTTCGTGTGCAGGCGTTTGCCGTCCTTATCCGTGAAGCGCACTGCATACAGCGCGCCTTCATAGCTGCCCGCGCCTGTATCTCTGCCCATCAGCGTGTACTGCGGGTCATTGATGGTCACCAGGAAGCTGATGGAATTGCTGGTCGCGTTGCTGACGTAGATCAGTGCATCGTAGTTGCCCACGGCCGTCAGCGTGAAGGGAACGACCAGGTAGCCCGCGTCTATATTGCCGCCCTCCTCGATGGCGGTTATCCGCAGATAGTAGGTCGTGCCGGGCTTCAGCTTATCGCGAGCCGCGCGAGGCTTGAGATCAATGGTGATCTGATTTTCAGGGTTCGGATCCACGGGCGCCTGCAGGATGGCCGTTTCGTCAGCCGGGGTCATTTCAGCGTATGGAAGGATGACATTTTGCTTCTTGCTTGCATCTTCCTCACTTCCATAGATGTCGTAGGACATCTTCAGGCCGAATCTGCGGCTGATGCTGTATTTGATGACCTCTTTCTTGTCGAAATACCCGTTGTTCTGATACTCCTGCTCCAACAGCTTGATGACCGCCTGCGTACTGGTAGACACCTCATAAACCGCCGGCAGCGCCGTATCGGCAGTCAGCAGCAGGTGCGCCTTGCCGTCCACCACATAGTAGAAGGCCACATAGTATTGCGTGCCGCCAGCCAAGTCTTTCAACCGCGGATCCCCTTCGGCGGGTACACCACTGGGATTAATCGGGATCTCCGCCTCCGCCGCTCGCTGGCCTGTCAGCTTCTCCGCGTCATCCCGACTATTAAAGGCTGCCGCATAGATCGTACCGCCGCCTTCAAGGCCGTAGATCTTGATACCCTCCAGCTCGATCATCCCGCTGGTGGTGGCAAAATACGGCTTGTCGATGGTAGGCGTCATCTGGTCAAGCTTTCCGCTATTTCCACCCGCCGGGAATTTCAGCTCATAAGCCGCCACCTTCTTGGGTGTCAGGTATTTGCCGCTCAGCTGTGATAGCATGGTGCTGTTATGGGCATCCACACCGTAGCGATCGGGATAGAGATAGCGACCGCTGCTGCCGGAGTTTTTCAGGAAGGGATTGGTGGTGATCAACGCCAGCTTGGTATCATCCTCCGGTTTTGCCTTGATGGTATCCTGCAGATTGTACACCGTGAACGCATCCGGCGTGGCCAGCAGTGCACCGTTGGCGGGTACACCGCTCAGGCTGGTAGCACCGATATAGTTGGTAAAGCCAAACTCCGTGTCGGTGTTCTCAACGTATTGCAGGGCAAAGCTCTTTCTGTTGTCTGGGTCTTCCAGTATGCTCCAGCCCTGGATGCCGGTGTCATACAGCAGAACTGCCCTGTTCACCTCAAACGACTTGTTCAAAAAGCCCTCGCCCAGCAAGCCGGTAGCAAGCTTGGCATATGTACCATCCACATCGGAGACCAACGGCAGACGGAAACTCTTCGCTTCTCCGCCGCCATCCGGCGTAATAGTCAGCTCCAGACCGATTCCGCGGGAAAGCAGCTTGTCTGTAGCTGGATCACTCGTGTTGAAGCGGAAAGCGATGTAGTTGTCTGCCAGATGCTTCAGATCCATTTGAACCTGAATCTTCTGGTAACCCGCCCTCTTAAACTGCTGCTCCCAGGACCATTCCAGCGGTATTGCACCGATGGACAAGCTCTTATTGTCCGCCGTCAGGTTAAATGCCTGTAGCACAGAATCATAGTTCAGCCTGTATGCACAGATATTGACTGCCGGCATCAGATACGCCGCTGTACCCTTGCTCACTGCGTACTCCATCTTGAGCTTATACCAGTCACCGCTGCCCACGGGGTCTTTCTGTATATTCTGCGAGACTGGTCCAGCGCCCTTCTCGTAAGAGATCGTTGTGTTATTGGCTGTGTTGTCCAGTTTGATCAGCTTGTCCGGATCGCGCCATTTGTAATGCAGCTCCACCGTACCGGTGGCAGTTGTGGCGGCATCCTGCGTCAGCGCATCCTGTGTGGAGTTGAATACATAGGTGTGGAAATCCGGCAGGATCAGCGGCGCCTCGCACATTCCCGAATTCAGGATATATGCGACATTTCTGCCGACCGACACGCCATGCTCCGTTATGCCGCCATGTACCCGCAAGTAGTCGTTATATTCCTTGTGGTCATAGGGATAGTTCCTTGTCGAGGATGCCTCGCCGGTGCTGCTTCCCGCATATTCCACCGTGTAGGCGAAGATGTAGCGGAAGCCGCGGCCCATACCGGATTGCAGCACCTTGTCTAAGACGTTGGGATCGCCGGCGTTGTAGACATAGTGGCCATTATAGAGGGTCGGCTCTTTCTTCGCGTCTCCGCCGAACAGTACCGCCACCTTGGGTACAAAGTTGCTGCCCGTGTCGATAGGCTGCGTCATCTCCAGCAGGGGCTTCGTCTTCAGGACAGGATCCTCGCTGTTTTTAAACGCATTGAAGAAGCTGTTGTACTCGAAAGCATAGTAAGTAATGTTCAGGCCGATGCGCTGGACATTGTCATAGCTGGCCTCCAGTGCATAGCCCACGATCGCTTCATCCGGCAGATTTTCATCCTGCTTTCCGCCATAGATGGCGACATCGCTATTGTAGATGGGGGTCGCCTTCACGCCGCGGGAGGAATCCGCCAGCAGATCGGGAGGCGTAGGCTCCGCAGCCACCACCTCAGAGGCGTTCTGAACATCATCAAAGGTGTTCACATATCCCAGCTGCAGGCCGTAGCTCCTGTCCGCCACCTCGCTGACGGTCAGCGTATAGCTGCCCTGACTGTTCAGCGGCGGGTTGCCGAAGTCCTTTTCCGTGATCGTCAGTCCGCTGCCGAAAAGCGCGTTGAGCTTATCCTCCTCATAGAAGTTCTTCTGGGCGATGCGCAGCTTGCCCGTACCCGTGCCGCTGAACAGCTCCACGATCACCTGTCCCTGCTGCAGCTGTTCCTCTGCATACACCCGCCGCGGAGAGCCGTCCGCCGCGTCCTTATCCTGCACCGACAGCTTCAGCGTTCTGGCGATAGAGGCGCCGGCCGCCTCGGTAGCGTCTGCCGCCGTGCTCCATGTGGCGCTCAGCTTCGTGGTGTCATAGGTGTGGAAGCTCACCGTGCCGATGGTACGCTTCTTCGCGCCGTTTCCGTCACCCACATCCAGGTAGCCCGTCACCGTGATGGAGTAGTTGGTGTTCTTGTAAAGATCCTTCAGATCCAGATGCACATCCACATAGTTCGTGTTGGTGCTGATGGTGTCCAGTTCAAACACGTGTTTATTGGGCTCCACCGTCGCAGAGGGCGCAGATTTTTTCAGCTCCACGCTGGCATCGGCGATCTGGTCTGCACTCAGCTCCAGCTTCAGCGCCTGCGTGGTGTCGATTCTGCTCTTGCTCCCCAGTGCAATGTGCAGCGTACCCTTATACTTGTTGTAATCTGTACCGCTATTCTCGTCGCTCAGCGTGATCTTGGGCATGCTGTCGCCCTCGGACTTCATTACCTCACTTTGTCCAAGGTCATAGCTCACCGTTTTTTCATTGTCGTTAAAGGTCATCTTGACCTCGAAGCGGTACTCCGCACCGGGCGCCATGGCGAACTCCACCGGCTCGCCGGTGCCGGGGGTGATGGTACGCTCCAGCGCGTTTTCCCAGGTTGTTCCGTTCTGCTTATAGGCCGTGTAGGTATAGCTCACCGCACCGCCGTCCGGGTCAACGACCGTGGGGCGGAACACCTCAAACACACCGGATACGCGGTTGTAGTTTACCGTGAGCTTGTCGGTCTTTTCGTATTCAGGGGGACGCTTCAGCGTCATGACCTCCAGCTTCTGCTGTGCCAGCGTCTCAAGGCCGCCCTTCGTCTCCACATATACACGCGCCACATAGGTCTGGTTGTGGTTCAGGCCGGAGAAGGTCACCTCCTTATCTCTGCTGGCGGTGGAGAGCTTCACATCCTGCTTACCCACGTACTGGCTGGTATCACTAAAGGAGCTCATGTTAAAGGTCTTGGCCTGCTCCGGCGTCATCAAATACACCGTTGCCTTTTGGATGCTGGCGGCATAGTCCGTGTTCACCGAGGTCAGGAGGGTCACGCTGTCCTGTGTGGCCTCCTGATAAGCCAGATGCACGCCGGTGGAATCCGTGTAGAACACGCGCCCGATAAACTCGCGGGAATACACCTGACTGTTGGCTGCGTAGTATGCCGTCACGGAGAGCTTATACTCCGTGTCCGGCTTCAGCGCATCGCTCTTGGTATAAAACTCCACAGGCGTATCCGTACCGCCGGTGTAGAAGTTAAAGTTGCCCGGCGTAGCCGAGGGGTCAAACGCAGGGTCCACCGCGTAGCAGTCCACCGGAATACCGGTGGCGACCTCTGTGATGGTCACCCGGCCGGGGTATTTCGCCGAGCCGCCGAGATCGCCGACCTTTTCCAGAGACTGACCGTTATCCGTTACCTTGATCGTACCGTGCAGTCCCGTAGCGGACACCTTCCACTCGGTTATGCTCATCGTAGGCAGCGCACTGTTGGTGGTACTCACTGCCACGGCGTCCTTACCGCTGGTACCGTGACCGCCGTTGGCGCCGCCTTCGCCGCTGGCGCCGCCTGCGCCCGCCGTACCGGTAGCGCCGTTCTTACCGGCGCTGCCGGCGGTGCCGGACGCGCCCTCCTGTCCGGACTGACCGTCCGTACCATCCTGACCGTCCTCGCCGTCAATCGCCTCGATATTCAGCTCGGGAACGATCTGCCGCCGCGTCTCCAGCTCCGACAGCACAATGGCATCCTCCGGCGTCACCGACAGCTTTGCCAGCGACAGCTTATAGGTACCGCTGTCAATGAGCTGAGACACCGGATAGATCTTCACGCCCTGATCCGTTTCGATATAGCATTCCTCGGAAATGGTCATCCACAGGTTATCCGGTGTCAGCAGATGTACGATGTTGTCGGCCGTGACCACCACCTGCACATAGTCCTTCACCTCGCGGACGTCCCCCTCTGACAGATAGACCTTCAGAGACGGCGCCTCGATCAGGTACTTCGTGTCGGAGAGCTTCCACAGGTGCTCGCCGAACGTCATAGTACCGGCGGTAGCCTCCGCCGTGTATGAGCCATTGCTGTCACGCAGGCACAGCCCTGCATTGATATAGTAGTTGTTGATGAAATTATCGGACAGATCGTTGAAATCCACCAGAACGCCATCGCTGAGCGCCATGACGCTGCTGTCCTCAAAATAAACAAAGCTCTCCCGAGGCACGGTGGTCTTCTTGCCGTCCGTGTCGGAAAAGCTTATACCTCCGGACAGCGTCGAGGTATAAGCCTCGCCGGACCGGAAAGAGATCGACTTTACTTCCTCTGTCTCTCCCTGAAGGATGTATCCGGCGGCGTCAAAGGCGGGTACCTGACGTGTTGCGCGCCAGATACCAAACCCTGAAAATGCGATAATCGCAGCCAGACCGATTCCCACTAAGACAAAGGAAACCTTTTTTACCATATCTATTTACCCCCCTATTTACGGCCGCCGTCCGGGTTCTGTCAGCCCTCCGTGCGGTGCAGCGATGTCGCGCCGTCTCCTATGCACCAGATCTCGATCATGGGTGCAAACGTTTCCGGCAACAGCGCGCAATAGGGGCGCACCAAGTCCACAGCGATGCAACCCCCCAGCGCATTCGCTGTTATACTCTGCGCCAGTATACCACATAGATTTTTCCATTGCAAGAAAAAACGCGAAATATCTGTTATTTTGTCTAAATCTCGTCCACCTCCCCCATTTCCTTGTCATGACTACGCGAAATATGGCGCAATAGGCTGAAAAACGTGGCCGCCGGCAGCTGGCTGACACGCCGGTGAGCGCTGAGGCGCACACGAAAAAACACCACCCTATCGGGTGGTGTTTTGGAGCGGGCGACGAGGCTCGAACTCGCTTCCCGGCATCCCACGAATGGCTGTCGCCATTCGCAGGAGCCCTGCCTCACCTCTTGATTTGACGCGCTTCGCGCAGGTCGAGGCAGCGAGTTCTCCGGTGCTGCGGCACATTCCAAAAAGAATACCCCATCCTGTCGGATGGGGTATTCTTTTTGGAGCGGGCGACGAGGCTCGAACTCGCTACCTCGACCTTGGCAAG
>ERZ857882.2952-NODE-2952-length-16788-cov-8.020977_pt1 | contig 16788 bp, 14 predicted proteins | sample MGYA00519697_ERZ857882 | MGnify/ENA primary metagenome ERZ857882 (study PRJEB31778, sample SAMEA3449373) | human gut metagenome | biome: human gut; feature: human-associated habitat; material: faeces | place: United Kingdom | collected 2010/2012 ...
CAAAACCTACACCTTCGCCATCAATGGGCAGACGGGCAAGCTGACGTGCGATGTGCCCGCCGATAAGAAAAAATCCCTGCTGTGAGGCGTCGGCGTATTCGCAGGCGTTCTGGGCATCGCGGCGCTGATTCTGGCGATCGCACAGGCGATGTCGGGCGGCGCGATACTGCTGGCGGCGGTATTTGCGCTGGTGATCGCGCTGGTCGTGCTGGGCGTGCTCAAGGGACAGCTGAAACAGGCAAAGCAACCGCGCGCGGCGGATAACTACCTGCGCCGCGATTCCTTCAAACTGGAAGTGGATTTCGATCATTTTCTGTACGAAAATACCACCCGCCGGAAGATCGAAAACAACGCGCAGAAGAAATAAATCAAAAGGACTGGCGTTTCTTTACGAGGACTGTGATGGCGCATCGGCGCTTTCGCAGTCCTTTGTAGCGCAAAAAACGGTTCGTATTGCAAAAGCTTCAGAAATTTGCTATAATACAGACCTACATCTCGATCTCGTGTCGGAAGGAAGGCGTTATCTATGCGTTCAACCAGAATGATCGTATCCGAGGGCGCGCTGTACCGCAACGCGGCGGCGATCCGCGCGGCGATACCGCGCGATAAGAAGCTGATGTGCGTGGTCAAGGCGGACGCCTACGGCCACGGCGCGGTTCCCGTTGCCCGGCTGCTGGAAAAGCGGTGCGCCTTCTTCGGCGTCAGCTCCATGTCGGAAGCGCTGGAGCTGCGGGACGCCGGAATTACCCGGCCGATATTGATTCTGGGCTACACGCCGCCGGAGGCTTTCCCCGACGCCGTTCATCTTGGGATCCGCCCTGCCATTTTCCGCCGGGAGGACGGGGAAGCCCTGTCCCGGGCGGCCGTGGAAGCAGGGGTTTCCGCCGCCTTTCACTTTGCCGTGGACACAGGCATGAGCCGCATCGGTTTTCAGGTAACGGAAGCCGACGCCGACATCTGTGCCGAAATCGCCGCCCTGCCGGGGCTGACCCCAGAGGGGCTGTTCAGCCATTTTGCCACCGCCGACTGCTGGGATCTCAGCCGCGCCCGCGCCCAGGCGGAGCGCTTTGACGCCTTCGACGCCATGCTGAAGCGCCGGGGCGTCCGCATTCCCATCCGCCACCTGAACAATTCCGCCGGACTGATGAACTTCGACCGCCACTATGAAATGGTGCGCTCCGGCATCGTCACCTACGGCCTGTACCCCAGCGACGAGGTGGACGCCGGCCTTCTCCCCCTGACTCCCGCCATGCGTCTGCTCAGCCGGGTCTCCTACGTGAAGCCCCTGCCCCCGGGACGGGAGATCAGCTACGGCGGCACCTTTGTCACCAGCCGCCCCACCGTGGTGGCCACCGTCCCCGTCGGCTACGCTGACGGCTACCGCCGCAGTCTGTCTGGGCGGTTCCATGTTCTGGTTCGTGGGCAGCGCGCCCCCATTCTGGGGCGGGTCTGTATGGATCAGATGATGGTGGACGTGACCGATATCCCCGGCGTTCAGGCGGGAGACACCGTCACCCTCATCGGAACGGACGGCGATGAAACCATTTCCATGGAGGACATTGCCGCCGCAGCCGGAAGCTTCAACTACGAATTTGCCTGCGGTATCAGCCGGCGGGTACCCCGGGTGTATCTCCGCGGGGGCAAAGCCGTCCATACCGTACATTACCTGACCGATATCTTTCAGGAGGAACCCCATGGCACATAAACCGAAATACGCAAGACAGGAACCCCGCCGGAATACCGCGCTGAAGCTGCTGCCGCTGGTGCTGGTGGCCATCGTCGCTGTGGTTCTCATTGTCCTCTCCCTGGGCAAAGGAAAGCCTGACGACGCCCCAACCACCCCGCCAACGACGGAAGCGACCCAGCCCTTAGAGCCGGTCGCTTCCGCCACCGTAGGCGTTCAGGGCGATCTGCTGATGCACAAGCCCGTGATCACCGCCTGCACCACAGAGGACGGCGGCTACGATTTTGCATCGATTTTCCGCTACGTGGCAGAATATACTGCAAGCTATGACTATTCCGTGGCCAATCTGGAAACCACTCTGGGCGGCGATAATTACCCCTACCAGGGCTACCCCGACTTCAACTGCCCCGACGAGATCGCGGAGGCGGCGAAGGACGCGGGAATCGACATGCTGCTCACCGCCAACAACCACTGCTCCGACACCACCACCGAGGGCGTTCTTCGCACGGTAAAGCGGGTGCGGGAGATGGGTCTGACCCCGCTGGGTACCCAGCTCAGCGACGAGGAGCCCAAGTACGCCGTGGTGGACATGAACGGCATCCAGGTGGGCATGGCGGCCTACACCTACGCCACCAGCGAGGTGAACGGGCGTCCCTCCCTGAATTATGAGCCGGAGGTCGCCCAGGTGGGTCTGGTGAATTACTTCGTGGAAACCAATCTGGACGCTTTCTATTCCGAGGTACAGTCTCTCCTGTCCCAAATGCAGGAAGACGGCGCGGAGGCCACCATGCTGTACATCCACTGGGGAACGGAGTATTCCCTCCAGGCAGACGCCGCCCAGCGGATGATCGCCCAGAAGCTGTGCGACCTGGGCGTGGACGTGATTGTCGGCGGACATCCCCACGTGGTGGAGCCCATGGAACTGCTGACCAGCGGCGTTGACTCCCGGCACAAAACGGCGGTCATCTACTCCCTTGGCAACGCCGTATCCAACCAGCGCCGGGACCTGATGACCCTGAATACCGGCCACACCGAGGACGGCGCGGTGTTCACCGTCACCTTTGAAAAATACGCCGACGGCGCCGTGCATGTCGCCGACGTGAACGTGATGCCCACCTGGGTCATCCTGCGCAGCGTGGACGAAAAACAGGAATACAGCATCGTCCCGCTGGAAGACGCCCGGCGGGAGGAATGGCAGAGCCTGTACGGCCTGGACGCCGCCGCGCTTGCCAATGCCGTGGCATCCTACGACCGCACCATGAGCATCGTCGGCCCGGGGCTGGAGCAATGCCGGAGCTACTACACCCAGGAAAAGCAGGCGCGGGAAGCTCCCGCTGTCCCCACCGAGGAAGCAGCCTGACTTCCATACTGCAAAGGAGAAACATCCATGTCCAAAAAAACAAAGGGGAACAGTTCAGCGGTCACGGTGCTGCTGACCGTACTGATTTTCGTCATGATCGCGCTGACGGGTCTTGTGATCTTTATGTGCGTCAATCTGGTGAATAAAAACCCCCAGCCCCCCGTCCGGACGGAGACGCAGATTTACACCCTTCCCACCGCCCCCCGGACAGAGCCGACGGAAACCGAAACGCAGCCCCCGGAGACCACTCTCCCGGAGCCGGAGCATGTGGTGGCCACGGCATCCGTCGGCACCATGGGCGATCTGCTGATGCACAAGCCGGTGTTCGACACCTGCCTGCAAAGCAACGGAAGCTATGATTTCAGCTCCATTTTCCGCTATGTGAAGGACATCGTGTCCGGGCTGGACTATGCCATCGCCAATCTGGAAACCACCTTCGGCGGCGACGACTACCCCTATCAGGGCAACCCTGCCTTCAACTGCCCCGACGCGCTGATCGACAGCGTGGTGGACACGGGCTATGACATGCTGCTCACCGCCAACAACCACGCGGGCGACACCATGGCCTCCGGCATCACCCGCACCATAGAGGTCATCCGGGGCAAAGGTCTGACCGCCCTCGGCTCCCAGCTGAACGCCGACGAGCCGAAGTACGCCGTGGTGGACGTGAACGGCATCAAGATCGGCATGGTGTGCTACACCTGGGCATATGGCAGCAACGGCACCTCCTTCTCCCTCAACGGTCTGACCCCCATCAAGGACGAGGGGCAGATGAACTACTTTCTCAACAATAACCCCGACAAGCTGTACACCGCGTCGGAGCAGATTCTGGAGCAGATGAAGGCGGACGGCGCGGAAGCCACCATGATGTTCATTCACTGGGGCGTGGAGTATAATATTAAGGAAAACGCCCTCCAGGACACCATGGCGCAGAAGCTGTGCGACCTGGGCTTTGACGTGATCGTGGGCGGACACCCCCATGTGGTGCAGCCGGTGGATCTTCTCACCAGCACCGTTGACGAGAGCCACAAGACCGTGGTCATCTACTCCCTGGGCAACGCCGTGTCCAACCAGAGAAACGGCTATATTTCCGCCGCGCCCCCCTACTATACGGAGGACGGCATTCTGTTCACCGTCACCTTTGAAAAGTATTCCGACGGCACCGTGTACCTGCAAAGCGTGGAGGCGCTGCCCACCTGGGTGAACATGCGCACCGACGGGGCGAAGCAGTATAACATCCTGCCGCTGGACGAAGAAAAGGAGGATCAGTGGGCGGAGCTTTTCAATCTGAACGACGCCATGCTGTCCTTCGCGAAGAAGTCCATGGAGCGCACGGACTCCATTGTAGGCGCAGGCATGGAAAAGTGCCGGACGTATCTGGAGCAGCAGAAGGCCGACCGGGACGCCTACTATCAGGATCTGGCCAGCCATCCGGAAAAGTTCGCCGAAAGCACCGTTCCGGAGGAAACCGCATCCGAAACCGCCCCGGAAACCACCGCCGTTACCGCTCCGGCGGCATAACGAAAATCCCCGAACATGCCGGGTCGCAGCAGACATTCCGTTTGCCGCGACCCGGTTTTTGCCTTCCTGCCCGTCCGCGCCGCAAGGACAGCGGAAAAAGCGAAACTTTCCCGGGAAAAAACGGATAGAATCCATTGACATTGCAAAAATTTACGGTATAGTAGTATCTGTCGTATTTCGGCGTAAACACAAAAAACAGAAACGGGGGAGGATAATGTCCAAGGAACTCATCAGACTCCAGGACCTGACCATGGAGTTCGACGGGGAGCGTATTCTCGACGGCATCAATCTTTATTTCAACGATCACGAATTCCTCACACTGCTCGGCCCCTCCGGCTGCGGCAAGACCACAACGCTTCGGATCATCGGCGGCTTTCTGACGCCCACTTCCGGCACGGTGACGTTTGACGGGAAGGTCATCAACGACGTTCCGCCCTACAAGCGGCAGATCAACACCGTGTTCCAGCGTTATGCCCTTTTCCCGCACCTGGATGTGTACGACAACATCGCCTTCGGCCTGAAGGTAGCGAAGCTGCCCAAGACCGAGGTTGACCGCAGGGTCAATGAAATGCTGGAGATCGTCAGCCTGAAGGGCTACGAAAACCGCAGCGTGGACAGTCTGTCCGGCGGCCAGCAGCAGCGGGTTGCCATCGCCCGGGCATTGGTCAACCAGCCGAAGGTGCTGCTGCTGGACGAACCCCTGGCAGCGCTGGATCTGCGATTGCGCAAGGATATGCAGATCGAGCTGAAACGCATCCAGCAGACCACCGGCATCACGTTCATCTATGTCACCCACGATCAGGAGGAAGCCCTTTCCATGTCCGACACCGTGGTGGTCATGGACAAAGGCCGGATCCAGCAGATCGGCAGACCGGAGGATATCTATAACGAGCCGAAGAACGCCTTTGTGGCGGACTTTATCGGCGAAAGCAACATCCTGGACGGCGTCATGCTGGAAGACTTCAGGGTCCGGTTCTTCGGCCGGGTCTTTGAGTGCGTGGACAAGGGCTTCGCCCCCAACGAGCCGGTGGACGTGGTCATCCGCCCAGAGGACATTGACATCGTGAAGCCCGCGGAGAGTCATCTCGTCGGCACCGTCACGGGCATTACCTTCAAGGGTCTTAACTACGACATCATCGTGGAGTTCAAGGGCTTCAAGTGGCTCATCCAGACCACGGACTACCACGGCGTGGGCGAGACCATCGGCATCCGCCTGAATCCGGAAGACATTCACATCATGCACAAGAGCGAATATTCAGGTCTCTTTGGCGACTACAGCTCCTACTCCGCCGAGTATGACGAGCTGACGGAGGATGCCGAAGATGAAGAAGAATAAGTCTATCCTGCTCAGCACGCCATATCTTGTGTGGATGGTGGTGTTCACGCTGATTCCTCTTGGGGTGGTGTGCTACTATGCCCTCACCGACCCGTCTACGGGGGAATTCAGCCTGGTGAACCTCCGGGGTCTGAACCTGTACTGGGGCGTTCTGTGGCAGTCCATCTTCTATGCGGTGGCGTCGGCCTTTATCTGCCTGCTGCTGGGTTATCCCACAGCCTACTACATCGCCCACCGGAGCCAGACCGCCCAGAAGTTCCTGTATATGCTGGTGATGCTGCCCATGTGCATGAGCTTCCTGCTGCGCACCCTGGCATGGGTCGGGCTGTTGCAGGACACCGGCATCATCAACAACATTCTTGACGCCATCGGCATCGGCCGGCTGCGGCTCATCCGCACCCCCGGCGCGGTCATTCTTGGCATGGTGTATAACTATCTGCCCTATATGATCCTGCCTCTGTACGGCGTCATCGTCAAGATCGACTCCCGGCTCATTGAGGCGGCGGAGGACTTGGGCTGCAACAGCACCCAGGTGTTTTCCCGGGTGGTGCTGCCGCTGAGCGTTCCCGGCATTCTCTCCGGCATGACCATGGTGTTTGTCCCGGCGGTGTCCACCTTCTATATCTCCCAGAAGCTGGGCGGTACGGACACGGTGCTCATCGGCGACGTGATCGAGCGCCAGTTCAAGCAGGGCAACAACCCCAATCTGGGCGCGGCGCTGAGTCTGGTGCTGATGATCCTGGTATTCATCTGCACCGGCATCATGAACCGCTTCGGCGGCGACAATGAGGAAGGCGGTGTCATCGTATGAAAAGAGCCAACCGCATTCTCACCGTTCTGATTTTCATTTTCCTGTACGTTCCCATGGCGGTGCTCATCGTGGCGTCGTTCAATACAGGCAAGGACGTCACCCAGTTTGAAGGGTTTACCCTGCGGCAGTACACCCGTCTGTTTCAGGACAGAACGCTATTAAAGCTGCTGGGGAATTCTCTGCTCGTCTCGATCCTCGCCAGCCTGATCGCCACGGTCTTCGGCACGGTGGCGTCCCTGGGCATTTACAACCTGAACCCCAGGCTGCGCAAGGCCGCCATGACGCTGACCAACATTCCCATGACGAACCCGGATATCGTCACCGGCGTGTCCCTTTCCCTGCTGTTCGTCTTCGTGGGAACCCGGATGCTGGGGCAGCGGAACAGCCTGACCTTCTGGACGCTGCTCATCGCCCACATCACCTTCAATCTCCCCTATGTGATTCTGAACGTCATGCCCAAGCTCAAGCAGACGGACAGCTCTCTCCGGGACGCGGCCATGGATTTGGGCTGCACGCCCTTGCAGGCGTTTTTCAAGGTGACGCTCCATGAGATCGCCCCCGGCATCGTATCCGGCGCCATCATGGCCTTTACCATGAGCCTGGACGATTTCGTCATCAGCTATTTTGTCAGCGGACTGGATTTCGTGACCCTTCCCGTGGAAATCTATTCCTACACGAAAAAGCCCCTCCATCCGAAAATCTACGCATTGTTCACCCTGCTATTCCTGCTGATTCTGGTGCTGATGGTCACCATGAATCTCATTCAGCTCCGCGGGGACAGAAAACGAGCCGCTGCCCACAGCGGGACATAAAGGAGAATTATCATGAAAAAAGTAATTTGCGTTGTTCTTTCCGTCTTGCTTGCCGTAAGCTGCCTGGCCGGGCTTTCCGGCTGCGGCAGCAGCAAAAAAACCACTCTGTACGTCTACAACTGGGGACAGTACATCTCCGAGGGCGACGACGGCTCTCTGGATGTGATCGCCGCCTTTGAGGAAGCCTACCCCAACATCCGCGTGCAGTATTCCACCTACGACTCCAATGAGATCATGTACTCCAAGCTTGCCAACGGCGGCATCACCGTGGACGTGATCATTCCCTCCGACTACATGATCGGCCGGATGGTGCAGGAGGGTATGCTGGAGGAGCTGAACTTTGACAACATCCCCAACTACCAGTATATCGACGACGCCTTCAAAAACACTTCCTACGACCCGGAGAACAAATACTCCGTCCCCTACACCTGGGGTACCGTGGGCATCATCTACAACACCAAGTACGTGGATGAAGCCGACGTCACCGGTTGGGAACTGCTGTGGAACGAGAAGTACGCCGGGAAGATCCTGATGTTCGACAACTCCCGGGACGCCTTCGGCATTGCCGAGTACCTGCTGGGCTACGACGTGAACACCACCGACGAGGCCGAGCTTCAGGCCTGTGCCGCCAAGCTGGCGGAGCAGAAGCCCGTGGTACAGCAGTACGTCATGGATCAGATTTTTGACGCCATGGAAAACGAGGAGGCCTGGATCGCCCCCTACTACGCCGGCGACTATCTGACCATGGTGGAGGAGAACCCCGATCTGGCCTTCTACCGTCCCACGGCCCAGGGCTACAACATGTTCATCGATGCCATGTGCATCCCCACCTGCTGCCAGGAGAAGGAAGCGGCAGAGGCCTTCATCAACTTCCTGTGCAGCCCGGAGATTTCCTCCGCCAACATGGCGTTTTTGGGCTACAGCGTCCCTTCCACCGCGGCGAAGGAGCTGATGGACCCAGACGTCGCGGCCAGCAAGGAGGCCTACCCCGACGCGGACACCCTGGCCACCGGCACCAGCTTCAACTACCTGCCGGAGGAAACCTCCCGGTATATGGAAAGCCTGTTCATGGAAGTCCGCAACGGCTGATGGGCGTTCGGCCTGCCGAAAAAAGCGCATAAACAGAAAGATTCCCGTCCGCGAACTGCGGACGGGATTTTCTGTTCTCGGTTAAATCGCATTCCCCGTATTTGCGGGCTGTCCAAGCTCGCTTTGAACCGGGCGCACCATGCAGAACTGCTTTAAGTGGAAGTGCTTTTCCAGAACCTCGTAAATTTCAAAGCCGAACTGCCGGTAGAGCGTCACGTTATTGGGGTTGTGGGTCTCCAGAGACATCATCATGTGATGCTTGTCCGCATAGTCCACCGCCGCCTTCAGCAGCTTCACCGCAATGCCGTGGTGCTGCATCTGGGGGTCCACCGCCAGATAAATCACGTGGAGACGGTTGTCCTCATGCAGCTGGGTCGTCCAGTGGGAGTTCAGATAGTCCCGGGCGGCGAAAAAGTGGAACAGGGTTTTTAAGGAAGGGTCTTCCTTGATGAGCCATGCGTCCGTCTGCAATTCCGCTTCCAGCTCCGTGAAATAGTACTGGAGAAAATGGTACGGCTCGGTCTCGTCGGAAACGACCAGAAGGCCGTTCAAGTCCGGGCTGTCGGCAAAAATGTCGCAGTTTTTGTAAAATTCCTCCATGTCGCAGGCGAACAGCTTCGGCAAAAGCCGCTTGCGGACGTCCTCGTTGGGAATCAGGGTCTCATACAGCGGGTCGGAGGCAAAGCACTTGTTCAGCAGTGCCTGAAGCTTTGGCAGGTCTTTTTTTGTAACTTTGTATAATTCGCTTTCCATATATTCGTTCCTTTATCTTGGGAGGCAGTCGCGGAGCATCCGCTTCATTTCCTCCACACTGATGTTCAGACTGCCCACCAGATCCCGGTAGGCGCCCTCCTGGGCGGCGGCCGCGCCTTGCAGGAAGGCCGCTTCCGCGGTGTAGTCCGTAATGCCCTTGGCTTTCTTTTCCAGCAGGCTCTTGACCGTTGCGTATAGGTTGATATACCCCACGATCCGGCGATAGCCCCATTTCAGGCGCTCCTTGGGCTGGGAAAAAACGTACTGGGTGAAGTGGCGGTACACCCGCTGCTCAAACAGGAAGGCATAGCGGTTATTGTCGATCTCGTAGAGCTTTCGCAGTGCCGCGGAGAGATTTCCCGCCGCCAGGCTGTCCGCCGCGCCGTGGAGCAGCTCCAGGCTTTCCTGCAAGCTTTCCTGGGGGAACTGGACGTTGCCGTACCAGTCGATGCGGACAAAGGTGTCCTGGGTGCGCTGGAACAAATCCAGCAGCTGCCGCTCCAATCGACCGGCGTCCTCGCCGGGTTCCTGCCCCCGGTTGATGGCCGCCGCCCGGTCGTAAACCCGCTGGGCAAGCGCCGCCGCTTCGTCCAGCGCCTGGGCAAGGCTCTCACCGTCGGCCTCCGTCCGGGCGCACCAGTCCAGGTCCAGCGCCTCCTTGGCCTTTTGGAAGGTTCCGGCAAAATTCAGCGGCACGACCCTGGTTCTGTCAATGGCCATCAGCAGCAGCCCGAACAGCTCGTGGTGGAGGCGGTACACGTCCTCGTCGTAGTAGGTGTCGTTGTCGAACTGGGAATGGTAGTGGGTCTCCATAAAGCTGCCGCCGGTGAAATCGTTGACCATGGAGGGAATGCCCGCAATGGCGATGGAAAAATCGTCCGACCATGTCTCGATGGGGGCGGTGATCCGGGTCTCCTCCGGGTAGCCCTGGGTCAGCTCCGGGAGGTTTTCCAGAAACTCTTCCAGGAAATCCACATATTCGTAGGTGCTGCGGATTCTTGCCCGGGTGCCGTGGGCAAGGGCGGGCAGCTCAAAGTTCAGGTCGGCAATGACCTGCCCCCGCCACTCGGGATGCACGGTGAACACCTGCTCGTAAGCCCCTGTTGACCAGTCAAACTGAGAGTCCGCCACGCCCCATTCCTCCGACGCCATGGCGCAGAAAAGGATGGTATTCTCCGGCTGCCAGCCGGTCTCCACCAATGCTTTGCCCATGCCCAGCATCATGGAAACGGCGGTGTTATCGTCCTGAAAGCCGTCAAAATAGGAGTCGTAGTGGGCAGACAGCATGATCTTCCGGTCAGGGTTCCGGCCGGTCAGCTCGCCAATGATGTTGTAGGTGGTGCGGTCGCGCGCCACCCGGGTGCAGGCGTCCAAAGTGACGGATACCGGCACGCCGGGTGCAAGCAGCTCCTTCAGCAATCCGGCATCCTTCCGGGAAATGGAAAAGGCGGCGGCCTCGGGAGGGCCTGCGATGTCCTGGGCGTTCAGCGCGGCGTCGTCCACCTCGCCGTAGCCCCCGGTCTGCACGGCAATCAGCGCCGCCGCGCCCTTGAGGTACGCCTGATACACGGGGTAGTTGATCCACCATTCGTTGCGTTGGTTGATCTCCACCAGCACCAGCTTGCCGGTGACGTCCAGCCCCTCGTAATCCGCTTCCGTCCCCTTGCCCGCATAGACCAGCTCGTAGGCCGCGGGGCCGTCCGTGACGAAATTCGTCTGATACGCCCCCAGCTGAACCCGGCGCTCCTGCCCCTCGGCGTCGGTGAAGGACAGCTCCGCCTTCTCAAATTCCCAGGCGTCCACGGTGACGGCGTCCTTCCACACTTTGGAAAAGCCGATTTTCTTCATCTCCGATGCCAGCATGTCACCCGTGGCGATCTCCGCCGGGGAGCCTGCGGTGCGGTAGCCCAGCACGGGGTTGGTGCAGTGCTCCTCCATCCGCTTTGCAAGGCGGTAGGAATAGCCGATATCCAGCTTTTCCAGATACCGCTGCGCCTGACTTGTCAAGGTCATCATCTCCTGTTTTCCCGCTTTTGGGAATTGTAGCATACTTAAAAGGCGTTGTACAGTGCCAATTTATCTAAAAAACGCGGCATTTATGCCGCGTTTTTCATTAGCTTTCCAGCGCCTGCAAGCGTCCCTGAATGATCTTCCCCACGGTCTGGGCAAACCAGCCCACGGAGGGCAGCCTGACCACATCCCGGCCGTAAATGGTGCGGGCGCTGCTTAGGTCGCCCTCCCGGCCGGAGAACAGGCACAGCGGCGGATTGCCGTGTCTGCGCAGAGCCGACGCTTCCTCGGCGGCGTCGGCCACGGCGGGCTTTCCGCTGTAGTCCCGGCTGAAAACCTGATTTCCCGTGCCGGGGAGACGGGTGTCGTCGTTGGGGTTCGCGTCGGTGAGAACCAGCAAAAGCCGCTGCTGCTCCCCCGTCCGGCGCAGAAGCCAGTCCACTGCCCGCAGGGCAAGGCCGTCCCGGTTCCACCCGGCAGCGGCGAACGCAAATATCCGGTCGTTGCCCTGATTTTCCCGGTAGTCCCGGTACTCCCGCAGCACCGTGCAGCCGCTGACGGAGCAATAGGACAGCACCCGGACGGGAATCGCGCACCGGGTCAGCGCTTCGGCCAGAATGTAGCCTTGCGTCGCCAGCTGCTCCTGCCGCCGGTTCTGGGAGGCGGAGGCATCCAGCAGAATGTCCACGATCAAATTCCCCAGGGTGTTGGGCTGCTGCCGCGCAAAGACCCGGCCGTCCCCCAACGAGGGGGCGCGCCAGGCAAGCGCCGGGTCGACCCGCCCCGCACGGCACCGCAGGCTCCCGTCCTCCTGAAGCAGCAGAATGGTATTTTGCAGCTGCTGGGCAAGGCGCTGGATTTCCAGCCGGTTCTGCGCCAGATGCGCCCGGAAATAGGCGTGGTTGCGCTCCGTCTGCTCCTGAAGCTGCTCCCACTCCCGGGTGGGCGCTTCTCCGTTCTCCGGCGCTTCCCCCCGGGTGAAGTGCAGCACGCAGCCCCGGTGATGGCCGGTGCAGCAGACCCGCTCCGCGTCCGCCAGCTCCGCCGGGGTCAGCATGGATTTGCCGAAGCACGCGGCGGCGTATTGCCGCAGATCATCCTTCCGGGCTTCCCGCCAGCCGAAAATGCGCCGCGACAGAGCGCGCAGCCCCACGCCGCCCTCCGGCGCGGCCTGCCCCAGACGGTTCAGTCCGCCGGGACGGAGTATCAGCTTGGCAAAAAAACCCAAATCCACCCGGCTGGTGCCAAGGTGATCCATTTCGCTGCGCAGGTTCCGCCCGAAATATTTGTACAGGATCCGCTCCATCCGGGACTGTATGGCCTCGGCGTCCCAGTCGGGGTCAAATTCCAGCGCGTCCAGAATCTGCTTTTCCCGGCCGGTTTCCTCACTGGGAAGACCCAGCGCCCGGCGGAACCAGCCGATTTTCAGCCGATCCTGCTCGCTGTTCGTAGAGGCTTCCTGCTGTAACTGCCGCCGGGCATAGTCCCGCCGCAGAAAGGTCAGCGCCGGACGGGTATCCCGGTATTTAAGATACGCGCACCGTTCCAGCCCCAGCCAAAGCAGCTCGCTCTGCATTTCTCCCGAAGACCGGCGCTCCAGAGCGGTGAGCAGAATTTCCAGCTTCCGGTAGTCATACAGCCGCCGCACCAGACCGATGGCTGTATTGAAATACAAGGACGCTTCCCCGTTGGGCTCATAGCCCCGACTGCCTGTGGCAAAGCCGTAAGCGCCCGCGGCGTTCCAGATCTGATTGTCCGCCCGGCGGGCTTCCTGTTCCCCGATGTCCATATCAGTCTCCGAAGAACTCGTCCGCTTTTGCCGTTCTGGGCACCCGCGCCCAGACCACGTCGGCGGTGAGCTGCCGCTCGAAGGGATCGAAAGCCTTGTTGATGATGCCCATTTCCAGCGCGGCCTCCGGGGACAGCCCCCGCTCCATCAGCCGCAGGGCGGTCAGCAGCCCTCGCAAATCCAGCGCCCGGGCGGAAATCTCCCCGCTGCTGCACTTGGCACGCAGATCGTCAAACAGCGCCGCCAACTGCTGCGCCCAGCTCTTTTTCAGCCGCGGGAACCCCCGCAGCAGCAGCTTGCACAGATCGTCCTGGCCGATCACCGGCATATCCACCACCACGAACCGGGAGACCAGCGCTTCGTTCAGCTCCCGGGTTCCGGCGTAGCCGTAGTTCATGGTGCCGATGAACCGGGTCGCGTCGTCCAGCCGTAAGCGCCGGTAGCCCGGAATATCAATGACCCGGCGGAAATCCAGCATGGCGTGGAGGACGGCCAGCGCCTCGTTTTTCGCCATATTCACCTCGTCCAGAACGCCGAAGCCGCCCACCCGCGCGCACTGGCACACGGGGCCTTCCCGGAAGCAGACCTCGCCCCCCTTCAGCGTATCGGTGCCGATGAGGGACGCCGCGTCCACGTTGATGTGCATGGAAATGTCCCACACCGGGCGGCCGAACAGGGCGGCCAGATTCTCCGCCAGCACGTTTTTGCCGGTGGCCTTGGGGCCTGCCAGAAGCAGATTCTCTCCGCACAGCACCGCCGCGGCGGCGGCTTCCCAGACGTTTTTCCCGTAGTATACAAATCGGGGGCTTGGAATCCGGCCGCGCATTTCCTCCGTCACGCCATGGTTGTCCCGGAAGGCACGAACCTCTGCAAGCAGCTGCCTGTTTACGCCCTCAGCCTCCAGCTCCTTCCAAATATCCATGACAAATCCCTCCTCGCTGCTTTTTTCCTCTATTTTAGCATGTTGCGCGGCATTTGCAAGGAGAATCTTTCCCTTTCAGCTTGCGTGCGGAAAAGGTTTCCTGTATAATAGGTTACATTCATACACTTTGGAAAGAAGGGGTACCTATGGAGAAGATCAGGCAATTTCTGGCGCGCAAGGACGTGGTGTTTACCCTCCAGCGCTACGGGATCGACGCCCTGGGCGCCATGGCGCAGGGGCTGTTTTGTACACTGCTGGTGGGGACGATTCTCAACACCCTGGGGCAGCAGTTCGGCATCGGATTTTTGACCCGGGTCATCGTCACCGTGGGCAAGGGCGAGGGCGCGGTGGGCTACACCATCGGCGCTCTGGCCTCCGCCATGGTCGGCCCCGGCATCGCCGTGGCCATCGGCTTTGCGCTGCACTGCCCGACGCTGGTGCTGTTTTCCCTGATCCCCGTGGGTTTCGCCGCCAACGCCATGGGCGGCGCGGGCGGGCCGCTGGCGGTATACGTGGTCGCCATCTTCGCGGCGGAATGCGGCAAGCTGGTGGCAAAGGAGACCAAAATCGACATTCTGGTAACGCCCGTCGTGACGGTTCTGGCCGGCATCGGCATTGCGAGCCTGGTGGCCGCGCCCATCGGTGCGGCGGCCAGCGCCGTGGGTGAATTCGTCAAATGGGCGACGGTGCTTCAGCCCTTCTTCATGGGCATTCTGGTGTCCGTCGCCGTGGGCATGGCGCTGACGCTACCCATTTCCTCCGCCGCCATCTGCGCGGCGCTGGGTCTGACGGGGCTTGCCGGCGGCGCCGCCGTGGCCGGATGCTGCGCCCAGATGGTGGGCTTCGCGGTGATGAGCTTCCGGGAAAACGGCTGGGGCGGTCTGGTCGCCCAGGGCGTCGGCACCAGCATGCTGCAAATGCCCAACATTGTGAAAAACCCCCGCATCTGGATCCCGCCCACGCTGGCATCGGCCATCACGGGGCCGCTTGCCACATGCCTGTTCCGTCTGGAAATGAACGGTACGGCGGTCTCCTCCGGCATGGGCACCTGCGGCTTTGTGGGGCAGATCGGCATCTACACAGGCTGGGTCAACGACATTGCCGGCGGCGCGAAAACAGCCATCACCGCCATGGACTGGGCAGGCATGGTGCTGATCTGCTTCGTTCTCCCGGCGGTACTGAGCTGGATTTTCTGCGCTCTTCTCCGAAAATGGGGCTGGATCAAGGAAAACGACCTGAAATTGGTGCTGTAAAGGGTTCCCCCACCGCGCCGGAGCATCCGCGCAGTGGGGGAATTTTGCTTATTTTACCCACCGAACACCTTCGTGTCCAGGTGCCGCTTTTTGACGGCGTAGTATAGCGCCGTGCCGAAGGTCAGAAGCACCGCCAGCTCTCCCAGCGCGACATACAGCGCATTCATAAAGAAGCCGCCGCCGATGTACACCGTCAGCTCCCAGCCAACAAGCAGGGCGTTGAACAGCGCGGGCATCGCCATTCCGAGCAGTGGGTAGCCCTTCACCGTGACGTGCCGGGTCAGCCACATGCACCCGGCCGCGAGAAGGGTTGCGAGGCTGCCCACGAGAAAGTCCAGAGGCAGCGCGGCGGCGTAGGTGATATTGAAAACCAGGCACCCCACCGTCAGGCCGGGGATTGCCGCCGGGGTGAAAAAGGATAGCACGCACAGCGCCTCGGACAAGCGCATCTGGATTGCCCAGGTGGCGGAGCCGGGGAGCAGAACGTTTTGCAGGTGGGTCAGCACGGCGTACAGTGCCGCAATGACGGCGGCATGGGTCAGAAATCTGGTGTTTTTCGACATGGTGTTCCTCCAAAACAGAAATTGGGGACAGCGCAAGACCGTCCCCAACAAAAAATGAGCGCATAGCGCCCATCGGAAATCCCTAGTTTTGCTTACCGACAGGATGGTCACGAACTGTCCTATGAAATTTCTCTTATTATACACATTGGCGGCAGAAGAGTCAAGGTTGCATTTCCCCTGAATATCTGATATTATGACACGGCACGCAACAACAAGGAGATGGTAGTTTATGGCAAAAAATAACACCCCGGTGGACAAGAACTCCCGGGAGTACCTGCTGCGGCAGGTGGCCAACGGACGTTACAGTCTGTTGCTGATCGTCATTCTCACGGTGGTCAATCTGATCATGACGATTCTGGACACGAACACGTATTTCCTGTTCTCCGCTTCCGTACCGTACTATCTGGTATTCGTGGGGATGGGCATAGAGAACGGCTTTGTGGACGGTGCCTGGAATGTCAAGGGAACGCTCACCTACACGGGTCTGGTCATCGCGCTGGTCATTGTGGCGGTGTATCTGCTGTGCTGGCTGCTGAGCAAGAAGCGCGCCGGTTGGCTGACGGTAGCGCTGGTGCTGTTCATCGTCGATACCGTGGCGCTGGTGGTCATTACCTTTGCGCTGTATGATAGCCCCGTGGGCAAGCTGGTGGATTTCCTGCTGCACATCTGGGCGATTGTAGAGCTGGTTCTGGCGGTACGCGGCAGCAGGAAGCTCAAGGAACTTCCTCCCACGGAGGAACCCAGAGACATCTGCACCGGCCCGGAACTGTAATCCAATCTATGAAAGAAGCTCCCTCGAAAATGGGCGGGACATATCATACTATTTCTTAAATAAAACGCTTAAAAGCGTTTTATTAGGCCGCAGGATTGCGGCCAGCGGCCACT
>ERZ857882.2953-NODE-2953-length-16787-cov-9.022352_pt1 | contig 16787 bp, 10 predicted proteins | sample MGYA00519697_ERZ857882 | MGnify/ENA primary metagenome ERZ857882 (study PRJEB31778, sample SAMEA3449373) | human gut metagenome | biome: human gut; feature: human-associated habitat; material: faeces | place: United Kingdom | collected 2010/2012 ...
CCCGGGTCACAGCCTGACCCGGGCGGCGCGCTTTTTGTGATTTTTAAAGACCGGCGTTCTGAATTTGCACCGTGAAGAAGTAGATGATGGAACCGCGCCAGCCAAAATCCGCCTCGACCCGGTACATGTAAAGACCGGTGGCGGCCGGGGTGATGATGGGGCCGCTGCCAACGTCGATCAGTTCCATGAACGCTTCGAGCTTTTCGTCGTCGGCCCGGCTGATGACCACGCTTTTGGGCTTGATGGAGAAATCCAGGTCAAGGTAGGTGCGGGAGGGCATGGGCACCGGAGGGGTGACCTGCCGCAGGTCGGCGGAGCTGTAGACCGGGGTGCTTTTTTCGGTGGTGGTCAAAAAATTCCATTCGTACCCCGCCCGGAACACGCTTCCGGGCGCCATGGCCGCAGAACCGTTCATGGTGACGGTGAGGGTGGGCAGGGCGCTTTCGGGATCCTTTACATCCATGTTCTCGCGGATGAAAATGGTGATGCAGATCGCCACGGCCAGCGCAACGGCGCCGATGACGAGCTTGCGCACGATCTGCCTGGTGGTATACATGGGCAGCGCCCCCCTTGCGGTTTAAAATGGATAACCTCATTATATACGAAACCGGGGCAAAAATCCAGACGGGGAGGGGCCGGAACTGAAAAAAGGGAGCGCCTGTGACCCGGGCGCTCCTTTTTGCGTGGAAACTGCCGGTCACTGGGCCTGAAAATGCAGCAGGGTGGTGACGCAGTCGCCGGGGTGAGGGGGGAGCGCGATACCCGCATACCGCAGGGTCGTGCCCTGGAAACAGCAGCCGCTGGAGGTTTCGCGGTAGCGCAGCCCGGGGGCGGCAAAGGGCAGCTTGAGCAGCCGCACGGGGGCGTTTGCCTGGGCTGCCGGGGCCATGTGGAACACAAAGATCTGGCGCTGGTCGGCCGAGAGCACGCCCCAGGCGAGTTGCCCCGGCGCGCCGGGAAGGGGCAGGCGGTAAAAGGCGCCTGCGTGGAGCACGGGGGCGAAGCGCTTGTAGAATTCGCACTGGCGGCGCACCTGCGCCTTTTCCTCTTCGGTGAGAAGGGCCAGATCCATCTCGTACCCAAGCTGCCCCCACAGGGCGGTATCGCCCCGGGCCTTGAGGGAGGTGACGCGCCCGGTCTGGTGGTTGGGAACGGCGGATACATGGCAGCCCATGCAGCTGAGGGGGTAACAGTAGGAGGTGCCGTACTGGATCTTTGCGCGCTCCAAAGCGTCGGTGTCGTCGCTGGCCCAGATCTGGGGGGAATAGTGCAGCATGCCGAGATCGAAGCGGCCGCCCCCGCCCGAGCAGTTTTCCACAAGGACCTGCGGGTAATGTTTGAAAAGCCGCTCCATCAATTCGTATACGCCCAGCATATAGCGGTGGGCTGCCTCGCCCTGGCGCTCCGGCGGCAGCAGGGCGGAGCCCACCTCGGTGAGGTGGCGGTTCATATCCCACTTCAGGTAGGAGATGGGCGCCTTTTGGAGCAGCGAGTCGATTTGCTGCCAGACATGGTCCCGCACATCCTTCCGCGAAAGGTCCAGCACCAGCTGGTCGCGGCCGGTGGTGGCGGGGCGGCCGGGCTGATGCAGGCACCAGTCCGGGTGCCTGCGGTACAGTTCGCTGGCGGGCGAAACCATTTCCGGCTCGATCCACAGGCCCAGGGCAAGGCCGGTCTCCGCCAGCGCTTCGGCAAGGCCCGCCAGCCCCCGGGGCAGCTTTGCGGGATCCTCGGACCAGTCGCCCAGGGAGGAGGTATCGCTGCTGCGGCCCACGAACCAGCCGTCGTCCACCACCAGCAGTTCCACCCCGAGCTCCGCGGCCCGGCGGGCGAGGGCGAGCAGCTTTTGTTCATCGAAATCAAAATAGGTGGCCTCCCAGTTGTTCACCAGGATCGGGCGGCGGCGGTGCGCCCACGGCCCGCGGCAGAGATGGGTGCGCACGGCGCGGTGGAAGATCTGGCTCATGCCGTTCAGCCCCTGCCGGGAAAAAGCAAGCACGGCCTCGGGGGTGTAAAAGGCCTCGCCGGGGCCGAGAGACCAGGAAAAGCCCTCGGGCTGGATGCCCATGACGCAGCGGACGGTATCGAACTGATCCTGCTCCACCAGGCAGGCGTAGCTGCCGCTGTAGACCAGGCCAAAGCCGTAAGCCGGGCCCGAATGCTCGGTGGTGTGGGGGGCGCACAGCGCAAAAAAGGGGTTGTGCTGGTGGCTGGAAGCCCCCCGCTTGCTGCCAAAGCCCTGAACACCGTGGCGTAAGGGCTGGCGCTCGGGCTGGCGCTCGCGGGCCCAGGCGCCCGGCAGCCCCAGCAGCTGCCAGGGTTCTGCCGGAAGATCCAGACAAAAGCTCATGGCCCGGTGCAGGGTGAGGGGGGCGGCGCCTCGGTTTACGATCACCGCGCTGCGGGTGAAAAAATCGTCCGCCTCGTACACGCCGTACAGCAGCCTGACGCACAGCCCGGACACCGGGTCTTCCAGCTCGAGCTCCAGAGTTTCCACCCCCCCGGGGGCCGCGCAGCAGGAGGGCAGGCCCGCAAGCGCCGGCTTGCCCCCGACAATGCGGTGCCGGACATAGTGCAGATCCACCGCGCCGTGCCCGGCGGCCAGGCTGGAAAGGCGAAAATCGCCCGCGCCGCTGCCCGAATACTCCTGCGGGAGGGTATCCAGCGAAAAATCCCGCCCGGGGTACCCCGCGGGGTTGGGCGAAAAAGAGCGCTCGGCGCGGGGGAAAAGGCAGCTCACGTCCGCATCGCCGATTTTGGCGCCATAATACAGATGCATGAGGTACGCCTGGTCGGTGATCTTGATGTGGTAGGAGGTGGAGCGCGTTTCCAGCTTGAACACGCCCCCCTGGAATTGGATGGACATAGCGGCACCGTTCCTTTCTGGCACTGTTTTCTCTATCGTATAGAAACAGGGGCGCGCCGTCAATACGGCAGGGAAAAAACAAAAAATAATTCGCCCCGAACCAAAAAAGTTCGAGTTGCCGGCGCACCGCGGCGCTTTTACAATGGGAACAGGAGGGACCAGATATGAAAAAGAGGCCGAATATTTTATTGATCATGACCGACGAGCAGCGGTTTGACGCGGTGGGATACCGCAACCCGGAGGTGCACACCCCGAACCTGGACCGCCTGGCGCAGGAAAGCGTGCGGTTTACAAACGCCTACGCCACCAACCCCTCCTGCATCCCGGCCCGGGCCGCCATTTTTACGGGACGATACCCCTCGCAGTGCGGCGCGCCCACCTATATGACCCCCCTGCCGAAAAACGAGGTGACCTTTATGAGCCTTTTGCGGGCCGGGGGCTACCACACGGCGGTGGTGGGCAAGCAGCACTTCTGGAGGTACGAGGGGGACAAGGGCTACGACTGGGCAGACATCATCGACGAGCATTTCCCGCCCGAGGTGATCAGCAAAGAGCTGGACGAGAGCGAGTTCGGCCTGCCGCAGAACCTGACGGTCTCGGACCGGGTGTCGAGCTATGTGGAATTTTTGGCGGACAGCGGCTTTACAAGGGGCGACCAGCTGTACCGCAGGCTCAGCGACAAGGGAATCTACGAGTTTTTTGCAGACGAACGATATTATGTGGACGGTTATGTGGGGGACCGGGGGCTGCAGTGGCTGCGGCAGGACTGCCCGAAGAACACCCCCTGGTTTTTGACCCTTTCCTTCCCGGGGCCGCACATGCCCTTCGACGGCATCGGCCTGCCCGACGCCGCGCAGTACCGCGGGGAGGAGTTGGCGCTGCCGGACAGCAGCGCCGCGGACCTTTTGGGAAAACCGCCCCATTACCTGGACATCCTGAAAAAATTCGGGCAGGTGAAGCTTGGCGACCCGCGCCGGCCCGGAGGGCTTGCCCCGCAGGAGATCCGCAGTATGAAGCTTGCTTACTATGCGGATATCACCCTGATCGACCGCAAGATCGGCGCAGTGCTGGAGCTGCTGAAGGAAAAGGGCCTGTACGACGACACCCTGATCCTTTTTACCTCGGACCACGGGGATTTTATGGGGGATTTTGGGGTGGCCACCAAGGCGCAGTACCTTGCGGAGGCGCTGGTGCGCATCCCGTTTTTGCTGAAACCGCCGGTGGCGGGCTACCCGGGCCGCACCGAGGCTTCCTTTGTGAGCTCGGTGGAGATCGCGGCCACCTGCCTGACCGCGGCGGGGCTGGCCGTGCCCGCGAACATGCAGCAGCGCAGCCTGACGGATTTTTATACCCACCCCCGCCCGGAGCGGTGGAGCGAGGTGTATTTTGAGGCGCGGGATCTGCGGGGCCTGCGGGGAGAGCGCTACAAGCTGGTATATTACGCGGGGCGGCAGTACGGGGAGTTTTACGATCTGCAGGCGGATCCCGGGGAAAGGTACAACCTGTGGGAGGCCCCGCAGGTACAGGCGGAAAAGCGGCGGCTGCTGGACCGGCTGCTGGACAGGATGATCTCGCTGGGGGAATATGTGCAGACCGAGTGGCACCCCACAGCCCCCCCGATCTGAGGTGAAAAACAAAAATTATCCCCCCGTTTGCAAAAATCCTTGCGTTTTTAGGGGCGGCATGGGCTGCTATACTTGAGGTAAAGAAGGTGCACAGATGAAGAAGAGCAAGCTTACTTACAACAACTTTTACTATTACCTGCTGCTCGTGCTGCCGCTTTTGGTCATTTATGTGATGTTTTTTGTGATCCCAGTGCTTCAGAGCATGTTTTACAGCTTTACAAACTTTAACGGGCTGAACCCCAGCGTGAAATTTGTGGGGCTGAATAATTACAGCGTGGCGTTCACCGACAAATCGTTTTTGAAAGCGACGGTCAACACCGTGGCATTTGCCCTGGGCGTGACCGTGTTCCAGAACCTGTTCGCCATTTTGCTGGCCCTGGGGCTGAACCGGCGGTTCAGGGGCCGGGATATCATGCGCACGCTGGTGTTCGCACCCTGCATGCTCTCGCCCATTGTGGTGGCCTTTTTGTGGGAGTTCATCTACAAACCGGATGGGCTGATCAACACACTGTTCGGCAGTTCGGTGATCTGGCTGGGCAACCAGGCCACGGCGCTTTGGGCGGTGATGTTCGCCCATGTGTGGATGTGGATGGGATATTCGGCCACGATCTACCTGTCGAACCTGCAGAACATTTCGGAGGACGTGCTGGAGGCGGCCGCAATGGATGGGTGCGGCGGCTGGAAACGGTTTTGGAGGATCATCTTTCCCATGCTGGCCCCCTCGACCACCATTAATGTGAGCCTGGCTTTTACCCAGAGCCTGAAAATTTTTGATATTGTTTACGCCATGACGAACGGCGGGCCGCAGGGCGCCACCGAGACCATGGGTACCTATGTGATGAAGCAGATGAACAACAATCTGCACGGGTACGCTTCGGCCCTGACCGTTGTGATGATGGTGCTGATTGTTGTTTCAGGGCAGTTTTTGATCCGAAACCTGAAACGCAGGGAGGAGGCGCTTTACTGATGGGGCAAAGACATGCGCGCCGCTGGAAAGGGCGGCTGCTGGCCGCGGCGGTGATCCTGGTCGCCCTGCTGGTGTTCTACCCCCTGGTGATGATGGCGATGGTTTCGCTGAAAACCAACCTGGAATTGACCACCGCGCCCTTTGGGCTGCCCCGGGAATTCCAGTGGCAGAACTACGCAGACGCCTTTTGGGGCATGGATTACCCCACGGCGTTCCGCAACTCGGCAGTGCTCACCGCGATCTCGGCGGCGGGGTGCACGCTGCTGGCGGCGGTGGGGGCGTACGCCATTGTGCGGGTGACCCACGGCAGGAAGCTGTTCGTGTTTTTCAACGCGTTTTTTCTGCTGGGCCTGGCGCTGCCCCAGCAGGTAGCCATGGTACCCATGGTGCTGTGGCTGCAGAAGCTGGGGCTGGGAGGCAGCCTTTTGGGGGTGTGCCTGGTGTACATTGCCGCAAACGCCGCGTACGGCGTGTTCTTTTTCAGCGGTTTTGTGGCCACCGTGCCCATTACCCTGGAGGAGGCGGCCATGATCGACGGCGCCTCGCCTTTTACCGCCTTCCGGCGGATCGTGTTCCCGCTGCTCAAGCCCCCCATGGTGACCCTCCTGATCATTATGATCCTGCGGGTGTGGAACGATTTTATGTACCCGCTGATCCTTTTGCAGGGCAAGACTTCGCGCACCCTGCCGCTCACGATCTACCTGTTTAAGGGCGATTATTCGACCCAATGGAATGTGATGTTCGCCGCCACCACCCTGGCCATCCTGCCGCTGATGATTGTGTATTTCATCTTTCAGAAACAGATCATTTCCGGCATGCTGAGCGGGTCGGTAAAACAATAGGCGCTTCATGGAACGACCATGACGGAATAAAAGGCACCTACATAAAGGAGGAACTACTGATGAAAAAGACACTTGGCATTCTGCTGGCCGCCGCGATGCTGGCCGCCGCACTGGCGGGCTGCGGGGGCGGCGCGGCCTCCGCTTCCGTGCCGGCAGGCAACCCCGGCCCGGCCCCGGCCTCCACGCCCGCCGCGGACCCGGTGCAGCTTTCGTTCTTCGGGTTCAAGACCGGCGGGGAGATCGGCGCGCTGGAAGAGCTGATCGCAAAATTCAACGCGGAGAACCCGGATATCGTGGTGAGCTATGAGGGGCTTTCCAACGGCGGCGGCTACCAGGACGTGCTCACCACCCGCCTGGCGTCGGGCCAGGGCGACGACGTGTTTTTGGCAAACCCCAACTACCTGGGCAAGCTGCAGGAGGCCGGGTATGTGGAGGATCTGGCCGGCATGGCCGTGGTATCCAATTACAGCGATCTGGTGAAGGACCTGATGACCATTGACGGCAAGGTGCCGGGTCTGGCGATGGAGCTGGCCGTTTTTGGCATGTACACCAACAATGACGTGCTGAAGGCCCATGGCATCGGCGCCCCCACCAATTATGCCGAGTTCATGGCCGCCTGTGAAACGCTGAAGGCGGCCGGCGTGACGCCGGTGGTGGCCAGCGCCAAGGACGGCACGGGCATTGGGGTGTTCAGCTCCACCAAAGGGCTGGACGGCCTGTATTCCGCCCCCGACAAGGCAGCGCAGATCGCGGCCATCAACGAGGGCACCCAGTCTTTGGCGGAAACCATGATCGACGGCCTGGAGCTGGTCAGCGAGCTGAAGGCCAAGGGATACATCAACGCCGAGCAGGCGATGGTCATGGCCCCCGCACAGGACGACATCACCGAGTTTGTGAAGGGCAACACCGCCTTTATGACCGGCGGCGGCTGGAGCCTGGCCGCCATTCAGGAGGCCGCGCCCGGCGCGGACATCACCCTGGGCGGCGTGCCCGTGCAGGAAAAGGACGCCCTTGTGATGGTGAACGCCGGCGTGCGGGTATGCATCAACAAGAGCTGCGAGAACAAAGAGGCGGCACAGCGCTTTGTGGAGTTTTTGACCAAGACCGAAAACCTGGATGAGTATGTTGCCAGCCAGAATGCGTTCACCCCGCTGAAGGACGGCACCAGCACCTCGAACCCCGCCATGGCGGCCGCGGCCGAGCGCATCAGCGCCGGGCGCATGATCACCTGGGTGGACCCTGCGTTCAGCAAGCTGGACCCGTGGGCCCTCTCGAAGGAATATGCGGCCAACATCCTGGGCGGCTCCTCGGTGGAGACGGCCGTGAAGGACATGAACACCGCCGTTGCAAACGCGATTAAGCTGGCCTGACCGGCACGGCAGGTCCGCACACCGCCCGCAGCATTGCCGCTGCGGGCGGCTTTTGGTTGATTGCATTCGGGGAGAGAGTTCGGTACAATGGTAAAAAGCAAGGCCGCGAGGGGGGCAAGCATGTATAAGGTATTGGCGGCGGACGACGAGGTGTGGATCCGCAGGTGGCTGGAAAAAACCATTCCCGAGGTCATGCCGGACTGCCGGGTGGCGGCGGTGGCGGAGGACGGCGAGGCGGCGCTGCGCGCCCTGCGGGAAGAGGAAATCGACATTGTGGTGTCGGACATCCGCATGCCCATGGCCACCGGCCTGGAGATCGCCCTGGCCGCCGGGAAAGGCGAAAAGCGGCCCAAGGTGATCCTGGTGAGCGGCTACGACGAGTTTGGGTATGCAAAGCAGGCGATCGACCTGAACGTGGTGAGCTACCTGCTGAAGCCCATCGACAAGCAGGAGCTGCAGCAGGCGCTGCAAAGGGCGGCGGCCGAGATCCGGCAGGAGGAGGCCCAGGCAGGCAGCGCGGAGCTGGTACAGGCGGCGATCCTGAAATATCTGCAGAACTATTTGCAGCAGCCGGAGGAATATACCTTTCAGGAGCTGGCGCGGGCGGTGAAGAGTGCGGGCAAGCGGTACGAGGCCGTTTACGCGGGCGTGTTCCAGTGTGACATATCGCTGGAAAAGGGGGCCACCCCGGCCCAGGTGATCGACCGGCTGCTGGAGCGCCATTTTGCGGCCTGCGACCGCTTTGTGGTGCTGGAAGACAACATGAACTACGTGTTTTTTGCCCTGGGCGAGGAGGGCAAAAAGGTGGTGGGCCCGGACCCCAGGCTGCTGCGGGCGGAGGCGCAGCAGGCTTCGCCCAAATGCCGGCTGGAGCTGAGCGGGCGGTACGGGCGGCTGGCGGACCTGCCCGCCGCCGTTGCCCAGGCGCGGGGCCGGCTGATCGAGAGCTATGCCGGCGAAAAGTCGGCCGCGGTGGTGGACACCAGCCGGGGGCGGATCCTGGCGATCCGTTCCAGTATCCTGCTGGCGGTGAAGGCCCACAACCCCGGGGAGGCGGAGCACGGCGTGCAGCTGCTGCGGGAGATGTTTTCGGGCCGGAACAGCCATTTTGACGACTGCCGCTACATCCTGTTCAGCCTGATCAGCGAGATGATCCGACTGATCGCGGATGCGGACGGCTCGTTTATGAACCAGTACATCGGGCGGGGGTACGAGTTTTGTGTGAAGATCAATCACTACCACAATGTGCCCGCCATGCTGGACTGGTTTGCGGGCTATGTGCGCCAGGTGGCGGAATATCTGGAAAAAAACCAGAGCTTTAATGTGTCGCACATTGCGGTGCGGGTGCGCAATTACATGCTGGAGCATTACGCCGAGGACATCAGCCTGGCTGATATCTGCGATAAGTTCGGCATCAACGCGAGTTACTTCAGCAAAAAATTCAAGGAAGAGATCGGCATGAATTTTGTGGACCTGCTCACCAGCATCCGCCTGGACGCCGCCGCGCAGCTGCTCTTGAACACCAGAAATTCCGTGGCGCAGATCAGCAAAAGCGTGGGCATCAACGACGCAAAATATTTCAGCAAGCTGTTCCACAACAGCTATGGGATGAACCCCACACAGTACCGGGAACGGGGCGCGGGGTAAAAAAAGGAGGAGGGACCGTGAAACAGAAGATCAGCACCCGCATCCTGCTGTCCATGCTGGCGGTGGCGCTGGTGCCGCTTGTGACCATCTTTTTTTACATCACGTCCCGTTATTCGCAGGACCTGAAGCGCAGCACGCTTGAGCAAAAGGAGGCGGCGCAGCAGAGCAGCGTGAACGAACTGGTGGACTACCTGACCAAGATCGAGTTTATCTCGAACATCTGCTTTGACCCCAATGTGCAGCAGATCATACGGCAGGAGGCGAACGACACGCTGCAGCGCTACAACAACCAAAACCAGATCGAGCGCAACATCCGGGTGAGCCTGGATTTGTTTGATATTCTGGAAACGGTGGATCTTGTTTCCATCTCGAACACCAAGGGCATCACATATAACATAGGGCAGGCCCAGTGGGCCCCTTATGCCCAGCAGGTGATACAGCAGCAGAAGGATACCCTGGCAGCCGCATACAAGCTGCAGGAGCTGGCGGCAATGGAGTGGTACCTGCCGGGGCAGGCGCCTGTGAGGGACAAGCTGATCTACACCCGCAGCATCAACGACATCTCGGTGACAGAGAAAAACATCGGCACAATCTGGATCGTGTTCGACAAAGCGCAGTTCGGGCGGCTACTGGCCAAATACAGCGAGGCGGAAGGATCGGCGGTGGCGGTGCGCGACAAAACAGGGCGGCTGCTGTACACAAATTTTGAGGGCGCCGCCGGCGAGCTGGCGCAGCTGGAGGCCGGGGCGGAGGAACTGCGGGGGACAAAAGGGAGCGTGGGGACCATCAAGGCGGCGTATCCGGCAAGCTCGCTGGGGCTGACCGTGACCTTTTACGACGATCTGGCGGTGGTGCTTGCGCCGCTGACCGCTTTGCGGCGCATTACCCTGTGCGTGATCGGGGGCACGGTTGTGCTGATCTTCGCGCTGGCGATGTTCCTTTCGCGCGGGCTGGTGCGCCCGATCCGCCAGCTGCAGAAGGGGGTGGACAAGGTGCGCGAGGGGGATTTTGCGATCCATCTGCCGGTGCAGAGCAGGGACGAGTTGGGGGCGCTTTGCAATACGTTCAACCTGATGGCGGAGAAGATTGACTTTTTGGTGAATGAGGTGTACGCCACACAGCTGAGTGAAAAGGAGGCGGTGATCGCCTCGCTCACCTCGCAGATCAACCCGCACTTTTTGTATAATACCCTGGACATGGTCAAGAGCATGGCGGAGCTGGAGGACGTGGAGGAGATCGGGGAAATTGCAAAGGCGCTTTCGGGCCTGTTCCGCTACAGCACCAGAAATGACAGGCTGCTGGTGCCGGTGCGGGAGGAGCTGGAAAACCTGAACAACTACACCCGCATTTTGCAGGCCCGGTTCGGCGGCAAGATCTGGTTTGAGATCGACGCCGCGCCGGACACTCTTTCCTGCGAGATTATTAAGGTTTGCCTGCAGCCCCTGATTGAAAACTCGGTGAGCCACGGGCTGGTGCAAAAGGGCGGCCGGGGCCGCATTTCCATTCGCATCCGGCGCGGGGAGGGGCTGCTGGAGATCGTGGAGGAGGACGACGGCGCCGGGATGGACGGCGCTACCCTGGCCCGGGTGCAGGCGCTTTTGCGGCAGGAAGCCGGGCTGCAGGCAGGCGCGGCGCGCCCGCCCGCCGATAGGCCGCACGGCGGGGTGGGGCTGCAGAACATCAACCAGCGCATCCGCCTGTATTACGGCCCGGAATACGGCATTCTTTTGAGCAGCGAGCCGGGCAAAGGTACCCGCGTGACCATTACGGTGCCGGCGATTGAGGTGTGAAAAGCGCGGCGGCGCCGAACAAGCGCGAAAAACAAAAAATATCGCCCCTGAAACAAAGAACCTTGCCTTGAGGCAGAGGAAAAAATCTCCTATCTTTAGGTTGTACCTTCCCCGTACGACAACAAGACAGGAGGTTTTTTTGTGAAACGAAAATGGAACGTTTGCGGCCGGGCTGTGCTGGCGCTGGCCATTGCGGCTGTGGTGGCAGTGCAGACAGCGCCCCGGGGCTTTGCGCTGGCGGGACGGCAGGAGGAGAGCGGGGCGCCGCTGCCGCTCTCGGACCCGGAGAACAGCAAGCACTGGAAATTCGACGAAACCCTTTCGGATGAATTTGACGGCGAAGCGCTGGACGAGCAAAAATGGCAGCCCATCCCCTTTACCTGGGCCGGCAAGTGGCGCTGGGAGGACGACCAGGTGGCGGTGGGCGGGGGCAGCCTGCACCTGACGGCCCGGCATGCCAGAAATTCTACCCTGGACCAGAGCCCCAACGGGTGGAACACGCATATCATGTACGACGGTGATTCGGAGAATGGGGAGTTTGTGTCCACACAGTACGGCTCCCGCTCGGGGGAGGCCGCGCTGGTATACGCGAACTTTTTCCCCATTTGGGTGCGCACCGACGCCACCATCGCCGGCCTGGACCCGGCGAAGAGCTACACCTTTTCGGTGTGGGTAAAGCGCGCCGGGCACAGCAGCATTGCCCAGATGTACGCCTGTGACCCGGCGGTGAAAAGCATTCCGCTGGCGCCCGCAGAGATCCGGGAATTTGGGCAGAGCGAGGATTTTGTACAGTATTCGATCACCGGCATCACCCCCAACGCGGCGGGCCAGTGCAAGATCGGCTTTGAGATAAAGGCAGACCCTTACGCGGTGACCGTGCTGGACGACGTGAGCTTTGCCGCGGAGGGGGAAGGGGGCGTGAACCTGGCCCCCAACCCCGGCTTTGAAGATATCACACCCATGAACTATGCCTCGGGCGGGATCATAAGCCGGAACACCATGAAATACGGCTACATGGAAACCCGGGCCAAGGGGGCCCCGGCGCTGCCCGGCGCGTGCAGCGCGATCTGGCTGCTGGGACGCACAGACGACTGGGGCACCGAGATCGACGTGCTGGAGATCGGGCAGACCTCCACTGTGAACGAGCTGGATTTTGCGGTGCACACCTTCAAGACCCGGGATTCGGTGAAAACGCCCCGGCAGGACGTGAACCCCCACGGGAGCGCCGGTATTTGGGGAAACCGCAATTCCTTTAACCCCAGCGAAGCCTACCATGTGTACGGGCTGGAATGGGGCCCGGGCTACCAAAAATTTTATGTGGACGGGACCCTGATGGGGGAATTTTACGGCTCCACCAAGGCGCCGGAAAGCGGCGGGCCCGCGGCGCAGTGGCAGACCAGCAGCACCGGCCACGCGAACAATATGAACGCGATCCCCCAGAGCCTGCTGCTGTCTTTGGGGCTGCGGCCGCCGTACCGGGACGGCAACGACCCCAGCCTGAACACCACCTTTGACGTGGATTACATCCGCGTGTGGCGGGCCGATAACCAGGAGGCCAAAGGCGACATCCGCGAGGTGGTGACGAACGAGGGCAACCTGGTGGTGCCCTATGGCACAAGCGAGGCCGAGCTGCTGGCCCGGCTGCCCGCCACGGTGCCGGTGCTGGTGGGCACGCCCGCACAAAAGCTGAGCCTGCTGAACCAGCGGGATGTGCCGGTGAACTGGGAGGTGAGCGGCTTTTCCGGCGAGGCGGCCGGGGTGACCACGGTGCTTCGGGGCACCCTGGGGGAGCTGCCGCAGGGGGTGGCAAACCCTGCAGGGCTGGCGGCCAGCCTGAACATTTACGTGCAGAATGGAGAACGCGGGGTGGACAAGACCGCGCTGCAGGCCCTGGCGGACCGGCCGTACACCGAGGCCGAGTATACCGCCACATCCTGGAACAGCTACCTCGCAGCGAGAGCGGCTGCCCGGGCCGTGCTGGCAGACGAGGAAGCCACGGCCGGGGAGGTTCTGGCGGCGTACGAAGCGCTGAACGAGGCGATCAAGGCCCTGAAGCCCGCGCCCAATCTGGATGCGCTGCTGGCAAGGCGGCTGGACGCGGGGAAATACACCGCGCCGACCTGGTGGGAATACACGACGGCCCGCAGCGCCGCGCAGGCGGTGCAGGCAGGCGGCAGCGCCGCCGGGGAGACCGAAGCCGCATATGAACGCCTTTGGACGGCCATTCAGCAGCTGGAGGAGCTGCCGGAGGGCGAAAATGTTTTGCAGGGGAAAATGCCTGCGGCGGACGTGAGCGTGCAGAACGCTGCTGCCGCCACGGATGGGGTCATTCCCGATACGGGCTGGGGCCCGGATACCGACAAGACGGTTTACACCACCCTTTTGGCAGGGGCCGAAGGGGGAGCGGACAACGGCTACGCCGGGTGGCCCGGCGCTTACCTGGAATACGACCTGGGCGAGGAACAGCCGATCCAGCGGCTGGAAATTTACCGCTCGTGGTACGCCACGGATCTGCGGTCGGTCACCTGGAAGGACTGCCGGGTGGAGCTGTGCGCCACGCCAGACTTTGCGCCGGAGGCTACGGTGAGCGCAGGCCCCGCGGACTATGTGCTGAATTCCGACACGGACGTTTCGCAGCTGGGACGCAGACAGCCGCAGATCGTGGAGCTGGAACAGCCCGCCCGCGCCCGATACATCCGGGTATACGGCAGGGGGCATCTTGGCGGCTGGGGGAACTACAGCGCCCGGATGAGCTACGGAGAGATCCGGGCCCTGAAAGCGCCCGCCCCCCAGTGGGACAAGCTGAACGGCCTGGTTGCGCAGGCGAGGCAGGCCGCCGGGGGCGAGCTTGACCCGGAGCCGGCCGGGCGGCTGCAGGCGGCGCTGGACGCCGCGCAGGCACTGCCCGCGGATGCGGATGCGGCGGCGGTGAATGAAGCGTACGCTCTGCTGAAAACGGCGCTGAAAGCCGCCGGGCCGGCCCCGGAAACGCTGGAAAGCCTTGTGGCCCGCGCGGAAGCACTGCAGGGGGGCGAATACCTGCCCAGCAGCTGGGCGGTGTTTGCCCAGGCGCTGGACACGGCCCAGGCGGCGCTGGAGAGGCCGGAGGAGCGGGACGCGGCGCGGGCGGCCCTGCGCGCGGCAATGGATGCGCTGGTACCGGCAGAAAACGTTCTGCTGGGCTTGCTTCCCGATTCGGACGCGGAGATCGAAAACCCCGCGGCCACCACGGACGGCAGCGCCGCGGCGGCCGGATGGAGTGCCGACTCGGACAAGAGCGGCTACACCACGATTTTTGCCGGGCAGGAGGGCGGCGAGGAAAATGGCTATGGAAGCTGGCCCGGGGCGTATCTGCAATACGACCTAGGGCGGGAGAGAAGTATTGCGGAGCTGGTGATCCATCGCTCGTGGTATGCGGCGGATCTGCGGCCGGTCACCTGGAAGGACTGCATGATCCAGCTTTCGACCGAGGCGGACTTTGCACCGGAGCACACCGTTACCGCCGGCCCCGGGGACCTGGCCTAGCCGGGCGATACCGAGGCGGCGGGTACGGCCCGCGCCGGAGCGCAGCTGGTGCGCCTGGATGCCCCGGCGGCGGCCCGCTATATACGGGTGTACGGCAGGGGGCACCTGGGCGGCTGGGGAAATTACAGCGCCCGCATGAGCTATGCCGAGATCCTGGCCTTTTCAACGGATTGAGGCGGTGAATGCGGGAACGGCGGCGCCCTTGAAAGCGCGGGGAAACGCCCCCTGAAACACAGCAAAGACCCCGGGCGGGCCGTGCGCAGCGGCCAGCCCGGGGATTTTTGCAAAAAAGAGGGGGCGGCGGGTTTGCCCTGGGGAGCAAAAATGGCTATAATAGTAAAAGTATGAAACAAGAGAGGGGCCGGGCCGTGGAGATCGTTGTGCTGGACAGTTATTGCGTGCGGGAGGGGGACCTGGACTGGTCGCCGCTTTACGCGCTTGCCGACCGTGTGACGCTGTGGCCCCGCACGCCGCGGGGGGAGCTGGCGCGGCGCATCGGCGGGGCCGAGTGCGTGATCTCGAACCACTGCCGCATCGACGGGGAGGTGCTGGACGCCTGCCCCGGGCTGCGGTGGATCGGCCTGACCTCCACCGGGACCGACAGCCTGGACCTGGCCGCCTGTGCGCGCCGTGGGGTGAAGGTGGCGAACGTGCCCGGATATTCCACCGAGAGCGTGGCCCAGCACACCTTTGCGCTGCTGCTGGAAGCAGCAAACGGCGTGGCCCGGCGGGCCTGGAGCCTGCGGGAGGGCTGGTGGCAGGCGGGTGTGCCCGAACGCTACGGCCTGCGGCCCCCGTTTGAACTGGCGGGCAGGACCTTTGGCGCGGTGGGCTACGGGGCCATTGGGGCGGCGGCGGTGCGCATTGCCCGGGGCTTTGGCATGCGGGCGGCCGCCTGCACGCGCACGCCGCGCGCGGCCGAGCCGGGGGTGGAGTTTATGAGCCTGGACGAACTGCTGGCCGCCAGCGACGTGGTGAGCCTGCACTGCCCGGCCACCCCCGCCACAAGGGGGATGATCGGCCCGGCACAGCTGGAGCGGATGAAGCCGGGCACTGTTTTGATCAACACGGCGCGCGGCAGCCTGATCGACGAGGCCGCGGTGGCCGCCGCAGCGCAGGCTGGCCGCATTTTTTACGCGGCGGACGTGGCGGCCCGGGAACCCATCCGGCCCGAGAACCCGCTGCTGGCGGCGGACAACGTGCTGCTGACGCCCCACGTGGCCTGGGCCACCGGCGAGGCGCTGGAACGCCTTGCCGCCGAGGTGTGCGAGAACCTGCGGGCGTATCTTGCGGGGCGGCCCCACAACCTTGTGAATTAAACGGCCCGGCGGCGCGCCGGGCAGAGGAGGAGCCATGACCGGCGGAAAACCCATCACCGGGCAATTCTGGCGCTATGCGCTGCCCAGCATGTTCAGCCAGCTGCTGAACAGCTTTTTTATCATTGTGGACGGCTTTTTTGTGGGCCAGAACCTGGGAGACGCGGGGCTGGCGGCCATCAACGTGGCCTGGCCCCTGGTGGCGGTGATCCAGGCGGCGAGCCTGGCCATCGGCACCGGCGGCGCAGTGCGCCTTGCCACGGCCCTTGGCCGGGGCGAGGAGGAGGAAGCCCTGCGGGTGCGGGGCAACACCCTGGTGCTGCTGGGCCTGGCGGCGGCCCTGCTGGGAGGCGGGCTGTACCTGGGCTACCCCTACCTGCTGCCCCTGATGGGGGCCAATGCGGAATTGTACCCGCTGGCGGCGGAATACTGCCGGGTGGTGTGCGTTCTGGCGGCCTGCCAGGTGGCCACCACCGGCATGCTGCCCCTGGTGCGGGGTTCGGGGCGGGCGGTGGCGGCCATGTGGGTGATGGTGCTGGGCCTTTTGGGGAACATCGGCCTGGACTGGCTGTTCATCCATCAGTTCCAATGGGGGCTGGCAGGCGCGGCGTTTGCCACGGCGCTGGCCCAGGGCCTGTGCGCGGCTGCTGCGGCGCCGGTGCTGCTGTGCCACAGGGGGCGGCCGGTGCGGGCCGCACAGTTCCGCATACAGTGGGGGCGGGTGCGGGGAATCCTGCACTATGGGATTTCCCCCTTTGGGCTCTCGCTCTCCACCAGCGTGATCCTGCTGATCACCAACCTGCGGGCGCTGCGCTACGGCGGCACCCGGGGCGTGGCGG
>ERZ857882.2956-NODE-2956-length-16785-cov-8.565929_pt1 | contig 16785 bp, 11 predicted proteins | sample MGYA00519697_ERZ857882 | MGnify/ENA primary metagenome ERZ857882 (study PRJEB31778, sample SAMEA3449373) | human gut metagenome | biome: human gut; feature: human-associated habitat; material: faeces | place: United Kingdom | collected 2010/2012 ...
ATATGAGACTTGTTTTGTGATTTCTTTCCTTATAAATCACAAAACAGGCAGCGCCGTCAGGCGATGCCTTCCTGATTAAAATTAAGATTTTAATCAGGAAATAGTATCAGTGGGTTCCCGTCCGGAGGAGGGAGAATACCTTCAGGGATTCCAGCGCGCGCCCCGTGCTGTCAAAAAACGCCTGATTGTCCACGGCGCTGCCGCCGTAGTATTTGCCCGCGTCTTCCGGGTCGTAGGAGGCGGCGTAGGCGCTGGCCCAGCCGGAGCCGTACTGCTCCCATTTCCGACTGTTTTCCGCCCGGCTGCCGCCTCCGGCGCTGATCCATGCGCCCTCCCAGTAGAAGACACCGATGCCGTTTGTCGTGTCCTCCGCCATTGTTCGGACAACGTCCGCCACGGCATCGGCCTGTCCCTGTACGGTAAGGGGATAGGGTTTGGCATAGCTGCCGCCCTCGCCGACGGTATTGCCGAAGAAATCCGTATCCTCCGGGGTGTAGGCGTAGGAGGTTTCCGCTACCAAGACCTTCTTGCCGTAGGCTTCGGCAACCTGAGAGAGCACGGCGGCGAGATTCTCCAGCGTCCCATGCCAGTAAGGGTAGTAGGAGGTGGCGAATACATCGTAGTCCAGTCGGAAATCGTCCAGCGTTTTCGCGTAGAAACCCATGGCGTCGGCGTTCTCCGGATTCGTGAAGTGAACGGCCACCAGCGCCTCCGGGAAAATTACCCGGACGGATCGGGAGCCGGCCTCCATCAGATAGCAGATGTTCCCCCAGGCGGTTTCCCCGCAGAGACTGCCGTTGGTCTCATTGCCCAGCTGCACCATGCCTACGTCCACCTTGGCGTCCTTCAGCTGCTGAAGGCAGTCCGTGGTGTAGCGGTTCAGGGCATCGGCCTTTTCGTCGATTTCCATACCGACCCACGCTTTGGGAACCATCTGCTTACCGGGATCGGCCCAGAAATCGGAATAGTGGAAATCGACAAGAAGCTTCATGCCGTACCGGGTGGCTCGCTTGCCGATGGCAAGGGCGGTGCCGATGTCGCAGTTTCCGCCGCCGTAGCCCCGGCCGGAGCCGTCGTAGGGATCCACCCAAACCCGAACCCGGATGTAGTTGATCCCGTTTTCGGAAAGGATCTCAAAAACGTCCTTCTCCCTACCGTCAAAGTCATAGTACCGGACGCCGCCCGCCTCCAGCGACGGCACGATGGAGGCGTCCATGCCCAGAATAAAGGCTTCGGTCATGCCCTCAATCCTCGGAACATACAGCGTGTCCGAAGTGACGACCCGCTTCTCCCCGCCGCATCCGGCCAGGCACCCGGCCAGCAGGCAGACGGTCAGCCATGCAAACACCCTTTTCACGGTTCCTACCTCCGTCTCTTGCCGGATTGTGCGTTTATTTTTCGGATTGGACGGCGTCTTCCTGTTCGGGATTCCGGAATACTTCCACCCGTTCCAGCCGAATCGTCACACGGGTCTGTCCGCCGATGGTGCAGGTAAACAGCGTCAGATCCCAGTCCCCTGCTTCCATTCCCTCCGCGTCCATGGGGTTCAGCGTCTCCCGCTCCACCACCTGGAAGGTCACCACATGCTCATCCATATCCGTAAACAGGACGATGTCCCCGGGTTGGAGCTCCTTCAGTTTCCCGAAATGGGACGCATAGTTGTGGGCGCAGATGATCAGGTTGTCCTGATACAGGGAGCCTGAATACCGGCAGGGGGCAACCTTCAATGCGGGATAGTCCCACTGACTGATCACCGGCAGCTCCAGCTCCAGCGACGGAATGCTCAGCACGCCGATGTAGTCCCGGCCGTTGATGGTCTTCACCGGCATCTCCCGCCGGACATCCGGCTGGGATTCCGGAAGGGTCGTGGGTTCGGCTTCGTCATCGCCCGCTTCCGTGGGGAGCGCGTCGCACAGCTGGGCAATGACCTGCCGGGCGGAGTCCCGGGCTTCGTGGGACTCCCGTTCATTGTAAGCCGAAAGGAACAGGGCCGCCGCAATCAGCAGCAGCCCCGCATTGATCCAGACGGTTCCCCGGTTAGCCTTCATCCCTGGCCTCCCGGCGGCGGAACAGACCCACGGCGATGCAGCCAAGCCCCGCACAGGCCAGCACCGGCACCGGCCACCACAGCTGCCCGGTCTGGGGAAGCTTTTTCCCGCCGCCGGAAGAGGGAGGCGCAGTGGGCTTGACCTCCCGTTCCAGATCGGTCTTGGGCTGGCTGGTCACGTCGTATTGGTATTCGTCAGCGTAGAGGTAAGGCACGCTCACCAGGAAGGGAGCGGTTTTCCCGTAGCCGGAAGCGGCGGTTTTCTGCACCACCAGATACAGACCGAAGGTCAGGTCGGAAAAGGTCGCGTTGCCGTCTCTGTCGACGGTCACGGGATCGGAGGTGACGGGAGTCAGCTTCCCTTTCAGCTCCGCCAGCCGCCCCGCCAGATCCGGGGACTCGATGTCGCCGAATTCGGGAATGTCCGCCTGAATTTCTTCCACGGGGACGAAGCTGTAGTTGCCGTCGTCCTCCGCCACGTCGCCCACCTTGTACAGGGCAAGCGTGCCGCCGCGGACGGCTTTTCCCTTGTAGGTCATGGAGACGGTGATGCTGCAATGGCCGTTCCGGCTCTCATCCGGAACCGCGTGGGCGGCGGCGGACAGGGGCAGAGCAAGCAGGAAAAGCAGCGCCAGCAGGCCGGAAATAACATGCTTTCTCATGAAAAAACCTCCTATTTCTTTCTGCGCCTGGGCAGCAGCAGAAGGATCAACAGAATCAGCAGCATGGGGATCGCCACAACGGGCGCCACCAGCATGGGCTCTAACTGGACGGCGTCGGCGGTGACCCGCACGGTTTTGACTTCCTCGATATTGTCGATGCGGTGTCCGCGAACCAGCAGGCGGTGGGTATTGATGCCGTAGGGGGTGCAGGTCACCAGGGTGCAGTAGTCCTCCCCCTCCGCGATTTCCAGCGCGGCGGTATCCTGCGGCTCCACAATGAGGATTTGATCCACCTCATAGGTCAGGATCTCATCCAGCACCCGCAGGAGGAAGATATCCCCCTCCCGGAGCTTGTCCAGGTCGGTGAACAGCTTGGCGCTGGGCAGACCCCGGTGACCGGAGAGGACGCAGTGGGTGCTCTCCCCGCCCACCGGCAGGCTGGTCCATTCCAGATGGCCCACGGCCACCTGCAGGACGGGATCCTCCGTGCCGTGGTAGATGGGCAGGCTCACGTCAATTTCGGGAATCTCGATATAGCCCATGACCCCCTGACCGGATATGTCCAGCAGGCTTTCGTATTCGGCCTTCTGCTCCTGGGAGAGGAGGAAGCTGTTGCTGCGACTACACAGGTTCCGGTTATACTGCCGGGCGGCCTCCCAGATGGCGTCATAGCTGGCGTTGTCGAGAGCGGCCACGTTTTCGGCGTAGGTGGCGATGGCGCGGGTCTGGTGGAAGGAGTTCCAGTAGTCGCTGACGGTGGGGTACAGCAACAGGGACAGCCCTATGAGCAATAGGATCACCAGAACAATGGTGGATAGATGTTTTCGCATACAGGGTTCTCCTTGTGGCTGTGTGCCGGGGAGGGGCGCTCCCCGGCACAGAACTTAGGTATAGAAAGCGGAATTACAGGGTGTGTACTCTCAGGAATTAACGATTGGCATCGCTCATGCGCTTCTTGGTGACCAGCAGGACGACCGCGCCCAGCACCAGGACAGCGCCCAGTACATAGAAGACGGTGGTGCCCATGCCGCCGGTGGAGGGCAGCTCGGTACCGGCCTTGTTGACAACAACAACGGCGGTTGCGGCGATGGTATTAATATCGACCTTAACCTCAGTTGTTTTTTCAGTTTGCGTATCAGTGGTATTGCCGTTTTCGTCCAGATACACGGTGGTCTGCGTGGAGGTTCTACCGGTCTTTTCAGCTTTGACAGTGACAGGGTCAGTCAGCTTGTTATAGCCGGCAGGAGCTGTGTCCTCCTTAATTACATAGCTACCGGATTTAACACCCTTCACAACGATCACGCCGTTGTCAGGTGTGGTAATCTTGTTCGTAAGACCTTCGGCAGCTTTGGTACCGGCATAGATGTAAGCGCCGTCGGTGGCGTCAGCAGTAGACTTCACATAGAACGGGAACTCGAACACAGCGCCGGGCAGGGCAACGCCCTTATTGTTGACCTTCTTCAACGCAATGGCATAGGTGAAGATGGTTTCTTTAGTATCTATCTTGTTGTTGGGATCAGGCTCAGCGCTGCCCTTAGTAGTCCACGTTACAGTGACATTATTGGTGTTGCCCTCGCCATCAATGGCGGCCTTGTCAGTTACTTTAGCGGTGTAGGTGATGGTGACGGTAGCACCATTGTTATACAGGAACTTACTATTGTCCTCGTCATACCAGTCAATGACGATCTTCTTATCAGTATTAAACTGGACAGTGACATTCTTCTGGTCATCGATGGTCTCGCTCTTGCCATCATTGTCTACAATGATTCTGATGACATCCACGTTGGACAGGAACTCGGGCAGGGTATCCTCGATGGTATAGGAAACGATTTCCTTTGCATCCGCACCAGCGCCATAATAATTGGAGGTCTTGAAACTAACGGTATAGGTGACCGTGTCGCCAATGGAGACATCCTCACTAGAGGCAGTTTTACTCAAGTCTGTAGGTGTAGAACTATTCTTGTCAACAATCTTAGCATTTGGCGTTGTTGAATCAACGCTGATAACCTGTTGACCCTGAGTAGTGGTCACAACATAATAGCCATAAGCCAGTTTCTTAAAGTTCAGGGTTGAGCCGTCACTTTGAGCTTCTGCAGTTGCTGTTGCTTTTTCCGCCCAAGCCTTCAGGGCAGCTTCCAACGCCGCACTCATTTTGTCCCCATCTTTGGCCTCCGGAGTAGCGCTGATATAGCCATTTTTATCCGCGGCGAAATAAGTCTTCAGGCTTTCGGGGATTTCGCCGGTGTAAGCGATACTGCTGCCGTCCGCGTTCACGGTCGCGTCAAACAGTTTGTAAATGGCGTAGGTTTCGCCCTTTGCGGCGTTGGAAATGGTAATGCTGCCGTCGCCAGCCGTACCCGTTACATCTTGGGCAAAGACTGTGGTGGCCAGGGCGAAGACCATGACCAGGGCCAGCAGGAGGCTGGCGAGTTTTCTTGCGTGTTTCATTTTTTGTGCTCCTTCTTTCATCGTAATTTCGAATTGGAATGGTGGCTTTCCGCGTGTCAGGAAGATGCCTCATCCTCCTTTCGACGCCTGCAATGGCTATACAACAGGGTCGCCGCGCCGAAGATCAGCGCCAGGCCGCCTGCGGTATAAGAGGTTGTTCCGGCTCCGCCGGTGTCGGGAAGCTCGTAGCCCCAAAGGGTGTCCTGAATGGTAAGCTCCAACACCTTGGAGTCGGTGCCGGTGGTAACGGTCAAAGCCGTTCCGGTGTTGCTGGCCTTGTCCAACGTTCCGCCCGGGTTCTCCGTGGCCGGGTAAAGCGTCGCGTCGTCGCTCCCGACCTCCAGAATCCAGGGGCCTGCCGTCATGTAATTTGACGGCGCCTTTGTCTCACGGAGATAGTAGATGGTATTGCGCTGGATGCCGGTAAAGGTCGCAATGCCTTTTTCATCGGTGGTGCCGGTCAAAGGATCCTCCGTGTTCTCCGTCCCCGCTTTCGTCAGGGTGAAGGTTGCACCTGGCAGCAGCGTCGAAGCGTCCGCGCTGTCCGTCTTCGTGATTTGCAGATTCAGCTGGGTCGTCATGTGGTTTGTAAAGGCGTTTCCTTCGATGGTCAGGGTGTAAGACCCGTCCGAATTGCTCCCATGCCCAACCGCATCGCCCGACCCCGAAGAGCCGGTGGCGGTGTTCGATACCATGCCATTAAAGTTGAACACAGCTTCTTTTCCCGGTTCGTAAGGGATATCTTTAATATCCGGTGTTTGCTGACCCGAATTATTATTGTTGAAGATGTAGTTGTATGTACCCGTTCCGGTAACAGGAAGGTCGTAGTGGTAATAGCCATCCGAGTCCTTTGTCATGGGTTTTCCCGGCCACGCTTCTAACGGTTCAATCTTATTACTATCATTACCGTTCCATACATACAAGTACACGTCGTTCCAGTTATTCGTGTTCTGATAGCGAACCTTGAAGATACCCGTCTGGGAATCTCCCCCGGAGCCGGAGGAACCGCCGCTTTCGCTGCCGTCCAGCGTAACGGAGGCCACATTGTAGCTTTTGAACTTCACGCCCAAAAGTTCAACGATTTTCTCCGAAATTGTCACCTGGATTGTATGTACGGTCTTATCATAGGTGATGCCGGGTTTGCCTTCGTCGACCTCGCTGAGCTTGTAGGTATAGGTTCCTTTCTCGGAATACTGCACGTTGGGCGAAATCGTGAATTGCCCGGTAGTAGCATTGGCCGTCGCCGTGCCGACAACATTTCCATCACTGTCCTTCAGCTCGAACTTGAAATCCAGTCCGCTACTCTGCGCTACGCCGTCCTTGAGCAGAGCCTTGGTACCGGTAATGTTCAGCGCAGGGGTGACCGTTACAACCTTTCCACCCGGGTCGCCCAGAATCAGGCCGCCGTTGGTCATGATGCCGCCGCCGTGGATGTTGGAACGGTTGCCGGTGATTATGACATTTGCGGTATTGACTGCCTTGTTCTTGGCGGCATCATCCGGGTGCGCATCCAATCCGAACAGATATTTCGCGGCCGCGTAGCCGCTCGGGCCGATACTGACGGGCTGTTCGTCACAGCTACCCGTCCAGTTCGCCGCCCCGCCGCCAGCCATCAGGCCGGTGACAAGGGAAATCGGGTCGTTTGCGCCGTCTTTTGCGCGGACACAGAAGTAATCCGCGTAGCCGTTGTGCATAAAAACTTCGCTCTTTTGCGCCAAACTGCGATCATAGTCTTTGCCGTGGCCGCCGTCGGACATTTTTTCGCCGGAAGCCGTGTTCTCGTAAATGGCCGCACCGTCCTTATTGACGATCAGGGTTTCACCCGTAGGACAGGCACCCACACCGCCGCCAAAGCCTTCCGCGCGGTTATTGGTGATCAGTGCGTCCATGATCGTCAGGATGCCTTTTTCCTGCACGAAAATACCGCCGCCGCCCCAGTCATTGTTGGAATTCGTTATGTTATTGGTAATGTATACCTTTTTCGTTGCCTGAATCACGCCGTTGGTGCCGCCGGCGATACGAAGACCGCCGCCCTCGCCATATTCGGCGTAGTTGCTGGCAATGGTGCCACCGCTCATGGTAAAGCTGACATTGTTGCCAAAGAAGCCCGCGTAAATGCCGCCGCCTGCCAGACCGGAATAGTTGCCGGTGACATAGCCGCCGGACATGTTCATGTTGGAATTCTCCAGGGTGATGCCGCCGCCGCCGTGGGTGTTGTCCACATCACTCTGCCAGGCATCGTTTCTATCCTTACAGTTGTTTGTCACATAGCCGCCGGATAGGTTCAGCGTTCCGTTCTTGACGAAGACGCCGCCGCCGCTGTTATTGCCGTCGTTGAGCCAGTTGCCCGCCACCGCGCCGCCGGAGATGTTCAGCGTTCCGCTCTCGACAAAGATGCCACCGCCTGCGTTGCCGCGATTGGCTGCAACGACACCGTCGGAGATGTTCACCGTTCCGTTGTTGTTGACGTAAATACCGCCGCCGATCTCGTTGGCTCTGCCGCCGCCGACAATATAGCCGCCGGACATGGTCAGCGTTCCGCCGTCCACGGTGACTATATGCTTGCCGCCGGTGTTTTGGAGTACACCGCTCTGTAGTTCCAATGCACCCTTGACCAGAATCGCCTGATCAGAAGCCTCCTGACGCAGAATCTTTCCTGCGCCGGAGAGGGTGACGGTATGCTCTTTCAACGTTTCCTTCGTGCCGGTGCCATTGGGTGTGGATTCTGTGATGTAATACGTCAGGGTATCATTTTCCAGTGTCGCCTTATTGCCGCACACGTTTCCAGTGACCGTAGATCCGGTATCCTGAATACTGTCGGACGAGTCCATAATGGTGAGCTTCGCACCGTCGTGCACATCAAAGTACTGATTGGCCTTGCTGATTGTCAGGGTATGCCCGTTCAAGTCGATGGTAGTGTTCTGCGTAATGCTCAAAATCGGGCTATTAGTCCCATCCGCCGTGTAGGCATCGCCGGTCAGCTGAAATTCGCCGCCGTTGATGAACTTGTCCCCGATATAGCCGGACAGAGGTTGGAAGGGCAGAACCCGAAAATCATAGAGAGAGAAGTGATTCGTGTCTATCGTCACGTCGCCGTTCTCTTCGGTTTTCGCTTCCATGTCCGTGGCGGTCTGGGCATTCGTATCAATATGGTAGACCTTGGGGTAAAGCCCCTCCGTGTCAATGCCGCTGAAGGTCACGGTCACGGAGCCGGTTGGCTCGATCTCATCCTCTCCGTGCCACAGGGTGATGTCCAGCAGGTAGCTCCGCTCCGGCTCTGCCTGTTCTTCTCCCAGAATCTGATCGCGAATCGCCCGACGCTCCCCGTCCGTCACCTCGGTCACCGTTACCGTGATTTCCCTTGCCGGATAGGGCAGGGAGGCACTCTCGCCGGTGATGGTCACGGTGATGCCGTTTTCGGTCTGCGCCGTCAGGGTGAATTCCTTCGGCCCCTCCGGCAGGTTGATATAGCCCAGAATCCCGGGGTCGTCCGCCCCATAGGTCAGCAGACGCACCGCGTCCTCCGCGTCGCCTTCCATGGCGGCAAAGCCGGAATCCGTGATCTGCGCCACCAGACCCGCCCGGTCGGCCGTGCCGTCCCCGTCCCGGTCAAAGAGCACCAGATCTCCAACCGCCGGGGTGTGGGACTGTGCCGGTTCAAAGGCGTCCGCCCAGGACGTGACCCAGCCGCCGCAGTCTCTGTCGACGCCCTCCACCCCGGCGTAATGCAGGCAGAAGGTCAGGAACATGACGTTCCAGTCGCCGTAAGGCTCCCCGCACCACGCGCCATAGCGGGTGTAGCCCTTAACCGTTTCGCCGTCCTCCGCGACAACGTAGTTTTTCGTACTCTCGGCATAGCCCAGCTGGGTTTCGGCGATGGCAAGGGTATCCTGCCGCCAATTCCCGGTCAGCGTCACCCCCGCAAAGGTCTTCTCCCATAGCTCCGCCGTCTCCACGTCCGCGCCGGGGTCCGCGTAACAGGCAAGACTGTGGGTGTGCTCCTCCGTCCCGCAGACCAGCTCCCCGTTTTCGTCCCGGCAGGCTTCCCCATGGGTATGGGCGTCCTTACCGCAGAATACCGTTTCTTCCTGCTTGCAAGCCTCGCTGTGGGTGTGTTCTTCCTGTCCGCAGACCAGCTCCCCGTTTTCATCCCGACAGGCTTCCCCGTGGGTATGGGCGTCCTTACCGCAGAATACCGTTTCTTCCGGCTTGCAAGCCTCGCTGTGGGTGTGTTCTTCCTGTCCGCAGACCAGCTCCCAGGTGCCGTAGCACCGGGCGGTATGCACGTGCGCCGTATCGGTGCAGGTCAGCGTCCCGGTGTCCACCGGCTCCGCCACCGTCTTAAAGCAGGCGTCGGAGTGGCGGTGCTCCAGAATCTGGGTCTGTCCGCATATCAGATTGCCGTCAGCGTCAAAGCAGTCGGGCGTGTGACGGTGGAGGACGATCTCCGGTTTCGTGCAGACCAGCACCGGCTGAGCATCTTCCGCCGAATCCGTGGGCAGGTCGCAGCTCAGAACCTGCTCCCATTCATAGCAGGCATCGGTATGACTATGGTCGCTGTCGATTCCGCAGGCCAGTTTCCGGGACGTCTTATAGCAGTTCTCGTCATGCTGGTGTTCCTCGGATTCTTCCAGGCCGCAGGCAAGCTCGGGGGTCTCGGTGTAGCAGTCATCCGTATGGACATGCTCCCCGCAGACCAGATCGCCCCGCACCGACGTATAGCAGCCCTCCGCGTGGGTATGTTCTTCCGGCAGGGCATAGCAGTCGGCAGTGTGCCGGTGTGCCTCAATCTCGGGAAGCGGACACCAGAGGCTTCCCTTTTCGTCGTAGCAGCGGGAATCATGGCTGTGAACCACAAAATCGGCATACCCGCACGTCGGATTTCCGTCGGCATCATAGCAGTCCGCCGTGTGCCGGTGAATTTCCAGCGTCTCCGCGCTGCACACGGGAACCCTTTTCTCAACCGACGTCACCTGCGCATAGCAGGCGTCCGTGTGGGTGTGCTCCGGGATGTCACATTGCTTTTCCAGTGTGATCGCCGGCAGAATCAGCGCATAGGTGGTACAGAATACCACCACACCGGCAAGCACGGTCACTACCCGATGCCGGAGGCGCTTCCTTTTATGCACCCTCGTGTATTTTTCCGCACCCCGCAGAACATCATACCTCATATATCCCTTCACCATCCTTCCTATCTCAACGCGCCGAAGTCCGGCAGAGGCCAGACCCGGAATACGATCCTTCCGACGATTTGCTCATCGGAAATGCAGCCGACCGCGGTACTGCGGGAATCCACCGAGGTGGAACGGTGATCGCCCACACAGAAGTAACGGTTATCCGGCACCTGATAAGGCAGCGCAATGTCACATTCTCCAAGCGCTTTTTCCGTCAGGTACGGTTCCTCCAGCAGCCTTCCGTCCACGGATACATTTCCGTTTTCGTCGATATCCACCCACTGGCCGGGACCGGCAATGCAGCGCTTCACCAGAATCTTGTTTCCCAGGTAGAACGCCACCAGGTCGCCGGGTTCAAAGCCCGAGCCCTTGACGGAGAGGACAATGTCCCCCTCATTCAGCGTGGGCGTCATGGAAGACCCGTAGATCTGCAGCACGGGCATCCAGATGGTAGCCACCAGCACGGCTACAGCCGCAACAACCACAAGCGTATAGACGGTGCTGCGAAGAACGCGTTTATACCGCCGTTTGTATTTTTCTCTGCCAAGCTCCGCCTCCAGCTGTTCCAGAGTCGGCGGCTCGGGAGATTTCCACGATTTCGACTTCATAACTCTCCGCTTCCCTTTTCCGACATAAGACGCACGTTTTCCAGATATTGCTGCGCGGCTTTGTCCGCGGCCTCAAACACACGGTTCAGCTGCAGCGCCGCCTCCGCAAGGGAACCGGCTTTTTCAACCGCAATTCTGCGATCCCGGAGCTGCGCCTCCGCACGCTCCAGCTTGATTTTCAATTGACGGTTTTCTTCCGTCTGCGCAATCAGCATTTCCAGCAGCTCGCTCCGGCTTAACCGTCTCAGTTCCTTATCCGTCATCCGACTTCCCTCCAATCCGCGCTTACGGCTGAAAGCAGAAAAAAGCAGCGGTCATTTTCCTGCCCATCCTTCCCACAATGTAGCTAAAGACCTGATTCCCGGTGATATGCGGGAATTGGAATCGTTTCCAACTTCTTAATACAAATGATATCACGTTTAACACGTAAATTCAACCATTGATCGTCGAATATTGTGTGTCAGAATTAACGAATTTTCAGCTTTATTTTTGTTAATTATTTCCCACCTCCAAAAATAAGACGAAGCATTCCCGCCATCCGTGCGCTTCTGCGCAGGAGATTCTGGAGGACGTATCGGAAATGCCCGGATTTAGAGAAGATAAAAGGCTCACCCGCAGTGTCAGCTACTGAAAACTGTGAAAGGGAAAGCCAGGAATGCGCAGTTTTACCAAAGTAGTGATATCTTTTAAGATTAGTATAGTGCATTTTACCGAACTTGTCAATGCTCTGGAACAAGCAATATTCCCCACCCTTTCACACAAGGCGCCTCAATTTCTCTGTAATTTGACAGTATTTTCTTCGCGAGAGGATATGTCACAATCCGGAAGCTCGATTCCTTTCCGCAAGTAAGGGAACCGTGTCCCCATTGCGGCGTTGCCCTAAGCGTGTCGGAGTTCTGCAAGCTATGTACAATAAATAAAGCAGCACGCCCTGCCAATCAAGGCAGGGCGTGCTGCTATTTTGGAGCAGGATACGGGAGTCGAACCCGCCTTCACAGCTTGGGAAGCTGTTGTACTACCGATGTACGAATCCTGCGTACAGGTGCATTATAGCAGAGCCGCCGGAAAAAAGCAACCATTTTTTGTCGAAAAAGGGAATCCCGGTTGAGGAAATCCGCCGGATGTGCTATATTTAAGGTAACGACCCGGCGGGACAGAGCCGTGATTTGTAAGGAGAAGCGCTTATGGCAGAATATGAGCTGGTTTACGAGATCAAGAACCTTTGCCGCAACAACCAGATGCGGGACGTGTTCTTTGAAGATGTGGAATGCGACGACCCGGAGGCCTATCTCCGCGGCCGCCTGAAGGGGAAAACCGTGGAATTTTCCACGGAAAAAGGCGCGGGCGGCAGCGTGACCATCCATGCGGTGGTGGACGGGCTGATCCAGAAGTACGTGTTCACGCCGGTGTGACAAAAATGTCCACTTGCGGCCGTCGGATAAATGAAAGTTGGGCAATTTTTCTGAAAAAATTTCGCAAATTATGGGTTGAATTTAGATGGCATATGTGATACGATAAGTTGGTATCGATATGGGCGAAGTGCGCCCGTAGGGCAAAGTCACCATCCGCAGTCAAAAACGGCTCCCGAGCCATGAGTGCGCGTGGTGACGCGGCCTGTATGGACGAAATTCCGACCTGTCGGCCGCTCCTTTTCCGCTTTCGCCGGAAGGGAGAAAACGCGGGAGGGGCTGCGCTCCGAACCTGCGTTACGCAAAATCACTTTTAAGGAGAACCAAACTATGGCACCTCATACCATTGCCGTTGCCGGAAAGGGTGGTGTGGGCAAAACCACTACCTGCGGCATGATCATCGACTACCTGTGCGGCAAGAAGCGCGGCCCCGTCCTTGTGGTGGACGCCGATGCCAATTCCAACCTGAACGAGGTTCTTGGCGTGGAGGTTGAGACCTCCCTCGGCCAGATTCGCGAGGAAATGGCGCAGGCGGAGCTGAAAGGCACCATTCCCAAGGGGATGACCAAGGCGGACTACGCGGAAATGAAGTTCGGCGACGCCCTGATCGAGGACGACGATTTTGACATGCTGGTCATGGGCCGTACCCAGGGCAAGGGCTGCTACTGCTACGTCAACGGCGTGCTGCAATCTCAGCTTGGAAAATATCTGCCCAACTATTCCTACGTGGTCATGGACAACGAGGCGGGGCTGGAGCATATCGCCCGGGGGACGCTTCCCCATGTGGACACCATGCTTCTGATTTCCGACTGCTCCCGCCGGGGCGTTCAGGCCGTGGCGAGAATCGCCGAAATGATCGACGAGATGGGTTTGAACCCCGGACAGATGGGTCTGATCATCAACCGCGCGCCGGACGGAAAGCTGGATGACGGCGTCCGTGCCGAGATCGAAAAGCACGGCCTCAAGCTCTTTGGCGTTCTGCCTCACGACGAGGCGGTTTACCGCTGCGACTGCGACGGCAATCCGTCCGCGAAGCTCCCGGACAGCGACCCCATGAAGGTCGCGCTGCGGGGAATTATGCAGTCTATCGGCCTGTAAGCCGGTAACACCTGCGGAACGGAAGGAAAGCGGCGCTTCTTTAGGAGGGAAGGGCTGTGTTCTTTCGCGCTCCGTGCAAAACACATCCATAATTGCGCCGGACGAAAAACGCCCCGCGTGTGGAAAAAATATCAAGGGGGATTACAAATTATGGCTTTCACTGCCAAAACGGCACCCTTCAGCGGCAAGATCAATGCCGTGACGCTGGGCACCGGTGACAAGGCAATCGTCATCGGCGGTCAGAATGTGATGCCGTTTTACACCTTCGATGCTGCCATCGAAAACGCGCCCAAGATCGGTATTGAGATTTCCGATCTGGCAACAGAGTGGGACGCTCCCGCTCTGAAGGAATTTTATGCCGGCTGCACCACCATGGTCGATTTCGCCAAGAAGGCTCAGACCATGCCCGGCGCGGATTTCCTGTGCCTGCACTTTGAGTCCGCAGACCCCAACGGCGCCAACCGCTCCGTTGCCGACTGTGTGGCCGACGCCAAGGCTGTCGCCGAGGCTACCACTATGCCCATCGTGGTCATGGGCTGCAAGAACATCGAGAAGGACGGCGAGCTGTTCAGCAAGATCGCTGAGGCGCTGCAGGGCAAGAACATTCTGGTTCTGTCCGCCCGGAACGAGGACTACAAGACCGTCGGTGCTTCCGTCGCCCTGGCTTACGGCCAGAAGGTGGGCGCTGAGACCGCCGACGACATCAACCTCGCCAAGCAGCTGAACATCATGCTCAAGGGCCTCTCCATCAACCCTGAGAACATCGTCATGAACATCGGCACCGCCGCCGTGGGCTATGGCTTCGAGTACGTGGCCTCCACCCTGGACCGTGTCCGTCTGGCCGCTCTGGCGCAGTCCGATGCCGACCTTCAAATGCCCATCATGGCTCCCGTGTCCCCCGACACCTGGGCTGTGAAGGAATCCACCGCTTCCGAGGAAGATGAGCCCGAATGGGGCAGCCGGGAAGAGCGCGCGATCGGGATGGAAGTCTCCACCGCCGCTGCCAACCTGACCGGCGGCGCTGACGCCGTCATCATGCGTCATCCCGCAGCCGTTGCCACCATCAAGAAGTTCATCACGGATCTCGTGTAATCGGAAGGAGGATACATACAATGGCTTTGAAAGGTCTTGACATTTTTAAGCTGTCTCCTAAGAAGAACTGTAAGGAGTGCGGCAGCCCCACCTGTATGGCATTCTGCATGAAGGTGGCGCAGGGCGCTGTGTCCATTGACAAGTGCCCCTACTTCTCTGATGACGCGAAGGCGATGCTCAATGAGCAGACCGCGCCTCCCATGAAGACCATCACCGTCGGCGATCACAAGCTGGGCGGCGAGACTGTCCTCTTCCGTCACGAGAAGACTCTGGTCAACAAGAACCTGTACGCAGTTTCCGTCTGCACGGGCATGTCCGCAGAGGACGCCGACAAGAAGCTGAGCGAGCTGCAGAAGGTCGACTACGAGCGTATCGGCGAGAGAATGTACGTTGAGTTCGTTTTCGTCGCCAACAAGCAGTCCGATCCCGCCGTCTACGCGGAGCTGGTCAAGAAGGCCGCTGCTACCGGCCGTGACCTGATCCTGGAGTGCTGGGATGTGGAGTGCGCCAAGGCTGCTCTGGCAGTCGCGGGCAAGAACGTCATTCTCGACGGCGCTACCCCTGAAAACTATGAGGCTATGAACGCCGTCGCCAAGGAGGCCGGTGTTGTTCTGGGCGTTCACGCCGACAACCTTTCCGACCTGTACGACACCGTCAAGAAGCTGGAAGCCGCCGGCAACAAGAACCTGGTGCTGGACGTCACCGGCAAGACCGCCAAGGAGACCCTGGCCAATGCCGTTCTGGTGCGCCGCACCGCCATCAAGGATGGCGACCGCAGCTTCGGCTATCCCTCCATCGTCAACGTAGGCCGCATTGCCAGCGGCGATGACCATCTGCAGACCGCCTACGCTTCCATGTTCACCGAGAAGTACGGCTCCATCATCGTCATGGAGAACATGACCTACGCCCAGGCGCTGCCTCTGTACGGCCTGCGTCAGAACATCTTCACCGATCCTCAGAAGCCCATGAAGGTGGAGAGCAAGATCTATCCGCTGAACGGCGCCGACGAGAACAGCCCCTGCGCCCTGACCGTGGACTTCGCGCTGACCTACTTCCTGGTTTCCGGCGAGCTGGAGCGTTCCAACGAGCCCGTGAACCTGATCATCACCGACGCATCCGGCATGTCCGTTCTGACTGCCTGGGCTGCCGGTAAGTTCTCCTCCACCACCGTCAAGAAGACCTTCGAGACCCTGGACATCGAGAACAAGATCAAGAACCGCACCCTGATCATCCCCGGCAAGGTTGCCGTTATGAAGGGTGAAATTCAGGAGAAGCTGCCCGGCTGGAACGTCGTTGTCGGCCCCACCGAGGCGGTTCAGCTGCCCAAGTACATGAAGGACAAGGAATACGAGGCCGCCGCCAAGGCTGCCGCCGCCGAAAACGCCGCCAAGGCTGCCACCACCGTGGAAGTCAAGGAGCTGTCCTTCGACGAGCTGCTGGCGACCAAGGTTCCCGAGATCAAGGTTGTGGACATGGGCGTCAAGTACAAGGGCCACAACCCCGAGTCCCAGACCTTCGTCACCATCGGCGAGCGCATCCACTGCATCGCGCCCTCCGTCCGCAAGGCTATGGACGAGCGGGATCCCGAGCCGATCCTGAAGCGCGCCGCTGAGCAGATCGCTGCCGGCGCCACCTATCTGGACGTCAACATCGGACCTGCCGAGAAGGACGGTCCCGAGCGCATGATGTGGGCTGTCAAGCTGCTGCAGGAGAACTTCAACAACGTGCCTCTGGCACTGGACACCGCCAACAAGCGGGCTATCGAGGCCGGTATCAAGGTTTACAACCGCACCAACGGCAAGCCCATCGTCAACTCCGCCGACGCCGGTTCCCGTATTTCCAACATTGATCTGGCCGCTGCCAACGACGCCATCTGTATTGCCCTCTGCTCCGCCGACGGCATTGCCAAGGACAACGAAGAGCGCATGAAGCACTGCCACAACATGCTGGAGCGCGGCATGAGCCTGGGCATGGACGCCACCGACCTGTGGTTCGACCCCCTGTTCCTGGTCGTCAAGGGTATGCAGGACAAGCAGATGGAGGTTCTGGAAGCCATCAAGATGTTCGCGTCCGAGGGTCTGAAGTCCACCGGCGGTCTGTCCAACAACTCTAACGGCGCGCCCAAGACGCTGCGTCCCATCATGGACTCCGCTCTGGTTGCCATGGCGATGATGCAGGGTCTGACCTCCGCCATCGTCAACCCCTGCGACCTGCGCCTGATGGAGACCATCAAGTCCTGCGACATCT
>ERZ857882.2964-NODE-2964-length-16763-cov-3.078166_pt1 | contig 16763 bp, 17 predicted proteins | sample MGYA00519697_ERZ857882 | MGnify/ENA primary metagenome ERZ857882 (study PRJEB31778, sample SAMEA3449373) | human gut metagenome | biome: human gut; feature: human-associated habitat; material: faeces | place: United Kingdom | collected 2010/2012 ...
CCACCGTTACTACGACCTCATCCGCTGGAAAGAGGGCAAGACCTTCACGCAGCCGCTGCTGCGGGTGGAACGCGACAAGAACGGACGTGTGCAGTATATCGAGCCTGATACCGGCCTGATTAACCGGCTTGTCATGGATTTTGCGGGCGGCGTGAAGGAATCCTATAACCCGGATGAGATCGCGCGGTGTAAGGTGAATTTAGGCGTTCTGACAGGCAGCCGTTTTTTGTCGCAGCTGCCGATTCGGACAACGATCAAAGTGCAGCCGCTGAGTCTGACAAAAATCACCTGCAGCACCGGTTTTGAGTCACAGGGTATCAATCAGACACGCTATTATGTGCGGTGCGACGTGGAAAGCCGGATTCGCGTACTCGCGCCCTTCACCAACGAAACCGCGCAGATCAGGCGTAGCTATCAGATTGCCGAAGCCGTCATCGTCGGGCAGGTTCCGGACAGTTATGTTGTCGTGCCGGAGGAAAGCATTCTCGACGCGATGGAGTTTTGAGAAAGAGATGCCGCAGCAGAAGCCGGATTTGATGTGTCGCAGTTATTGCGAGAGGTTTCGGCAGAAAAACTCCACCTCACATTGTAAAAAAAGTGGCTGCGCCACATAAGTGTAGGCAAAAGTTATCTTGCTGCCTGCACTTTTTCTTTCGCATTCCTTCATTTTCTGTTATCATAAAAGTGGGTGATGCACATGGCGGCTTCTTTTACCATCAAATTGATTTTTTCCGATCATTGGGATTCTTTTCAGTTAAAGTATCCCAACATTCGACCGGTTGTTTCCTATGAAGTAGAAAGAGTTTTAGGCTGCGGCGATCCTCGTAATGGCTTTGCTCTGTATGAATGTCCGCGTTGCTTTCGCAAACGCTTTGTTCCTTTTCGCTGTCATTCTAGATTCTGCAGTACTTGTGGTTCTGCCTATCAGGATGACCGCGCTGCCTCCATTGAAGAAAAACTGATTAACTGCAGGCATCGTCATGTCGTCTTCACGATCGCTGAAGAACTCCGTCCATATTTTCGTAAGTATCGCAATTTGCTTCATGTCCTTTTCCGTTCGGCAGCACAAGTCATTCAGGATTGGGCTTTGGCGCAAAACAAAAAAGAGCAGTTCCAATTCGGTATGGTTTGCGTCCTGCATACTTTCGGCCGTGATCTCAAATGGAATCCCCATATCCACATGCTTCTTACCGAGGGTGCCTGCGGCAAAATCTCGCCTTGGAAATCCTTTCATTATTTTCCTTATGTCATGTTGCGTAAACGTTGGATGACAACTCTCCTTTACAATCTCAGGCAGGAGATTCTTTCCTCTAATCTTTCCGACACACACTTTTTGAATCTGGTAAATCGCTTCTATCGAATTTACAAAGATGGCTTTTATGTTCATGCGCCTAAATCTGATTTTAATTCTGCCTCCGCAGTTACCAAATACATCGTTCGCTACATTGGCAGGCCCGCGATGGCACAATCGCGCATCATCAATTATGACGGCTCCAGGGTTACCTTTTGGTATCAGCGCCATGAAGATAACGAGAAGGTTGTCGAATGTGTTCCTGCACATGACTTCATCAAACGTCTCATTATTCACATTCCGGAAAAAGGCTTTCACATGCTCCGCTACTATGGTCTTTATGCACAGCCTTTTTCCAAAAATACACATCTGTTTCGACGCATTCATCCTGACAAAAAGTCTGCACGCAAGCTCCTGCAGCGTTGGGCTTTTCGCATCAGTGTTTCCTTTGGTATTGATCCGCTGAAATGCCATTGTGGCACATACATGCATTTTATTGAGACTTACTATCCTTTTAGCCCTGCACATTCTCCGCCTTTCATGGTACAATAGAGGAAACCCTACGAACGGAGGCTTTCCTTATGGCTGTGATCTATTATGATACGAATGGAAAAGAAGTTACAAAGAAAGAGTTTGTAGCGATTCTCAGAGAAAAATATATGAAAAACCCGCCTGATGGCTACACACGCAGGGAAATTGAGCGCATGCGGGACAATGATATTCTTGATATGGATTATTTTCTAAACGAGTTTTAAAGATTCTCTCGAACCTACCCTTATTTTGTTATACCCAAAATTCTTATGATTATTGGATATATTTCTTTATTTCCCTTTATCTTCCATCCTATCTCTTGTCGATATTTCCTATTCAATAAAAAAAGACCGGACGACTGCCCTCGCTGCATCCGCTGTCAGTGAGTTGTCGTCCGGTCTTGGTGTCGGTCATATCCAGTGCTTGGCCTCCCTTAGCCCTATCTTTAGCAGATAGCTCTTGAAAAATGCAAGCAAAACAATGACTCTGCGGAACTGTTTCGGCTATGTTTCCCCCTAAATGCCTCCATCTACAATATACACACATTCACACCGAAAACTCGCCGGAAAGGTCATAAATCGTTTGATTTTGTTTTTATCGCGCAGCCATAGCCCATAATACACTTCTCCTCTGCCGCATACCACTTCCTGCGGCACACATCGTGGCTATTGCCTTCAATGGTATAAATCAGCCCATCCTCGTACTTTTCCACGATTCCGGTATGCTCTGACGCGCCATCGTCGTCCCAGTCGAAAAATATTATCATGCCCGGTTTCGGTTCGATATTTCGGTTATACCATTTCCCCTTTTTGATGAACCAGCGAATCCCCTCATCGCAGACCGCGTATTTGGGCAGACTGTCTGTTTCAAGCATTCCCCCTTGGTCTGCACACCAACTGACGAAAATCGCGCACCAATCGACCTGGCTGTCAAATCCGTACCACCGCCAGTAGATCTCGCCGCCTTCGTTTCCGAGCTGCGACTGCGCGATTGCCACCAACACATTGTCGGAGGTTATTTCTCCGTCATCATCGCTGCCAAAGACGGCTGCCGCGGCGCAGAGCGGAATGATCATCGCAAGCAGAAGGAGCATCGTACCGCCGCCTGTTATGACAAGAGCAATGACCTTTTTCGTGCTTCGTGACAGCCTCTTTGCGGTTTTTACTCCTGCCGAGCTTCTCTCTTTCGCTTTGCGACTGAAAATCGATAAGGCATACCTCCTGTCAACATAGCCTTTTTCGCGCAGGACAGAGGAAATATGGGCTTGCTTTTTTCGCCGCGCCTGCAAATTTTGCCGCTGTTTTATGCTTGCTGTAGTAGTTCTGCCGTTTTTTTGCATACCTGCTCTCTTTTCGGCAGGCTGCCAAGAAAAGCCTTCCGAAGAGGAAAGGGTTTCTGCCCGTCCTCCTTGTTCTCGAAGTTTTTTGCTCTGCTGTTCCCTTTCCTTTCGCTGAATGAACAGTTTTCTTCCCTGCTCCTTTACTGCACCCGCATACTTTCTTCCGTAGAGGCTTGCGTTTTGCGCGGCATAGTGCTCCGGAGACTCCTCTGCCTGCTCATTCGGATTTTCGCGGAAGTGCAAGTTTCGGTAATAGGCTCTATCTCGCTGAGATAGGATTTTTTCTTTTGCCTTGCGCTTTGCGTAACGTAGTTTCCTGTTATCCATTGAGCATTCTCCTTTCCAAATCTTTTTTTGCACACAAAAAGCCCGAGCGTTCTTTGCGTCGAGCTTTGTCTGATGTTTTTAATGTCTTTTGCTTATATCTGCGCTTCCCTATCTCGCTTCTGATAAAGCAAGCGCCGCACTTCCATGGTGTCATAAATCACAACATAATATATGGTATAGTTTCTCACATAAATACGGTAATATGGGTATTTGTGTTCCTTTTTGGAGTGATAAGGTTCAAAACTTTTCGGACACGCCTGTCTTTTTCGGATTGCTGCCTGTATCTCATTTACGAGCTTTCGCGCAGCCTCCGGATTTTTCAGTTTCAGCGAGATATAGTCTACAGTATCATTTAAGTCCTGCTCAAAAAGCGGCAGAAATCTCAATTTATATTTCTTATCTGCCGTTGATTCGTGCCCTAACCCTTCCGAACACTTCTTCCTCTGTGTAGCGCGCAGGATCAAGTTCCGCTGCGCGATCCGCTTCATCAAGCCGCAATTCAACTTCGTCAGTCAGTGCCGCATATTGCTCTAAGCTTAGTACGACCATTGAGCCGTATCCGTTTTTGGTCAGATAGACAGGTTCTCCCTTTTTCACAACGCTTTCAATTTCGGTAAAATTATTTCTTAAATCGGAAATAGGTCTGATGTTAATCATGGCTACTGCGCCCCCTTTTTTTATTATGGCTATATTTTATCATAATTATGATAAAATATCAATAGTCATTTTGCAACCTCGTTTACCTCTGATTAAAATTTATCGGATAGTTTCGTCGTCATCAAATGGTAAAGCTTCGTATCGCGCGGGAAGCTATTTTCAAATGGTATCAGGCTGCTGCCAATTTTAAGGAGTCCATGCCCTGCGTCCACATTTGTAATATATGATAACTGTGTATCGGAAATGTTCAAAAGACGCGCAAGTTCTTCCCGATTGGTCGCTGCCTGATTCAGCATGAGAACAAATTCGGAATTGGAAAGCATGGTGCGTGCGATATGGGACTGAAGGAGATCCTCCACGTCCTGCGTGATCCCTGTGCAGAAAGCGCCGTACTTTCGGACACGCTTCCAAAGCTTGAATAAAAACTGCGCCGAATATTCGTACTGGAATAAAAGATAAATTTCGTCCACATAGACAAAGGTCTGCCTGCCTTTTTTGCGGTTTGCGGTAATGCGGTTTAGGATATTGTCAAGGATTACAAGCATGCCAATCGGGCGGAGCTGCTCACCAAGCTCCATGATATCGTAACAAATCAAGCGCTTATCGGTATCGACATTCGTCTGCTGGGCAAAGGTATTCAGGCTTCCCTTTGTGAATAGCTCCAGTTCCAATGCCAGCGCGTGGGCTTCCGGCTCCGGCTGTTTTAAGAGTTCCTCTCGGAAGTCCTGCAGGGTCGGCGGCACGCCTTGATAGTTGCCTTGCAGGTAGTAGCGATACACGCTTTCCGTGCAGCGGTCGATGATGGACTGCTGGCCTTTCGTGAAAGTGTGCCCTGCGATGATCTGCTCACAAAGGGACTGCAGGAACTGCGATTTTTCGATGATCGGATTGATTTCTCCGTACTCCTTCGTCATGTCCATGGCGTTGATGTGATTTGGGCTGGTTGCTGAAATTTCAATCACTTCGCCGCCTAATGCCCGTACAAGGGGCGCATACTCTCGCTCCGGATCAATAATGAGAATATCCGCATCGGTCGCAAGCATATGATTGGTGATTTCGCACTTTGCAGCGAAAGATTTGCCGCTGCCCGATACACCGAGGATAAAGCTGTTTCCGTTAAGCAGCTGCGTGCGGTCGGCAAGAATCATGTTTTTGCTGATGACATTCTGCCCATAAAAAATACCCTTTTCGTGGGCGATTTCCTGTACGCGGAAAGGGATTTGAATGGCAAGGGATTCGGTAATCAAAGTACGGAAGATATCCAGTTTCTGCATACCTGCGGGAAGCACCGTATGCAGTCCGTCAAGCTGCTGAAACTTCAAGACAGCAATCTGGCTGACACGCTCCCTCGCAAGTTCCTGCATGGATTTTGTCTGCTGGTTGAGTTCATCTAAAGTATCTGCGGTTATGACGATGGTCAGCACCGAAAGCATCATCTTCTGGTCGCGGCTCGAAAGGTCATCGAGAAACTCCCTTAACTCCTGTCTTTGCATTTCGAGGTCATAGGGCACTTCCGCGGAAAAGTTGTTGTTTGCGTTTTGTTTTCTCTGCCAGTTCGTGATATTCGTTTCCGTTCCGAGCAGCCTTGTTTCGACTTCTCTGACGGCTTTTCCTGTCGGAAGCGGAAGCATATCGATGGACAGCATCATGTTCTTGCAGCGTGTGGTCAGCTCCGTTACAAAATCATCTTTCAGGAAGTTTGCATATTCTTTGAGAAACAGAACTCGCGCGTAACGCTCACCGAGCACGATATGGTCTTTTTGGATTTCCATGCTGTCGGGACAGATATAGTCCTTGAAGCTGTGTCCTTTCCGGCGGCTGTCTTTCAGATCGAACGCAAAGTCGCTTTCCTCGCCACTGCGATAAAAATCGTAAAAAATCCTTAGCCGCTCAATTGCGTCAAGGTCGGTGCATTTGGAGCCGAGCTTGTTTAGCTGAATGGCAAGGCTCGCGCTGAAACGGTTAAAATACTGCCTTGCATCGTCTGCGCTTTTTTCGGTGACAGTCACAGTGATGTACTTTTCCTGCATGATGGAGTTTCCCGCAGTTGCCTTGGCAAGCAGCATTTGATTGTATTCGCGTCGGTATTCGTTTAGGTTATCGTCCTGCTCTTTGATAAAAATCCGCTTCTCAAAGTCCGCCTGATTCAGCTTACGGTTGTTGATGGTAATTTTCGTTGTCGCGTTGCTGTCGAGGGAGTTGAGCAGGGCGCAGTAGCGTTCAAACATCGTCTCTTTGTCTGCCTCCGAGGCAACTTGATAGTTGATGTCCTCAAATTTGTAGGTCCTGCTATATTGGTTCTTTCCTACCCGAAACAGTCCGTCGTCATAAACGGTGCTGATGGGAATTGCGTCCTGCACGCTTCTTGGCAGCTTGATGTGGTCTTTTTTTCGTCTTTTTCGTATGCTCACTTTTTCTCTCCTTTGCTTTCTTGATTCTCTTTTTTCTCCTGCTGCTTATCGTCTGACTTTTTTCAGCTTCACCGGTGGCTTTATGCCCTGCCAGCTCTGCACACACGAAAAGTGCATAGCACAGGTTCTTCGGCTTGAACATCAGTTGTTTCGGTGTCAATAGCTCTGTCTTAATCACTGCCCAAAGGAATTTCTCTGCGGGCATTTTGTTGTAGGTCACAAAGCCGAGCATCGCGCAGGGCAGCATGCCGAATATACACGCCCATGACACAGCCTCCATGCCGAGCCTTCCTCGCAGCAGAAAATATATCCCGACAGATATGCCAAGTCCCAAAACAGAAAAAAGGAACTGACGCAGCGTCAGCCCCCAAAACATCGCCTCCCGGTATTCCCGGATTTCCTTGTTTATTTTTCGTTCCATAGGTCCTCCTTACAATAAATTTACTTTTATTCCTTCAAAAAATTCTTCACTTGAAATGAGTCGATACTGATAGTGAAATGGAAAATCATACTCTTTTGGTGTTTCTATTGCCTCATCAATTTTTATAAAACGATATTCTTTTTGGTTCTTAAAGAACACATCTTTACAAAGAAGTGCCCTATATTTATCGTTTGCTCTAAATGTAGCATTATTGAAATCCTGCCAAGAGATTTCTTCTTTCCCGTTGCATAGAAACGAAAAATATTGCAAAGGCAATTTATCTAAATCAAAATAATGAATTCCAGATGCTTCGACATTTAATATTCTCTTCATATCACAGATATAATCTTGCGGATTGAAAATAAGGAGGACAGCTTCTGGATTATTAAAATCTTTCCTTATGGTTTCAATATTTTGTGGTAAAAGCCTAATAAAAACTTCTTTCTTTGCTTCCGTAAGCATACACTCATCTGTTGTTCCTGCATAAAAGCAACAAATTGGCATACTACTTACGCTATCAAAGTTTACTACCCCTCCTGCTGTTAACATTCTTTCTTGCAAAAGCATTCCGCTTTTCTGATCATATAATTTAGCTTTTACATTTGTGGGAATCCTCATTTTACCTTCAAACAAGTCGCCTTGCCCTTTAATATTTGTCTTTTCCTCCTGCTCAATATAAAACTGTGCGGGTGAAAACCGAATTTTCCCTTTTATAATGTGCTCTAAGTGCTTCTTCTTTCCAAATTTAGCAAGAAAGCGCACTTGCGAATCCTCTACATATCCAGAGTCAAACTTACCAATCCATATTCCATCCATCGTCACAAATTCTCCTTTCTTATCTAAATTATATCATCAACCTCATTATTTTTACAGTCCCATCATTTCCTTAACAACATGGTCTGCCATTTTGATTGTCCCAACGAGTATCAGCATATTAAAAATCAGTTCCCCAAGGTACGACCAGACCATGGCAGCAGGCGCAGCTGCAGTGTCTATGACAGGCGGCGAAGCTGCGAAAATGGAAAAGATCACGCAGGCTAAAAGTATAATCGCGCCCTCCATGCAGACCGAGGCGTAAGATTTCAAAAAAGAAATGCCGATGTGCTGCGTGGGCTGTCCTGCGACGGTCGATAAGGGAATTGGGGCAATCGCTGTGTACATGTATAGCTTAAAAAAGCGTCCATATACCGTCATAATGATGATAAACGACAGCACGGTAATCACAAGGCTGCCGATAAGGGAAACTGCCCAGAGCGGAATACTTTCAAAAAAGCCGCAATCCTCAATCGCTGTGATCATGGCGTCAGGAAGGCTCATGCCCTGCGTCCTGCCAAGCCCTGCTGTTCGCATAATCGTACCGACAATGCCTTGCAGAATTGCAAAAATCGCAAGCATGAGCTCCAGTCCGTAGGTAACGATAGCTTTCGCGATAATGAAGCGGATAAAAACCTTGACCGCCTGCTCCGGTCGTTTGACTTCTGCAAAACTGCCGCTTTCCTTTACCATGCCCACCAAGAAAAAAAGCACTAATAGCGCAATTCCAATCGCCTGCAGTGCGCCATGAATATCGACGATAACGTTCCAGATCTTGCCGCCGCGAAAATGCTCCGGCTCTTCCGTTAATAACACCCAGATCTCTGCCAGTTTCTCATTCCATGTGGTCAGTGCGTTTTGTAGGTTCTGTACCACCCAGTTCTCTGACATAATCTCACCTCGCTTTCCTGTTTTCTCATCTTCATTACCCGATAATCAGGTTCAGAATTTCTTTCGTAAAGGTAATGACAATGCCGCCTGCTAAGGTCAGAAAGCCATTGGCTCTCTGCGACGGGTCGTGGGACTTTAAGGATAAGCCGACCTGCATAATCCCTAAACCTAATAAAATGATCCCTATCGCGCGAATCAGCGCAAAGATAAAATCCGACAGGTTATTTACGACGGCGAGCGGATCTCCGCCCGCCTTTCCCGTTGCAAGTGCTGTCTGCGGAAGCAGGACAAAGCTTGCGGCAAAGAAGAAGCGGATTATGCCCCGCAGCCTTCCTTTTCCTGTTCCTTGAGGGTTTCGTTGTTCCTTCTCTTTCTTATTCATTTCCAGATTCCTCCAATCCATAATTTTTTTCCAGATCTTCTTCGGTGAGTACCTCATAATCCGTTTCTGAAAGCGTGCGCTCTTCTTTCACTTCCGCGCTGTTTCCGGTATAGCGCAGCAGCACAGAGGCAATTGATTCGGTTGCTTTTCCATGGATAAACGGTTTCTCGCCGCCGTCGGTCGTTTTCTTCACATTCGGGTGCTTCAAAATGTCGTATTTTAAGTCCATAATCGGATTCTCGCCGCGGATAAATAAAAGCGCATACCGATTGTCCAGTTTTCGCACCTCATCCGGGGTTAACAGCTCCCGCCCGCTGATTTGATAGTTGGTTGAATAGTTTCCGTTTCTGCCTGCGGATTTCCCGTAGGTGTTCAGGTCTATCGTTTCTTTTCCGAGAAGCTTTGACACATATTCATGGGTTGATTGCTCGTTGCCGCCTAAATAAAGAAAACTGTCACAGTTTCCCGTAATACTCTCCCACTCCTTTTCAAACAATTTTTTTAATTGTGCCAAGTTCTGTAAAATGATACTGACCGATACGCCGCGCGAACGCATGACGGACAGCGCCTTCTCGAAGTCATCCGGCAGGCTGACATTCGCAAATTCGTCCATCAAAAAATGTACGGGAATCGGCAGACTTCCGCCGTATTTGTGGTCTGCCAAATAAAAAAGCTGCTGAAACAGCTGGGTATAAAGAATCGACACTAAGAAGTTAAAGCTGGTGTCGTTGTCGGGTATCAGCGCAAAAATCGCGGTTTTCTTCTCACCAAGCATGGATAGCTCAAGTTCGTCCGTTCTGGTTAAATTCGCAAGACTTTCAAGGTTGAATTTTTCAAGCCGGGCTGCGAGCGTGAGCTGAATGGATTTTAGCGTTTTGCCCGCGCCACTGCGATAATTCTTGTAATACTTGACCGCGATGTGCTCCGGCACCCGCAGTTCAAGGTCATAATAGAGGCTGTCCAGTGGGCTGATGTATTCCTCCTCTTCTTCGCTCACCGAGCCATAGCGCAGCATTTCCATGACCATCGCAAAATTCTGTTCCTCCTCCGGTGCTTCATATTTCAGATAGAAAATCAGCGCAAGAAGCAGCATCGAAGCTGCGGTATCCCAAAACGGGTCTTGCGGCTGCGCGTTCTTGGGTGTGGTTGCCTTAAACAGGTTTGTCACTAACTTCTGCACATCGTTATCGTCCTTGAGGTACACGAACGGGTTATAGCAGTGACTCTTTTCCATATTGATAAAATCCAGCACGCGCACCTCATAGCCCTTTTCCAGTAACAGCCGGCCCGTATCCCGCAGGATTTCGCCTTTTGGGTCTGTCACAACGAAGGAGGTATTTGCCTGCATGATATTGGGCTTACCGTAAAACCGCGTCTTGCCCGCACCGCTGCCACCGATGACGAGGATATTGAGATTTCGTCTGTGTTTCCTGCCGTCAAGTCCTATGCGGACTTGCTGCGTGAGCAGCCTGTTCTGCTTTGGCGGTTTCTGCATATATTTCCTGTTTACAGTCTGCGGATTTCCCCACTTCGCCGAGCCATGCTCCGCGCCCCTGCGATAGTTTTTCTGCATACTAATATAAACGCCGATACTTCCTGCGTACACCAGTAAAAAAAGAAGGACAGTTTTTAGGCTGTCCTTACAAAATACGATGTTCGGTTTTTCAAGCGCAAGTATCATACCCTGAAGCATGCCGCCAAGTCCCTCTCCAAGGTAGGGCGCTGCGGCAAGCGCAAGATACATGACCGGAAAGGAAAAGGCGAGGTATAGCATCAGCATCGTTTTCGTTTCACCGTGCTTCATCCTGTTTCCTTTCCACCACGCGAACCTTTTTGTCCGGCGCATTGGCGGCTTTGAGAATCAAATCCTCCACCGCATCCGGCGCGCGGTTTTCGTCAATCAAATCGTTTCGATAATCGTTGAGTGCATGAATCATGATGCTTCGCTCTCTTTCGTCCATGGCTAAATGGTATCGTTTTTCTTTCATGGCATTACCTCGCGTCTTGGGTTCGACTCTGTTTTTCGTTTACTTTGGTCGCAATCTGCTTCTGCATTTCCTTCAATTTGCTGTGAATGCTGACCGGATACTCCAGGCACCTGCGGATTTCTTTCGGCTCCATATTTTTCAGGCTTTCCGGAACGGAAATGCGCGCATCCTTATCCGAAAGTCCGTATTCGCGCTGGATGAGATAGACCCCGCACGCAGCTTGAAAGTTTTGGATTTCCGGCAGTTCCTCCTTGTTTTGTTCAAAGACTGCAGCTTTGACTTCTTCGCGAATCAATCCTTTTAAGAAGGCTTCCCTTTCTAAGCCTTTTCGCAGGTAAATCGTGTTTTGTTTACCATCGTAAAAGACGTCATCGCCAAAGGTATGCGTTTCGACCGCCTCGACCTTTGCTTTTGAGATTCCCATGATTGCAAAGAATTTGACTTTGTCGCTGACTTCTTCTCTTCTGCGATTTTCAGGAAGCGCGGTCGTCTGCGAAATATCTAAGACCCATTTCGTCTGAAAAGCGGTAAAGGCTTCACCTTCGCGGTTTCTTGCGATATGCGGCTCTAAGATTTTGATTGCCTTCGAGTTTTTGCGGATATGCGCACCTCTGGCTTTCCAATCATCAAACTCCCTTAGCTCCGCCGCGTCCGGTTTCTGCAGGAAGACTAACAGACTATTTGACACCGTATAGTTTAATCGCGCCTGCAAGCGGATATACTGATTAAAAGCTTCATCACTTGATACCGCTTCTTTTGTCGCTTCCTTTAGCATGTCAAACAGCTCTTGCCGCTCTGCCTGCTTGCGCTCGCGGTATTCGTCTGGGTCATATACGCCCGCCTGCCGCTGTGTGCCGCCGTTTCTTCCTGTGCTTTGGTTCTTTTCTAAGAAATCATACATCGTTTCCATATTCATGCTTAACGCTCCTTTCCTGCCGCTTTCTCTGCGGTCTTTCTCTCATAGACACTGTTCCTGCCGCTTTCCTTTTGCTTCCTTTGCCTTGCCTGCTCCCGCTGCAGCTTTTCCCTTACCGATGGCTTCTTCTCAGAAATAGGTCTGGCTTCTTTTAAGCCGCTCTTTGACGGAAATTTGCTGCTTTGGGAAGGTGTGGGGACCGACTGACTTGCAATATCGTCAAATAGCTTATCGAGTTTTCCCATGTATTCTTCGATACTCTCTTTGCTTTCGCTTTGGGCCATGCTGTCAGTCTTGCCTCGCTCTGCTTTTGCCTTTTCGATATTCTGCACGATTTCCGCGGTATCGACGGCTGCCAGTTTGAAACGCTCGACCACACGATTGATTTTCGGTGCGTCTTCTGCGCGCGTGATAATGTCAACCGCTGCATTTTCGTCCTTACTTCCCCGCTCCCGAATCGTGCAGTACAACACGCCGTACTTCTTCGCCTCCTGCACAAATTTCTTGAGGTCTTTCTGCGGCAGAGAAAAGACGGTCAGCTCCTTGCCTGATTTCAGCATAGAGGAAAGCCGTGCTTTTCCCGCTGTTTTCTGTTCTGCCTTTAAGGCTGCCGCAAGCAGGATTGCCATTTCCTTGGCCGCTGTCCCTGTGATTTTCATCGCAACTTCCATGCCTTCCAGTGAAAATCTTACCACCTGCTCGGCTGCGTCGCCGCTGTAGTTCATCTGCCCTGCCCCCTTTCCGTTTCTCGTTTTTTGTTTTTCATGTTCTCTCTCATCTCCTGTTCCTGCTTCATCGCTTCTTTTAGGTGTTCTGAACGCATCTGAATATTTTCGCAAAGGTGTAGTTTTCGCCTGCAGGTCCGTATGGCTGCGGTCAGGTCTTCCCGCTCCCTTGCAATGCGCTCTTTTTCCTCTGCAGTAAGCCCCGCTCTTCGCTTTTCGTTATATAGCTTCTTTCTCTCTACGCATAAGTCCTTCACCTCCCTTTCCAGTTTCTTTTCATATGCAAAAAGCTCCTCTGCAGATTCGATTTTCGTTTCGCAAAGGAGCCGTGCTTCGGCTGTAATATTGTTAAGTTTTAAGAGGTCGTCACGATACAAGTAGTGCACACGTCCGGGGCTTTGCCTTTTTTGAAATGCACCCAGACGGTGACAGTAATGCAGGTATCGCCCTCTTAGTCCGCTGACTTTACGCTTTGGCGTTTTTACCTTTTTGCGGCAGTAGCTTCTTCCCGCCTGCAAGTTTTTCATGCCAAGCCGCAGTTTTGATTGGTTTTCAATCAGCTTTTGCAGGATAGCCTCTTTCTCATATGTTTTTCCCATACGGATGAGCCGGATCGGGCGATTCCAATTTGCCTGCCGAATTGTCCAGTATTTATGGCTTGGATTTATATCAAGTTCGTAGCCCTGCGCTTTCAACTGCCTTTGCAGCTCTTTCAGATTGCCGCACTGTGAAAGCGCCTCGTCGAGTGCTGCTCTTGCAAGATTAAGCCTGCTTGGTTTTCCGTTTTCCTCTGCCCTTGCAAGCGTGTATGGCATTCCCTTTCCGAAAGCATTTTCAATCACGGACTTTTGGTGCTCTTTGCAGATTTCATCGGATACTTCTTTCAGCTCCCGCCACTTCGTCTGACGACACCGCCGGCCATGTACGAAGGAAACCGAATTGATTACAAAATGATTATGCAGACACTTCGTGTTTAAGTGCGTTGTCACAATCACCTGATACTCTTTTCCCCAAAACTTCTTTGCAAACTCCACACCGATTGCGTGTGCTTCTGCCGGCGTGACCTCGCCCTCCGCAAAGGACTGGTAGCCATGATAGCAGATGATTCCGCCCTGCTTTTGAAACTGTTTTTTGACCATGCGAAATTCTTCTGCCGCGCTTTCCGGCTCGCAGTTGATTCCGCTGACATAATACTGCTTTTCGGTTTTTTCGTTATTTGACGCGTAACCGATGACATCTTCGATGCTGGCATCGCCTGCCCAAAGGGTTTTATCTGTTTTCTTCGGGTTTATAGCGTACGCGATCGGCTGCTCGATCCTGCCTTTAACGGGCCAGATTTTCGTTACAGCCATTGTGCTTCATCCGGCTCAACATACTTTTTCAAAAGCGCAAGGCGAAACGCCTTCAGCTTTTCGATTTCCTCTTTTAACTGCGTGCTGTCAACCGTTCCGCTGCTGTTCAGCCGAGCTGCAATCTGATTCAGATTGTTTCCAATCGCGGAAAGCTGATTCATGTCCTGATAAAATGCTGCATCCGGTTTTTCCCGCGGCTCAAAGCCTGTGATCAGCAGCCGCACCAGTGCCGTTTCCGTCAGGCAGGTTTTCTCCGCATTCCTCCGCAGTGCCTCGGCCTCTTTGCTGTTTAGCCAAAACTGCTTCTTGATTGTTCGTCCCATAGGTTCACCTCCTTGTTTTTCTGCAAAAGAAAACAGCCCGCTGTTGGCAAGGCTGCTCTATTTATGCTTTATTCTGTTTGTAGTCTGCGGTTTACTTTGACCTCTTTTATCACTTGACCTAAAATCGCATGGACTTCCTCCGGCGTGTAGCCTTTTTGTCCGTTCTTGCGATTTTCCTCTATGTGCTGCAGATGCTCGCAGAGGATTTGTTCCTTTTGAACTCTATCAAATTTATTTACCTTCATAGCTTTTGATTCACTTACGCATGGCTCAACTTTGAAGCAAGGATACTTTTGCTGCGTTTGGAAGCATAGAGTTCATAAGAATCTCCTTTTTTTGTGCAATAAATGAATTCGCAAGCCGAACAATATCATCGCCAGGGGTGATGTACGCGTTGCTATTCCACAAAATCTTCCCATCATCAGTCACATTATACGCTACAAATCTATATTCGTTATCCCCGACTTTTAACGCTAAATCCACAATAATTTTTCTCGCAGACTTGTTTCTCGTATTAACCGAAATATCAGATAGGCATTTTTTTACAGACACATCATAGTCCAATATCGTTACAACTCCAATATAATTATGGTCTGTAATTTGATGATATATTGTTTTTTCCATCTCTGTGTCCTCCTTTCAAACATATCGCTATATCTAAAACAGAATATAATATTGCTCGATAAGCGCAAACGCATCCAATAAATAATTCCTTGCTTCTTCCATTTCCGTAATGACAGCAACATCTACATCACTTGCAGACCAATGCGAGAATGGATGCCTTACACCATTATATGTGGTATAGAGCGCATTCAAATAATTAAGCTGATCTGCTGATAACACATTTCTGCTGCTACTATTACATTCATAGCTGCCATCCGTTTTTCTGGAGAAAAAGCTGAAATTATTCGTGCCTTTATCATTTTCTGTTGAAAGCTGCATTTTTTCTCCAAGTATTTTGTGTAAATAATATTCATACGCACGAAATATAGGCGTAACTAAGCAAGTATAATCTGGCATATAGCCTGTGAGCATTGTATTATAGACACCTGTTAAAAGATTATAATAATGCTTTTTGGTGTCATGCCGATAATGTGGCACTAATTGCTCAAATTTATTTTCTACTTCCTCGGGTGTGATCGTTAATGCATGATAGCGGTTGAGCGTTTCTACTACGATTTGCTTGTTAGTCAATCGTTCAATAGCACTTGCGATCAGTTTCTGAAATAATACCGTCTGTTTTCCCTGTACAAAAGATCTTGAATTATTATAGCAATTAATTGTTACTACATTATTCGCTTGTAAAATTCTGATTTTTTTCCGATTAGATTCAAATTCATCAATGCTTACGATTTCTATTGGTGCAATTTCATTTTCATCTAAATTCATATTTTCGTCATTGAGATACTGTACAATCGCTTTCCAATCATCAACACTGTATCCGACAAAATATACCGATCCATCATTATAGGTCTTAAAGCCTTTTTCTAATAATGCATTTTTAGCAATCGAATCAACTTCCTCATTAAGCCCGATGCCCGCATGTGCTGGTACCTTAACAAAGGAAATATCCACTTTTTTTCTTCTGTCTGCAATAAAGTTCACATAGTCCTGTGTTATCTGATTCTTTGCTTTCCAAGCACCAGTTGCCCATTGTCCAATTCCTTCATAATCAAAGTAAATCGTTATCTTCTCTTTATTATATTTGATTGCCCAGTTAATGGCTTCTTTTACACCCTCTAATTCTGCAGCAACATTTCTAAGCGCAATAAATTCTTCACCTAAATTCTTTGTAAATGCCTTATATAAGGTTTCCTTATTGCCATTACTGTCGAGTACAATAACACCAAACGCAGATTTTTCTTCCTTGACATCATAGCTGCCATCAACAAATACAATGACTTCATTTTCTTTAAGGTTTGTAATAGCTTTTTCTATCTGTGCATTTATTTCATTCACTGATTCAGATGTGCCACCTTGCTCATCTGCTCCGCCAATATACCGTTCAGCTTCTTGGATTGTAGGAAAGGATTTATATTCTGCCCCCGGAAAACCTTTAACTTGTTCTTCGCATTGCGTCCATGTTTCATATATCCCGGCAATACGCCCTGAGCGAACAGCATAGTATTGCTTTTTTGCCATATTCATACCTCCTTAAAGCATTGGTATATTATTATATCATTTTTGTGTAGCCTCTGCAACTTTTATAAACTTCTTTTTTTGTAATTTTTTTCTAAATTCTGTTTGGCTTGATTTTCTTTTTGCAAAGGCTGTTGTAAGAAAAGCGAACCTTGAAACAGGGGTCTTAGGGGTTTCCCCTAAATGCGCGTTTTTCTCTGCAGGAGTAAAAATGCACTGCTTGCTAAATCATTGCAGCAGGATTTTCCCGCCACTTG
>ERZ857882.2965-NODE-2965-length-16758-cov-5.407651_pt1 | contig 16758 bp, 19 predicted proteins | sample MGYA00519697_ERZ857882 | MGnify/ENA primary metagenome ERZ857882 (study PRJEB31778, sample SAMEA3449373) | human gut metagenome | biome: human gut; feature: human-associated habitat; material: faeces | place: United Kingdom | collected 2010/2012 ...
ATGCGCGGATGATTTGGTGGGAAGCATGGGGCGCGTGGTATAGCGGTCCGGCGCTAGGCCGGATCGGGGCAGCGGAGACGATGCCTGCGCACTAGCGCGGATGATTTGGCGGGAAGCGGGGTTACGTTGGATGGCGATCTAACGCTGGGCTGGGGTGAGATTGCGGGCGCCGATGCTTGGGTGGCGATAGCGCGGATGGCTTGGTGGGAGGCAGCCGTTCATGGTCTGGCGATCTAACGCTGGGCTGGGGTGGGATTGCGGGCGTCGATACTTGGACGGCGATAGCGCAGATGATTTGGTGGAAAGCGTGGAGGCGGCATGAAATCCCCTTTTGCGTGCGGGTGGCTGCTGAGCGCGGCTTGCGCGGCGGGCGTTCATTGACAAAGCCTCGCTGCGACCGGTATACTGTATAAGTAAAAGTTTGCTCGGGGTGTGGAGATAAAGCACAAGTTTTCCTTTCTCATGACCTTTTGGTGGTGCCTGCTGTTCGGTCTGCTCGGTCTGCTGCCCTTCATTACCGGCAACCGCGCGGGCGGCGTTTCAGAACTGGAGAACCGAACGCTCGCGCCGCTGCCCGTATGCAGCACCAATAGCTGGTTCGACGGCAGCTTTGCCGGCTCTCTGGAGGCGTATCTCTCCGACCAGTTGCCCGGCCGCAGCGGCATGCTCGACTGCGCATCCGGCCTGATCGGCGTATTCAGCGTTCTCTCAGAGGAGGAGCGCTTGCTGCAAACGGATATTGCAGAGCGGATTGACCGCATGGGCGAGGCCGGCGCGGCGTCCGAGCCGCGCGTTGACGGTTCCGAAACGCCCGATGACGATGAGGATATGCCCGAACGAACCGGGGATACGCCCGGTGCGGTCGAGTCCGGCACCCCCGACGGCGAGCCAGCCGCTGACGGTTTCGAAACGCCCGATGACGGCTCCGGAATTTCCGATGGCAACGGCGCAGACACACCCGGCTGGGCCGCGGCGAAGCCGGTGCGGCAACGCCCGTGCTTGCCTACCGGCTCACGGACGGCGGCACCTCGACCATTTTTCAGTTCGGCGCGGAGGCCATTTCTGCGACTGTGCGCTCGCTCAACGCCTACCGGGCGGCGCTGCCCGCGGACGGCACGGTGACGTTCATCTACGTCCCCTATTCGCAGGCGGCGAACACCTGGCTGTTCCACCCCGCGCGCTATGCCGGCTGGTACAGCACGGTGGAGCCCGTCCTGCAGGCTGCGGCGGCGGACGGCGTGTACATCTGCCCCGCCGTAGGCATTCTCGGCGCGCATATGGAGCAGGGGGAGGCGGTCTATTTTAAGACCGACCACCACTGGTCGCCGCTCGGCGCGAGCTATGTACAGCAGGACGTTATGGCGCAGCGCGGCACGCCGTCGGCGGACTACGAAGATTTTACCTATACCGTTCACGATCGCTTTACCGGCTCGATCACGCAGTCGGTGCGCGCGTCCGCCGGTTCCTCGGTCGTGGATCGGCTGGAGGTTCCCGCAGGGCTCCAGCCCACGCGCGCGTTCGTATACCGCGACCTCGATGTGCTGATGAAGGAGGTGCGCTATATGGAACCGGAGCGCAGCAGCTATGGCGCGTTGCTCGGCGGTACGCACTCGCCGTTCTATGTGGCCGAGACGGGCTTTCACACCGGCCGCAATGCGCTGATCATCTGCGACTCGTACGGCAATGCCTTTTTGCCGTACCTGACGCCGTATTACGACCGCGTGTGCCTGGCCGATCTCAGGGACAGCAGCAGCTTCGGCTCAATGGGCGGCGCCTCGGTGCGGGAGTACATCGAGCACTACGCCATCGACGACGTCTATTTCGTGGTTTCGACGGGCTGCGGCGTGAATTCGGGCTATATGCGGCACACGGTTTATGAATATCCGGGGTAAAGCGTTATGAAACAGGAAGTGCAGCCGGCCGCCGCACAGGCGGAGGCGGAAAAGAGATTTGTCAAGCGCACGGTCATCATCTCCACCGGTATCGCGCTGGTGTTGACCGCCATTGGACTGGCGCTGTTCTTTACACGCGGCCGATGGGTCACTGCGTGGGCGGAGCGTGCCATGGAGGCGGGCAACTACACGCGGGCGGTTTCGCTGCTCGAAGCGCTTGATCCAACGGACGAACGGGACGCGCTGCTGCTCGAGAGCCGGTACGGCGTTGCGGCCGCGGTGCTGGACAGCGGCGACTACGAGCGGGCGGAGATGCTCTTTCAGGCGCTCGGCGATTACGGCGACAGCCATACGCGCATTCTGGAATGCCGCTACCGCGCGGCCGAGGATGTGTATCGGGAGGGCCGCTTTGCCGACGCTGCGGCACTGTTTTACGCGCTCTCCGGCTACGGCGATTCGATGGAGCGGTATGACGACTGCCGCTACGAGGAGGCGCTCGGCCTGCTGGACGCGGGGGAACGGAACGCGGCCTTCCGCCTGTTTGCCGACCTTGGGGACTACCGGGACGCCGTCGCGCGCGCCGAAGCACTCGCCGTCGAACTGACCGGCGTGAACGACCCGGCGCTGGCGCTGTCGCTCGCAAAGGGCTACTCCCCGGAAGCGCTGTAAGCGATGGAGGCGCTCGGCATGGTGCGCGAAGCTCTGCCGGCGCATGTGCTTGGCGTCGGCTTTTATCATACCGTTGCGCTGCGGCCGGATGGCACGGTGCTTGCGGCCGGACGGGATGACGAGGGGCAGTGCGGCGTTGCCGATTGGAGCGGGATCATTGCCATCGATGCGGGCGCGTACCATACCGTCGGCCTGCGGTCGGACGGCACGGTGGTTGCCACCGGGCGCAACAGCGAGAGCCAGTGCGATGTTGCCGATTGGAGCCATGTCGCCGCCATCGCCTGTACGGACTACAACACCATTGCGCTGCTCGAGGACGGTACGGTGCGCTCGACCGGATTTCAGGAGAACGAGACGCTCGGCGGCTGGCGCGACGTGGCCGCCATCGGCGGCGGCGCATATCAGACCGTTGCGGTGCGCAGCAACGGGCAGCTTCTGGCCTCGCACCGCTCTGCGCAGGACGATTCCTTCTCCGGCCTGATCGAGGCCGACGCCTCGACGGGGTATGCCGTCGGCCTTTGCAGCGACGGCACCGTAAAGCACACCGCCGTGGATCTTGGGAGTTGGCGCGGTGTTGTGGCCATCTCCGCCGGAGCGAACGGCACCTTCGGGCTGACCGCAGACGGCACGGTGCTCGCGCATTTCTTTGAGCGCCGCAACGAGATCAAGCTGGACGATCTCTCCGGCGCGGTGGCCATCGCCGCCGGGGGCACGCACATCGCCGTGCTGCTGGAGGACGGACGGGTCGTCGTGCGCGGCGACAACGCGTTCGGTCAGTGCGATACCGATGGTTGGAATCTTGCCGCGGATTGATGCGGCAATGGCGGCGTTGACCTGCTCGTCCGTCATCGCCCGAAGCTGTTCGGGCGAATAGACCCGCACCAGCTCGCCGCGTACCGGGCCGCGGCGCCACGTGAGCGCCCAGCGCGGCGCAGCCAGATAGCCGCCGCTGATGCGGTAGGTAACGAGCGAAGCGCGCGAGGCCCGCGCGAGCTTGCCAGTGGCTGCAAAAACCGGTCCGGTTACGCCTGAATAGGATCGGTTTCCCTCGGCAAACAGGCAGACATTGTACCCGCTTTTGAGGCGGCGAAGGATTTGCAGCGCCGCGCGCATCCGTCATGCCCTTGCTGCGCGAAATCGGATCGAACAGCGCGACGATCAGCTTTGACCAGAGACCCCATCGAAAGATATGCTCGCTCGCAACAAAATACATGTGTTCCCGAAACGCCATGCTCAAAAAAACCGGATCGAGATCGGCATTGTGGTTGGCAACGATCAGCATCGGCCCAGCCGTCGGCGCGTAGCACGCGGAAGAAAAGCCGAGAAACCGGCAGACAAGCCCGCCGATGGTGCTTTTGAGAAAGCGATGGATGGCTGGCTGCGGATTGTGGACGGTCATGATCGACCCTCCTGAAAATGATATATATCTAGTATACTACACACCGCGGCTCGATTCAATGTTTCCGCCCGGAAAGGCTGCCGTTTCGTTAGACCAAACGCAAACCGGCGCAGCGACATTGACGAACGGCCGGCGCTGCGCTAAGATGAAGGAAACATCGATACAAGGAGCGGGAAATCCATGATGGATCAGAGCGTCACTGAAGCGATTGCAAAGCTGCGCGGGCTGGAGGAGAAGAAGGCGGCGCTGTATCACGCCATGAGCGTGATCAATTACGACGCGTTCACCGTCGCGCCCAAGGATACCGCCGAGGGCCGCGGCCGCACGATGGGCGTGCTCAGCGGCATGGAGTACGAGCTGACGACCGGTGCGGAAACGGTTGCGGTTCTCGATGTGCTCGCCGCGCACACCGCCGAGCTCGACGAGCAGACCGCCCGCGAGGTGCAGCTCATGAAGAAGGCGAACGAGCAGATCTCCCGCATTCCGGCGGCGGAGTACACGGCCTACAGCATCCTCATCAACGACGCGCAGAGCGTGTGGGAGCGGGCAAAGAATGAGGATGATTTTGCGGCGTTTGAGCCGTATCTGGAGAAGATCGTCGCGTACAACCGCACCTTTGCCGGGTACTATCATCCGGACATGAAGCCGTACGACGCGCTGCTCAACGAGTATGAGGAGGGCATGACGACGGAGGTGCTGGACGGCTTTTTCCGGGATCTGCGCGCAGCCATCGTGCCGCTGCTCGGGCGCGTCATGCAGGCGCCGGCTATCGACAACGGCTTTTTGCACCGCAGCTACCCGATCGAAAAGCAGCGCGCGCTCTCCGACCTCCTCATGGAGACGCTCGGCATTGACCGCAGCCACTGCGGCATCGGCGAGACGGAGCACCCGTTCACCGACAACTTCAACAACAAGGATGTGCGCATCACCACGCACTATCACGAGCACGATCTCGGCAGCTCGATGTATTCCGTGATCCACGAGAGCGGTCACGCGATCTATGAACTCGGCTGCGAGGACCGGTTCAACTACACGGCGGCGGCGGGCGGTGTCTCCATGGGCATCCACGAGAGCCAGAGCCGCTTCTTTGAGAACATCATCGGTCGTTCGCGCGCATTTATCGGCTTTCTGTTCCCGAAGATCAGGGCGCTGTTCCCGGAGCAGCTCGCCGATGTGGACGCGGAGATGTTCTACCGCGCCGTCAACAGGGCCGAGCCGTCGCTCATACGCACCGAGTCCGACGAACTGACGTATGCGCTTCATATTATGGTGCGGTATGAAATCGAAAAGCGGCTCATCGACGGTTCGCTCGCGGTGCACGATCTGCCCGCGGCCTGGAACGCGCTGTACCGGGAATACCTTGGCGTCGACGTGCCGGATGACCGCTCCGGCTGTCTGCAGGATTCCCACTGGTCGGGCGGCGCGATCGGGTATTTCCCGTCCTATGCGCTCGGCAGCGCGTATGGCGCGCAGATGCTGCACTGCATGGAGCAGGATCTGCCCGATCTCTGGACGCAGGTGGCCGCCGGCAACCTCGCACCGGTCAAGGACTGGCTGCGGGAGCGCATCCACCGGCATGCGAGCCTGTATGCGCCGAACGTCCTGTTCGAGCGGGCCTGCGGGCCGTTCGACCCGGCGTATTTCACAGCGTACCTGACCGAGAAGTATACCAGTTTGTACGACCTGAAGGACTGAGCACGCCGCGGCATAGCCGCCGGGAGGAATGCTGGACTGAACGCTGCGGCGTATTTGGCGGCGAATCCGGCAGAGCAGGAGCCGCATGGTAAGATATTCAAGACGCTGCCGCAATCCGCCGCGCAGCGATGGCGACCTGCTCCAAACGGAGGATGGTGCGGCGGCAAAGGAGGATATCCCATGTACTTTGCATATGGGGAAACAGAAATTGCATACCTGAAGCGCAGGGACAAGCGGCTTGCCGAGGTGATCGACCGCATCGGCCCGATCGCGCGCACGGTGGATGAGGATCTGTTTTCTGCCATCGTGCACCATATCGTTGGCCAGCAGATCTCCACGAAAGCGCAGCAGTCCATATGGCTGCGCATGCTGGATGCGCTTGGTACGATCGATGCGGATGCGGTCATCGCCTGCGGGCGCGAGCGGCTGCAGGCGTTCGGCATCACGTTTCGCAAGGCGGACTATATACTGGATTTTGCAAACCGTGTGCAGAGCGGCGCGTTCGACCTTGCGGCGGTTGCCGCCATGAGCGATGCGGAGGCGATTGAGGCGCTGTCGGCGCTCAAGGGCGTCGGCGTCTGGACGGCGGAGATGCTGCTGCTGTTCTGCCTGCAAAGACCGAACGTGTTCAGCTTTGGCGATCTGGCCATTTTGCGCGGCATTCGCATGGTATACCACCATAAAGAGGTGACAAAGGAGCGGTTTGAGCGGTATCGCCGGCGGCTCAGCCCCTATTGCAGTGTGGCAAGCCTGTATTTTTGGGCGGTGGCGGGCGGCGCGATTCCCGAAATGCGGGATTATGCGCCGAAAAATGAGCGGAGAAAAAGCGCAATGCACAAGCAGGGATAGGAGGAATCAAAATGCAGTATACATCGAACTACCGTTCGCCCATCGGGGACATCCTTCTCGCATGTGATGAAATCGGTCTGACCGGGCTCTGGTTCGAGGGGGAGAGGTTTTACGCGCTCAGCCTCGACAGCGAGCACGAGCCAAGGGAGACGTCGGTTTTCAGCGAGACCAGACGCTGGCTGGACGTCTATTTCTCTGGAAGGGAACCGGATTTCCTGCCGCCGCTGCACCGGATCGGTTCCCCGTTCCAGCTCTGCGTTTGGGAACTGCTGCAACGGATTCCCTATGGGGAGACGACGACCTACGGCGCTTTGGCAAGCGAGGTTGCGGCCGAGCGGGGTCTTGCCCGCATGTCGGCGCAGGCGGTCGGCGGCGCGGTCGGACACAACGAAATCTCCATCATCACCCCGTGCCACCGCGTGGTCGGCGCCAACGGCAGCCTGACCGGCTATGCCGGCGGCATCGACAAAAAGCTGGCGCTGCTTCGGCTGGAGGGCGTTGACGTCTCGCGCCTGTTCGTGCCCAAGCGTGGGACGGCGCTGTAAGCGGCATGAAGCAGGCGCAGCGGGACGAGCTTGTCCATGAGATTCTGAGTGTGACCGGAGAAATTCCGCCGGGGAAGGTCGCCACCTACGGACAGATCGCAAGGCTCATCGGCAGGGAGAAAAATGCGAGGCTGGTGGGCAGGGCGCTTGCCATGGCCGCGTATTATGGAAGCTATCCATGCCACCGGGTTGTCAACCATGCGGGGCGGCTTGCGCCCGGATGGCCGGAGCAGGCGGCGCTGCTTGAACGGGAGGGCGTGCCGATGAAGGACGAGCGGCACGTGGATCTGAATCGCTGCCGGTGGGATTGCTGAAGCGTGCCGGAGGGGCCTGCAGACGGTGGACAGCCATTCTTATGGGAGCGAAAATGATTCGTCCCGATACCTTTGACTGGCAAGGACGACAATTCTATCCATCCGCCGGCTATGAGGAGGTCGGCAGTTATATGGATGAAAGGGAGCAATTCTCCGAACATTTTTTCGTTAAGCGGCTGTAATACAAGTTTTGGATTTACCGTATAATATCCATATCCTGCCCGGCGGAAAGGCCGGGCAGGATTGTTCCGTTGTACACGTTTTGCCGATCCGGAAAAACGATCTCATCACGGCGTGGGGTTCGATTCCTTCGGCGCGTCCTCGACCAGCCGCGATTTGGAGAGCTGCGCCCGCCGGTAATACAGCAGCGTCAAAACGCCGCAGAGCACCCAGCCGGCCGGATAGCCCAGCGCAATGGGGAGGATGGTGTTGGAGATATAGTTCGCCATCACGAACAGATAGCACTGGCGGAACACCACAAAAGAGAGCAGCATGATGACCATCGGCCCGCGGCTGTCGCCCGCGCCGCGCAGCGCGGCGGAATAGACCTGATAGGAGCACATGGCGATATAAAACGGCGAGATGTACCGGAGGAACAGCACGCCAAAGTCGACTACCTCCGGCTTGCTGTTGAAGAAGGCGACCAGCGCCGGCGCAAACAGCATCACGGGCAGGAGAATGATCGCCGTCGCGGCGATGGTCATGCCGGTGGCAATCCGCGTGCCGCGCTTTGCGCGTTCCTCGAGGTTGTTGCCGAGGTTTTGGCTGACGAACGTGGTCGCTGCAAGCGAGATGGACTGCATCGGCAGCAGGATGAGCTGGTCGATCTTGTTAAACGCCGTCCAGCCGGACATGCAGTCCGCACCGAACACATTGATATACGACTGTACGAACACGTTGGAAAACGCCGTGACCGCCATCTGTATGGCCGCCGGTATGCCGACGCGGAGGATTTTTTTGAGCATTTCCAGGTGGATGCGCAGATCGCCCAGCCGCAGCCGGATGCAGGTGTCGCTGCGCATGAGTGTGATGATGACCAGCAGCGCGGAGACGCCCTGCGCGATGACCGTCGCGAGCGCCACGCCGGAAACGCCCATATCGAACACGATGACGAACAGCAGGTCGAGCCCGGTGTTGATCAGCGCGGAGATGACGAGGAAATAGAACGGGCGCGTCGAATCCCCGACCGCGCGCAGCACGCCCGCGCCGATGTTGTACAGCATCAGGCCGATCACACCGCCAAAATAGATCGTCAGATAGGCGGTCGATTCAGGCAGCACTTCGGCGGGCGTTTTCATGAGCGCCAGCATTGGCGGGATGAGCAGCAGGCCGAGCACCGTGAACACCACGCCGAGCAGAAGCGTCGTAACGATGGCGGTATGCACGGCGTCGTGCACCTTATCCGGCCGCTTTGCGCCGTAGTACTGCGCGATCACGACGCTCGCGCCGCTCGACAGCCCGAGAAAAAAGCCGATGAGCATATTGATGATCGGGCCGACCGTGCCCACGGCGGAAAACGCCTCATTGCTGACAAAATTGCCCACAACCCAAGTGTCTACGGTATTATAGAGCTGTTGAAAAATATTGCCGATCAGAAGCGGAACAGCGAAATCGATCAGATGACGGACGATATTCCCCTCCGTCATATCGACATCGCGCTGTCCCCCGATTGCAAAATACCGCCGCTTGCCCATGCTCTCCCATTCACGCGCTCCGGCACTGACGCTCTGCCTTAGGGCGGCCGGCGTGCCTCGAGTGCTGTTTACTGATATATTACTTATCTTACCGGGAATTGGGGAGGCTGTCAAGGAAGGATGCCAAAGCCTGACCGGCGTGGATTGTTTTTTCTGTTTTGGCGCTTGCCCGGCCGGCAGTCCGGTGCTATAATCATATATTGTTTCTGTTTCGACACGCTTTGAGGGGGGATACGGGATGCGGTTTTCGTTTGATTTTGCAAGGATGGAGGCGCTGCTGCGAAGCTTCGGCGAGATGAGCAGCATACGCTGTTCGCTGACGGACAATACCGGCCGCGTGTACTGCGCCTCCCGCGAGATCTCTCCGTTCTGTGCCCGCATCAAATCCAGCGAGGTGGGCCGCAGCCGCTGCAAGCAGTGCAATGCGGAGGTCATTGCGCGTTCGGGCCGCGCCGGCTCGGACTGCATCATCTGCCGCTGCCATGCGGGGCTTCTCAAGGCCGTCGTACCGGTGCGGCAGGAGCAGGAAACACTGGCCTTTCTGCTGCTGGGGCAGGTGACTGGCGAGGGCGACCGCGACAAGCAGTGGCGGCAGGTGCGCACGCAGCTCGGTTTTTTGGAGCAGCCGGACGCGCTGCATGCCGATTTTTGCGCGCTCAGCAGTGTGACGAGCGCAGAACTCGAGGCGGCGGCGCACATTCTGGAGGCTTGCGCCGCGAGCGTCTGGATGGCGGGCATGCTCAAGAACGCTGCAATGTCCGATTCCATGCTGCTGCATCACTATATCACGGAGCACTATGCCGAGCCGCTTTCGCTGCCGGGGATCGCCCGCGCGCTGTCGATGAGCAAGACAAAGCTGTGCAGTCTTGCCGCCGCGGAGGATACGACCGTGCTCGCCATGATCAACGGCAAGCGGGTGGAAGAAGCCGGGCGGCTGCTGCGCCAGCGCGGGTGCAGCGTGGCGGAGGCGGCGGATCAGGTCGGCGTGCATGACCACAACTATTTCACCAAGATTTTCAAGGCCTATATGGGGGAAACGCCGCGCGACTATCAAAAACGCGCGCAGAAGGATCGCGCAGCGAAGCGATAATCCGCCTTTTCAGTCTTTAACCCTTTCTTCCGTCATCCGTTGCCTGCGGGGCGCCGGCATATCGAAACCCCGTGCGGCGGGTGGTTTTTTGTTCGGCCCGGCGGCCTATCGGTCTGGCATTGAGCCGGGCTGGGTTCATGGACAAGGATGTGTGCGCGTGGATGCGGATGATTTGGCGGGAAGCAGGGGCGTGCGGCTTGCCTGTGCGGGCGGGGGTGGAAAGCGCTGCGGCGACGAAAACCGGCAGCCCTGCCCATGCCCGCAGCGGCAGGGTTCGTCACGGAAGGTTTGGTTGTGCCGGCGATGGGCGGCATGCTATAATGCGGCCATGGAGATACAACAGCAACCAATCACGCAAGGTCAACCAACCGAACAGAGCCCCATGTTCAAAGAGCAGCCGTCCGGCCGCGTCCGTGCTGCCGCCACGCGCAGACTCTTGTTTCTTGCGCTTGGCCTGCTGCTGCTCATTGGCCTCGTGCTGTTCGCCGCACGGCTGCTGCGGCCGGCCCCGCTCGCCTACGAACCGGTGAATTCCACCGTGCTGCAGGCCGCGCTGGAGGCAAACGGCACGCTTGACGCCGAACGGCAGACGGTCGTGGACGCGGCGCTCTCGCTCGTTGGGCAGGTGCGCTATTTCTGGGGCGGCAAGAGCGGCGCGATCGGTTTTGACTCCGAATGGGGCGAGATGGCCGTTGTGGAATCCGCCGGCAGTGAAACGACCGGCACGCTGCGCCCGCGCGGGCTCGATTGCTCCGGCTACACCTCGTGGTGCTTCATCCAGACCGGCATGACGTTTGCCGAGATGGAGGAGCGCTTCGGCAACGGCACCTACCGGCAGTGGCATCAATCCGACCCGGTGGCGTGGAGCGAATTGCAGCCGGGCGACCTGCTGTTCCAGTATGACCCGGGCGCGGGCAAGGGCAACCATGTCGGCATCGTGGTAGGCTTTACGGAGACGGGCGAACCGCTCATCGCGCACTGCGCGGCCGGCTTTAACGACGTGGTGGTGACCGGGCGGGGCGATATCTTCCGCTATCCGCGCCGTCCGCAGTGCTACGGGGAATAGACCTTCCGTTTCGGAGCGGCCCGCGCCGGCTGCTCCGAAATTTTTTTTGCTTTTTTTGTATCCGCCGCTCACATTCTTCCGTTCCCGTTCGTTATCCCTATGAAAACCGGCAGAGAGGAGGCAAGACGCATGGTCGCACAGCTCTACCCGCTGTACTTTGAAGAGCTTACACGTTTTTTGACCGGCCTGCTCAAGAGCCGCGCCGCTGCCGAGGATGTGGCGCAGGAAACGTTCCTGCGGGCGCTCGAACACGCGGAACAGTTTGATGCGTACGACCGCGCAGCGTGCCGCGCATGGCTGTACCGGACGGCCAAGCGCATCTGCATCGACCGGTTCCGGCGCCGGAGCCGCGCGCCGCTGCCGGAGGACGGGGCGTTTCGGGAGGACGACCACACCGGGCCGGAGGTCGCCGAGCTCATCGCGCTGCTGCCGGCGCATGAGCGCGCGCTGTTCGTGCTGAACGCGTTTGAGGGCTACTCGGCAAAGGAACTGGCCGACCAGTTCGGCCTCAAGCCCGCCACCGTGCGGCAGCGGCTCTGCTCCGCACGGGCACGGCTGAGACAATGGTATGGAGGAACGGAGATATGAAGCGGTATGAACGGCCCGAACGGGCATGGGGACGCGAGACGGAACGCGTGTTCCCGAACGAACTCGAGTGGGCGCGCCTGTTCTATGAGCAGCGTGCAAGACAGAAATTTTGACGGTGAAGCGGGGAGGAGCAGATGATGGAGAAGAAAAAACTGATGATCAACACGGCCGTGTGCGACCTGCGCGGCGCAACGGCGGAGAAGCTCGACCAATACGAGGCGGTGACGGTCAACGCCGCGACGATCGTGACCTCGCCAGCAGCGCAGGCGCTGCTCGCCGGCTATCCGGTGCAGCTCAACGCGGCGGAGATCGTGGAGCTGCCGGACGGTGAGGAGGTGCGCGTGACGCAGCAGAACGGCAAGTTTACCATCGGCGCGTCGAGCGCGGCGCCGAAGGAGAAGACCATGCTGACCGTGAACGGCACGCTCACCATCGAGCCGGGTGCGGAGCAGGCGCTTGCGGGCTATCTGCGCATCGTGGTCAACGGCACGGTCTGCTGCCCGGAGAGCCTCGCGGGCGCGCTGGCCGGTATTCTGTCGGTCAACGGCACCATGACGGCCTATCCCGACGGCGCGGTGCTGCTCAAGCGCACGTTCGTGATGGACGATACGTTCGCGCTGCGCGCAAAGAACGCGCTGTACTTTGCCGAGCGGCGCGTGGTCATGCTCGATCCCGCGATCGATCCCCAAGCGCTGCTCGACCGGGGCGTGCGCTTTAAGACGAAGGACGCGCTGATCGCCAAAGGGCTGGCCGCCGCGGCCGTGCCGCTGTTCGACGACACGGTGAACCTGCGCATTCTGCCGGACGGCTGCGCATTCGTGAACGACGACGCGACGCTGGGCGAGCCGCTGCTGCGCCGGTACGGCACGAAGCTGTACATCAACGGCGATCTGACGATCGAAAAGAACGGCGAACCGCTGCTTGCGCGCATCGAATATCTTGTGGTCAACGGCGACGTGAAGCTGCCTGCCGCGCTCGAACAGGCGTTCTACGCAATCAACGCCGAGTACGACGGGGTGCGGGTGCTGCGCGGCAGACAGCTCTGCGACAAGCCCATGCTGCGCATCGGCCGCGCGCTGCTCGAGCGCAATCCGGAGGGCTTGCAGATCATCGACTGCGCCATCGTCCGGCTGGCGGAGGACATTCCGCCGGAGCTGATCGAGGAGCGGCTTACGTTTAGCGACTGCGGCATGATCCGCTGCACCGACGAGCAGGAAGGCGCGGTGGCGCTCGTGGCGGAGGATGTGGGCATGATCGGCAAGGATGCGGAGGCAGGTCTGCCGGGCGCCGGCTCGGTGGGAGATATGATCAAGGGTGCGTTCGGCATCGGCGACACCAAGTGCGTCAACGCTGCGAGCTACCGATTCTGAACCGGGGGAGGATGTCGGCGACCGCCCGCATGGTCAGGAAACCGGCGGGCAAATGTTCTGCCGCAGGAGGCTCGTTGAAGCAGCGGCACGTTTGATAACAAAACAGCCGGAGGGAACTTGATGCTCTCTCCGGCTTTTCCGTTGCCGGGGAGCGATGCAGCCTCCCCATCGCACACTGACGAACCGGCGCAAACTGTGAACTTCTCGGGAACATTCCTTTTGCGCATTGCGAGGGGAACCGTGCCATGACACAGTGACGATGCAACAGTAAATCCAACGCGGAACGCAGATGCGACCGGACAGACGAAACCATACATCCACAGAAGAGCAGAGGGGGTGGCGCCGCAGCCAGGGCAGCACAACAGACCGATCCCGACTGGCAAAACGACGATCATTTTGAAGGGAAGTGTCGTTGATGGAGATGAAAACCGTGCCGCGCCGCGGATGGAACGTGCTGGGCGGTCTGGTCAAATGGGGCAGCCGCGTCAGTCTGTTGATCGTGGTGACGGGGATGTATTTATCGAGCATAGGGCTGTGTGGGTGTTGACCGTTACTTGGTTTTGGATCCCATGGGGGGTCGCATTGCCGCGGGCGCGTAAATATCTGCCGTTGGTTGCCGACCCGTTCTTGCACACCGAACGGCTGATTGCGGTTTTTCTGCTTGCCGCGATCCTGCTCGCGATCTATGTTTACTGTGGCTGGCTACTCAGAGGCTATTGCTTTTTCCGGGCGGAGACGGCGGAGCGCACCCGGCTGTTTAGCTATTATCGAAGCGATGCGGCAAAGCCGGTTCGCGACCGGATGCGGGAACATTTGCTCGGGAGCGCGCTGGCGATCCTGATCGTGACCGCGTTGCTGGGCTTGGGCGGCATGCTCTGCACGCTGTTCTGACCCGGCGCGGGCGCCTGGACATACCGACCGCAGAAAGGAAGCATATCCGATGGAACAAACCGGAACAACCCGTCCGGGCGGCATGGACGCTCCGGTTTCCGCCCGCCACCGCCGCTGGTGGCAGGGGCTGGCCGTCAGTACAATGTTCTGGGCTGTCGCACTCCTGCCGTGGCTGATACGAAATTCTGCGCTGAGGCAATACTTGTATGAGATTCAGCAAACACGACCGGAGACGTTGGTGCGATGCATGTTGCAGACGATGCCGTTTCTCTGGACGGTATGCGCGCTGGGTCTGCAAACGCTGAACCTGCTCAGAACCTACTGCCTTGCCCGCGCGGAGACGACGGAGCGCATCAAGCTGTTTGACTATCTCCGAACCGAGCCGGTAAAGCTGAGAATGGCCAAATACATCTATTATGACGTTTGGGTGCTGCTCGCGCTGTTCCTGCTGCTGGGTCTGTACTATCTGCTATCATCGCTGTTCTGACCCGGCGCGGGCGCACGGACACACCGACCGCAGAAAGGAGGTTTATCCGATGGGACAAACCGAAACAACCCGTCCGGACGGCATGGACGCTCCGGTTTCCGCCCGCCGCCGCTGGTGGCGGGGGCTGGGCAACGGCGCGGCGGGGCTGCTGATGGTTCTGTCGTTTATCCTGATAGCCGATCTGGTGAGCGGATGGAACAGGGATGCGCAGCCGCTGAAAGAAACGATCCAGTCTGCGATTCTCTGCATATCCGCCGCGTGTGCCGCAGGCGAATTTCTGGCACAATGGGGTAGGCTGCTGAAGAGCTACTGCTTTGCCCGCGCGGAAACGGCGGAGCGCATCAAACTGTTTGACCACCTTTGCAGCGCGCCCGTCCGGCAGCGCATCATCCGGCAGGCCTATATCGATGTACTGGTATTGGCGGTGCTGGTCTGCCTGTATGCGCTCATCGGCCTGTATGGCCTGCTGTGTGCGATTTTCTGACCCATTCAAAAACAGACCGCAACGCCGGAAAAGAAAAGCTCCCCCGATTTCATGATCGGGGGAGCCAAGTTTGTCAAAGAAGTGACGATGCGAACCGCTCCGCCGGTTCGCGCGCGGAAATAACACAGGAACAACCATAGAATTTGTCAAAAGCGGCGACCGGTGCGGCGCTTTTGATACCTTGCCCGTAGGTTTGTAGCGTCAAACCTACGGGTGCTTCCCTGCCGCAGCAGAAGTCCCGTCAAAAAACAACGTTTTTTGACGGCCTGAGCTCCCCCGATCATAAAATCGGGGGAGCTTTGCATGTTCGGTGCATGGCCGGAATTCGGCGGGACGGCGCGCTCCGTCCCCCTATCTGGCCTTCGTTTCGATCTCCTCGAGCAGCTTTGCGGTAAAGGCGTCGAGCGTCATCGTGCCGAGATCGCCGGTGCTGCGGGAGCGGACGGACACGAGGTTCTGCTCCATCTCCTTGTCGCCGAGCACGAGCATGTATGGAATCTTCTGCAACTGCGCTTCACGGATCTTGAAGCCGATCTTTTCGTTGCGCAGATCGCACTCGACGCGCACGCCCTTTTCATCGAGCGCCGCCTGCACGGCCTTGGCCGTCTCGGCCGCGCGGTCGGTGATCGGCAGCACCTTGACCTGTACGGGCGAGAGCCACGTCGGGAACGCGCCGGCAAAGTGCTCCGTGATCACGCCGATGAAGCGCTCGATGGAGCCGAGCAGCGCGCGGTGGATCATGACGGGGCGGTGCTTTTCGCCGTCGTCGCCGGTGTATTCGAGTTCAAAGCGCTCCGGCATCTGGAAGTCGAGCTGGATGGTGCCGCACTGCCACGTTCTGCCGAGCGAATCGGCCAGATGGAAGTCCAGCTTCGGGCCGTAGAACGCGCCGTCGCCCGCATTGATGACGAAGGGCTTGCCCATCTCCTCGATGGCCGCCTGCAGCGTATCCTCGGCAAACTTCCAGTCGGCCTCGTCGCCCATATGGTCCTCGGGCATCGTGCTCAGCTCGATCTGGTACGTCAGGCCGAACGTAGAGTAAATCTCGTCGAAGATGCGGACGGTGTTGATGATCTCGTCCTTCATCTGCGCGGGCGTCATGAAGATGTGCGCATCGTCCTGCGTAAAGCAGCGCACGCGGAACAGGCCGTGGAGTGCGCCGCTGAGCTCATGGCGGTGCACCAGCCCCAGCTCGGCCATGCGCAGCGGCAGGTCGCGGTAGCTGTGCGGGCTGTTCTTGTACACCAGCATGCCGCCGGGGCAGTTCATCGGCTTGACGGCATAGTCCATATCGTCGATGACGGTGGTGTACATGTTGTTCTTATAGTGATCCCAATGGCCGGAACGGTGCCAAAGCTCCTGGTTCAGGATGATCGGCGTGGAGATCTCGACATAGCCGTAGCGCTTGTGCACCTGCCGCCAGTAGTCGATCAGCGTGTTCTTGAGCACCATGCCCTTGGGCAGGAAGAACGGGAAGCCGGGGCCCTCGTCCATGATCGCGAACAGGCCCAGCTCCTTGCCGAGCTTGCGGTGGTCGCGCTTCTTCGCCTCCTCCAGCATGGTCAGGTAGGCGTCGAGGTCGGCCTTCCTTTCAAACGCCGTGCCGTAAATGCGCTGGAGCATCTTGTTCTTTTCGCTGCCGCGCCAGTATGCGCCCGCAACGCTCATGAGCTTCGCGTTTTTGAACTTGCCGGTCGAGGAGATGTGCGGGCCGGCGCACAGGTC
>ERZ857882.2967-NODE-2967-length-16756-cov-2.582360_pt1 | contig 16756 bp, 10 predicted proteins | sample MGYA00519697_ERZ857882 | MGnify/ENA primary metagenome ERZ857882 (study PRJEB31778, sample SAMEA3449373) | human gut metagenome | biome: human gut; feature: human-associated habitat; material: faeces | place: United Kingdom | collected 2010/2012 ...
CCTTGGTGAAAGGGTAAATTAGGTGCTATATATCAGCATAGATTTTTTGTTATGTTTATCTGCCTTTGCATGATTCGGTAAGAATTCATATCTTTGTTTTCGTGTCTGTTTCACCTCTTTATCTTGTGTAACATGAAAAAGTACTTTCTTCTCATCCTATACATGCTTGTGTCGGCAATACAGGGATTGTACGGGCAGCAAATGTCTGACCTCCAATTAGACCGTATTCCTTTACAAGCCGATGCTTCAACTATCAGTTGTATTTTGCAAGATCAAAGTGGTCTTATTTGGATGGGGTCGAATGCTGGCTTGCTTAGTTATGACGGATATACCATACAATCTCACTTTGAATACGGAAAAAACAGTAACGTACGTATCTATTGCGGTGTTGTTGCAGGAGACTCTATCTTTCTTGGAGCAGACAACGGATTATTGATATATAATTACAAGACTGACCATTACGTTACTGCTGAAGTCTCTTTCCCAAACGATGTGCGTAGTCTTGCTTTCTACAAAAATAACCTTTGGATAGGGACGCTAAACGGGCTTTACCGCTATACGCTTGATACACACGAACTGAAAGGGTTTACTCCCCGTAACAGCCACCTCCCCCATGACGCTGTCTACTCCCTGCTGCATACATCTGACGATGAACTGTACATCGGTACTTATGACGGGGTATGCCGGTTGGATGAGACCGGCAATGATTTCTATCTCATCGGCATTCCCGCCGCTCGGCGCGAAAAGAATTTTTTTGCCAATACCATGCTGGAACGCAAATGTTTATGGATTGGAACAGAAGGCGAACTGATTTGCCTGCGCTACGGAGGGGCAGAAAGTATTCCTCTCTTTCAGGATAATTCGGTGAAATCGCTGGTCTTTGATGTCGATAAAAATTTACTGATAGGAACAGACAACGGACTATACATTTATAACCCCACTACCGGAAAACATAGCCATCTGTTCCACGATTCACGCAACAGTCACTCACTGTCAAACAATATCGTATGGAGTATCTTTTCCGACAAAGACGCTAACATCTGGCTGGGTACGGACAATGGCGTATCCCTTGCCCGCAATACTCATCCTTATTTATTCATACCCGTATGGCAACTGACGCACAGTAGTGAGGGAAATTTGTTCCACTCCATTTTCCGCGACAGCAAAGGAAATTACTGGCTGGGAGGTACGGACGGATTATTATTCGTAGAACACGGCTTGATAAACAATAATCCGCAAACACGGTGGTATAAGATGAACAAAAAAGATTATCCGTTATCCCATAACCGCATACGCCATATTTATGAAGACCGGACAGGGAATTTATGGATTGCTACAGACGGTGGCATAGAGCGGTATGATGAATCGACTCGCCAATTCATCCCATATACAATCGTCGACCGGACACGTTCGTATAACGCGAATTGGGCTTACTATATGTTTGAAGACCTTGACGGGAATTTCTGGATAAGCACTTGTCTGGGCGGACTTTTTGTTATCCGGAAAGATAAATTGTTACATTCCGCATCGGGTTATTGTGTGGCCGACAAGAACTATACGACCCAAGAAGGACTGAAAAGTATGTTTATCAACCAAGTGGTAGAAGACCGTAGCGGCAACGTGTGGATTATGTTATATAATAACGGGATTCAGAAACTGAATCCGAAGAGTGGGAAATTCACCGCATTCCGCCTGCCAAGAACAAATGAAGAAATCACTACCGATTTTCTGATGAGCGACAGCGAAGGATATCTTTGGGCAGGATGCCACAATAAAGTGTTGCGTATCAATCCCGTCACGGAGACAGTCACGGAAATCAATTTGAACCAGAAGAATTGTAATATTCTTTCCATGGCAGAAGTTGAAAGCAGCATTTGGGTTTCTACAACCAAAGGACTATGGGGAATTGACAAAAAGAACAATGCGGTATCACGCATCCCTGTCGGTGACCAGATGTTTACATGCGTCTGCTACGATAAGACTGACCGGCGTGTATTTTTGGGAGGTTATGATGGTATCGGGCTGTGTACTCCTTCGGCCGTTAGCAAAGCGGCAAAGTATCTTCCTGTCCACATCACTGCAATAACAGCCAACAACCAAAAGATAACTACCGACAGCAGTGTGCGGTACACACAAAACATCGAATTAAGTTACAAAGAAAATAATCTGTCGTTCGAATTTTCTGATTACTCGTATGACCATATAAAGAAAGGTAACTTTGTATATAAATTAGAAGGATTGGACAAGGACTGGCGTCAGGTGGACGAACGTTCTAACCGCATTTCCTATACCAATATTCCTCACGGCAAATATACCCTGTTCATACGACATGCCGGGGACAGACAAAAAACAGCTTCCATGCTTTCGGTTACCATTCTTCCGCCGTGGTATCAAACTTTGTGGGCAAAAATGGCTTATTTCCTTATTATCGGAGGATTGGTCGGATGGATAATAAACTTTTTCATGGTAAAAAACCGTCTGAAACTGGAACAGATGGAAAAACGCCAGATAATGGAACAGTCGCAGCAAAAATTAGATTTCTTATCAAATATTTCCCACGACCTGAAAAACCCGATCAGCATGATTGTCACTCCGATAAGCAAATTACTGATTGATGTGAAAGACTATCATCAAAAATCAATGTTGGAAGTGGTTTACCGAAATGCGGTCAGTCTGAATGAAATGATTCATAAGCTGTTGGAATTTAACCGTATAGACCGGAAAGAAGACTCTATGCTTATCGTGTCGCGTATCGAACTGGTTTCGTTTGTCAAGAACATATATGCCGTTTATAAAGAAGCGGATGTGGAAGAAAAATATCAATGGCATCTTTCCTGCAACACCAATTCTTTGTTTATGGACATGGATGTCATCAAACTTAAGTCAATAATAAACAACCTGCTTTCGAATGCAACTAAATATACGCCGCAGGGCGGCACTATCAGTCTTGTAATTGAATACCATGAGGACTTGCAGGCTGTAAGCATCCATATCGCTGACACCGGAATAGGCATTGCCGAAAATGAGCTGCCTTATGTTTTCCAGCGTTTTTATCAGTCTTCACGCACTAAACAGCAATACGAAGGTACCGGAATCGGACTTTACCTGGTAAAAACTTATACGGAACTACATCACGGAAAAGTTGAAGTAGCATCAACTATCCAAAAAGGAACAACTTTCACCGTGACTTTTCCCGTAGATGAATCGCTCAACTTGTCCGTATCCTCAACCCAGGAGCCGGAATACAGAGAAGAAGCAGATAGCCACGAACTCAAGCCGTTGATTCTGATTGTAGATGACAATCCGGAAATGCGCAATGTCATCCAAACCATCCTGGCTGATGGTTACCGGTGTGTATTCGCAGCCAATGGGAAAGAAGGGCTGGAGGTTGTAAACAACCAGCAGCCCGACTTAATTATTTCCGACTTGATGATGCCCGTCATGGACGGCATTGAAATGAGTCGCATATTAAAGAAAAACCTGACTACTGCCGTGATTCCTATCATCATGCTGACCGCAAAAGATGATAAACAAACAGAACGCAAGAGCTTGCAGTCGCAGATAGATGCTTTCATCGCCAAACCTTTCGATGCTGAGATTCTTTACTTCAAAGTTTCCCAGCTGTTGCATAACAGGGTTGCCTACGAAACGAAGGCACGGATGGAAAAGATTTCTTCCCCCAAGCCAGTTGAAGAAATAGCCTCGCAGGACGAAAAGTTTTTGACAGCTATAACCCAGCTTATCGAGGACCATATATCTGACTCCGACTTGAATGTCAATGCGCTTTGCAATCTTTCCGGTGTAGGAAGCAAACAAATCTACCGGAAAGTAAAACAGCTCACAGGCATGTCTCCGGTGGAATATATCAAATCCATCCGAATGAAGAAAGCCGCAATGCTGTTACAGCAGCGGAAATTTACCGTATCGGAGGTCATGTACATGGTAGGTTATTCTAATGCGTCTTATTTCTCGAAATGTTTTCAGGGAGTATTTGGTAAAACCCCCAAACAATACGCTTCAGAAGACTGAAAAAAGCTGTTTTACAACAGTTGTCTGATTTCTTTTGTTATATGTCCGATATGTTTCTTTGAAGTAGCAGGTTGTATTCTACCTTTGCCACGAACAAAAAACATAATACGTAACATGAAAAACAACATTTTTAATCTGCTGAAAGTGTTCCTGTTCTTTCTGATAATAACAGGAGGCGGAAACACAATCACACTTTCCGCGCAACAAAGCGGAAAAAGAATCATCACCGGACAAGTCATCGATGATGAAAATCAAGAACCTCTTATCGGAGTCAGTGTATTGGTAGTACCACAACCGGGACTATCACCGATTTCGATGGAAACTACTCAGTAGAACTTCCGGCAGGAAGCAAGCAACTTCAATTTTCGTACATCGGATACGCTTCTCAAACAGTAAATGTGTCTGCCAACGTATTAAACATTCGACTGAAATCGGATACAGAAATGCTGAGCGACGTGGTAGTCATCGGTTACGGTACACAGCGTAAAAGCGATTTGACCGGCTCGGTTACCAACGTGTCGAGCGAAGATTTCAATACGGGACTGGTCAGCTCGCCGGAGCAGCTTATCAATGGGAAAATCTCCGGTGTACAGATTATGTCGAACAGTGGTTCGCCTACGGCAGGTAGTACCATCCGTGTACGTGGAGGTGCTTCGCTGAACGCCAGCAACGACCCGCTTATCGTGCTGGATGGTGTGCCATTGGAACAAGGAGGTATCAGCGGAAACGATGGAAACTTCCTCAGTCTGATTAATCCGAATGACATTGAAAGCATGACCATTCTGAAAGATGCTTCTTCTACGGCAATCTATGGCTCACGTGCTTCAAACGGTGTTATCATCATCACTACTAAAAAAGGGAACTCCGACAAGTTGAAAGTAACGTTCAGTACAACCAATTCCATTCAGACCCGCACAAGAATGGCAGACATGCTGAGCTATGACCAGTTTGTAAACGTAGTAAAAACGCAAGGAAGTGCTGCCCAGCAAGCTTTATTGGGAACGGCAAACACCGACTGGAACGACCAGGTTTATCATAACGCTTTCGGAACAGATAACAACCTGAGTTTGGCAGGACGTATCGCCCCGAACTGGCCAATCCGCGTATCGGTAGGTTATTATAACCAGGATGGTTTGCTTAAAACAGACAATGCCGAACGCTTTACCGGTAGCCTTTCGTTGTCTCCGTCTTTTTTTGATGACCATCTGAAATTGACTATCAATGCCAAAGGTTCGCTCAATAAGAACCAGTTTGCCAACACTTCGGCCATCTGGGGAGCTTCTACCATGAATCCCACTATACCTGTTTATTCTGGGACTGACGCATTTGGAGGCTTTACAGAAGCCATTACGGGCGATGGGAGTCCGGTGACGGGCGGAGTAAGGAATCCGGTTGGTTTACTGGAACAACGCGATGCTCATAGCAAGGTAGTCCGTTTTATCGGTAACTTCGATGTTGACTACCGTTTGCATTTCTTCCCTGACTTGAAACTCCATGCCACATTGGGATACGACTATGCCGAAGGAAAAGGCTCGGAATACGTGTCGCCCGAAGCTGCTCAATATTATACTACCGGGGGATATTATTATCCGTATGGACCGCAGAAAAACGAGAACAGGCTGCTGACCCTGTATGCTAACTACAATAAGTTTGTTGATACCCTCAACAGCAGTTTCGATGCAACCGTAGGATATGATTACCAATATTGGAAATCCGCCACTCCGGCTACTACACAAATGAATGCCGCCGGAGAAATACAAACTCAATACAGGGCATCCGACCAACGTCATGTGTTGCTTTCGTACTACGGACGTCTGAATTATTCTTACGGTTCGCGCTATATGCTGACGGCTACTGTTCGCCGTGATGCTACCTCCCGCTTTGCACAATCGCAGCGCTGGGGTACATTCCCTTCTCTTTCTTTAGGCTGGCGTATGTCGGATGAGGTCTTTATGGAAAAGACACGTACGTGGTTGGATGATTTAAAGGTGCGTGCGGGTTATGGAACGACCGGTAACTCTAATATCGGAGCCTATAATTATGCGTTTCAATATGCGACCGGAAATGATTATTTATATGGAATCACAGGTGCGGATTCAGGGGCGTCTCCGGGCTATGCGATCTCAAATCTGGGGGATGTGAATGCTAAGTGGGAAACAACCAAGATGTTTAACGTCGGTTTAGACGTAACGGCGTTGAATAATCGTTTGACCGGAAGTATCGATTATTATATTAAGAAGACTTCAGATTTGTTGGTGAACGCTAACTGGTCCGCTTTGGCCGGTAACGCTACTAAGCCAAAGATCAATATTGGCGATATGCAGAATAAAGGTCTTGATTTCAGTGTGGGCTGGAGAGATAAAGTCGGTGATTTTAGTTACTCGGTAAACGCCAATATCTCAACCTATAAGAATAAGGTTACCCAATTAGGTTCTTCGGATCTATTTACGAATACGCGTTTGAGTAAGGTAAACATCACCACGGTAGGGCAACCGGTAGCGATGTTCTACGGTTATCAAGTGGACGGAATCTATACGAGTGAACAAGATGTGCTGAACTATAAGACCGCGGATGGAAAAACGATTTTACCGTATGCCGTGGCGGACGAGGCCAGCTTGAATCCTCAATCATGGGTAGGTCGTTATAAGATTCGTGACGTGAACGGAGATGGAAAGATTGGGGCGGAAGACCGTACGATTATCGGTAATCCGCATCCGGACTTCACGGGAGGTGTGAACCTTAGTGTTGGTTGGAAAGGTTTTGATTTGAGTACATTCCTTTATTTCTCTGTAGGTAACGACTTGTATAAACATTATCAGTATTATACGCATTTCGGGGCATTACAAAGTAACTTCTCTAAAGATCGCTTGGAAAACTCTTGGGATCCCGTTACAAACCCGGATGGTATCTATCCATTATGGGCTGGTACATCTAATGAAGGTACGGAGGCGGCTAATGAATCCAATTCTACTTATATAGAAGACGGTTCATACTTGCGTATGCAGACATTGACGCTCGGTTATACGTTGCCAAAGAGTATCTTGAATAAGATCAAATTTGAGAAGATTCGTGTTTACGGTCAGGTTTCCAATGTGTTTACATTAACAGGCTATTCAGGTTTGGATCCGGAGGTTCGTAGCAATAATGAAGATAGCAGTAACGATATGATGAAAGGTATCGACTACGGTTCTTATGGTATGCCACGCCAGTTCATTTTAGGCGTGAATATTTCTTTCTAAAAGGATTTTCGATAAGGATATTGATAACGATTAAAAAAAACAGTATGAAAAGACTATTTATATATTCAATGTTAGTGGCGTCTTCATTAGGAGCGATGACCTCTTGCTCTGACTTCTTGGATGTGAAGCCGGTGGGTGCGGTCAGTGAAGAAGAGTTACTGAATCAGGAAGGCGTAAATTATGCGATTACAGGAATGTATTCATCGATGCTTACACAGGAGTATTTTGCGGCTCCTTTGACAAATTATGCCTATGGCGATGTACTGGGTGGAAGCGCGAATAAAGGGTCTACGTTTACGGACCAGTCTGACTTTACGAACTTGGAAACGTATGCGATCACTACGGACAACGGATATTTGAATACCAAATGGAAAGTGGTTTATGAAGGTGTCTATCGTGCGAACAACGTGATTAATATGATCGATAAAATCAAGGACGAGCTTTCCTCCGTAAAAGGCGTATCAAAGGATTTTTATACCGAAGCGATCGCCCAAGCCCGATTCTTCTGCGGATTCTGGCATTTTGAGGGAATGAAATTATTTGGTGCCGCTATTCCTTACGTGGGAAGCGAGGAGTTCGCTAGCGATGTAAACCCAAAAGTTTCCAATGTGGATGAGTCTGGCAATTATATTTACATATGGGATAAGGTGGCCGAGGATTTACAGTTCGCTTATGATAACCTGCCGGATATTTGGGCGAGCGATAAAGGACGTGTCAATAAATGGGCCGCCGCCGCTTTCTTGGCAAAATTGAGGCTGTATCAGTCTTCACCCTATAACGGTACGAATGGTTCTTCCGATCATTGGGCGGATGCCAAGGCTTTATTGGAGGCTATTATCGCGAATGGGCAGGATAATAATGGCACGAAATTCAAACTAGCGGATACTTATGAGGATTTGTTTACGGCAGGTAGTGCCGATTGGAGCGGTGAGTCCGTGTTCGATATACAGCGGACTATCTCTGGTTCTCAGGTAATCACGAACTCTATCGAAGGTTCATGGCATACGGCTCCTCCGGGAGGTATGGGCACATCCGGATGGGGTTTCTATCAACCTTCCTATGAGTTGGTAAACTCACATATCGTAGACGAGAATGGTTTGCCGTATCTGGATAAATCATATTAAGATAAACCGGCGTTGACTACCTTGACAGATAATATTCCACATACGGATTTAGAGGTTTTTACCGATCCTCGTCTGGATATCAGTACCGGTCGTTTTGATGTCCCTTATTGGGACTGAACGGTTCCTTCTATCTTGGATGGGTGGGTACGTGATATCGCGAATGGTGGTCCTTATATGAATAAGAAGCGGCAACCGAAAAAAGCGGATAAAGGCGGTACGAGCGTATCTACGGAGACGAGTTCTACAGCCAAGAATTACCATTTGATCCGTTATGCGGATGTTTTACTTTGGTATGCCGAAGTCTTGATTCACGACGGAAATTATAAGGAGGCCGGGAAGTATATAAATGAGGTACGTGCCCGTGCGGCAAACTCGTATGTGAAGGGCGTTGATGCTGCCACGATGTTGCCCACTTCTACATCTTATGTCTTGGATGATAAAGTGAATGGGAAGTTGGATTCGAACGCTGCGGCTAATTATCGTGTAGGTTTGTATCCGGATTCGCAATTCAACAGCAAGGGTGGTGCTTTAGCCGCTTTACGTTTCGAGCGTAAATTAGAGTTGGCGATGGAAGGTCATCGCTGGTACGACTTAGCTCGTTGGGGAATAGCGTACGATGAGATAAGTAATTATATCACTTACGAGAAGAAGCATCTCGGAAAGTTTGCCAACTGCGTTTATAACGCTAAATGGGTAACTCTTCCGATCCCGAATGATCAAATCGTGACCATGGAAGGCGTTTTAGTCCAGAATGAGAATTGGAAATAAATCGTAGGTTAATAATCTGTATCGGTCAGGCATGTGATATGTCTGACCGTTTTGTATATTTGCGGCATGAAGTCAACAACCCGGAGGGTTTCGGTGTTTTTTAATAAACAAATAAAGAGAATAGGATGAGACTGGTGTATATTTATCATAGCGGGTTTGTTGTAGAGGCGGAAGGCTTCTCCATCTTGATCGATTATTTCAAAGATACGAATCCGGACCCGGCGAAGGGGTTTGTGCGTGGGGAGCTATTAAAACGTCCGGGGACGTTGTACGTATTGGCATCACATTTCCATCCGGATCATTTTAATCCGGACGTGTTGAAATGGAAAGAGGAGAAAGACGATATCAAATATATTTTCTCCAAGGATATCTTGAAACGCCGCTGGGCAAAAGCCGAGGACGCTTTTTATATGAAGAAGGGAGATGTGTACCAAGATGAGCATTTAACGATTAGGGCGTTCGGATCGACCGATGTCGGTATCTCTTTTTTGATCGAGGCGCAAGGTAAACTGATTTTTCATGCCGGAGACTTGAATAATTGGCATTGGAAAGATGAGTCTACTCCACAGGAAGTTGCGGAGGCGGAAGGGAATTACCTGAAAGAACTGGATATAATAGCGAAATATACGCAGGCGATGGATGTTGTCATGTTTCCGGTAGATCCCCGCTTAGGGACCGATTTTATGCGAGGTGCCCAACAATTCATCGACCGGATAAGGACCGGTATCTTTGTGCCGATGCATTTCTGGGAACGTCCGGCGGAGGTCATGGCCTTTGCCCCGTATGCCGAATCGAAAGGTTGCCGGTATGTTGTCCTTTCTGTACCGGGTGAGGGTACCGATATATAATATATTATTAATGTATAGGTTTTAGAAAACATATAAATTTATTTAGGTATGGAAGTTAAAGGCAGATTTGACCATTTCAATATTAACGTATTGGATTTGGAGAAAAGTATCGCTTTTTATAACAAAGCGTTGGGATTGAAAGAGCATCATCGAAAGGTCGCGGAAGACGGTTCTTTTATATTGGTTTATTTAACGGATGAGCAAACCGGTTTCTTGATGGAGCTGACTTGGCTGCGTGACCGGAAAGAACCTTATGAGCTAGGCGACAATGAGAGCCATCTTTGTTTCCGGGTAGCCGGCGATTATGAGGAGGTACGTAAATACCACAAGGAAATGGGAGCGGTTTGCTTCGAGAATACCAAGATGGGATTGTATTTTATTAATGATCCGGATGACTATTGGATCGAGATATTACCGTTGCGATAATTCTCCATTATTATATAACAATGTTGCTTAACATAAGTTTTCGAAAAAAGAAGATAAAATGACAGGAATCTGTAAAATTTTCTTCAAATCGTATTGCAACTTGTGTTAAACCTCTTATATTTGCTACCCAGAAAGAGGAAAATCATTATTAATCCTAAATATAAAATCATGGAGAAGCCTTATGTAGTAGGTATCGATATAGGTGGTACCAACACTGTTTTTGGTGTAGTTGACGCAAGAGGAACAATCTTGTATAGTGGATCAATTAAGACTGGTAAATATGCAGACGTTAATGACTATGTAGCGGAATTAGCTAAAGGTCTGAAGTCTGTTATTGATCAGGCTGGTGGTCCGGATAAGATTAAAGGTGTGGGTGTAGGTGCTCCGAACGGAAACTTTTTCAACGGATGTATCGAATTCGCTCCGAACTTGCCTTGGAAAGGTAAGATTCCTTTGGCTCAATTGATCAGCGAACAGATCGATGGTATTCCTGTTGCTTTAACAAACGACGCCAACGCTGCCGCTATCGGTGAGATGACTTATGGAGCCGCTCGCGGTATGAAAGATTTTATCGTGATCACTTTGGGTACTGGCGTGGGTAGCGGTATCGTAATCGGTGGTAACTTGGTATACGGACATGACGGTTTTGCCGGCGAGTTGGGCCACGTTATCATGCGTCGTAACAATGGTCGTCAGTGCGGTTGCGGTCGCCAAGGATGTCTGGAGGCTTATGCTTCAGCTACCGGTGTGGCTCGTACGGCTCGTGAATATCTGGAAATCCGTAAGGACGAGAGTGTTCTTCGCGACTTGGATCCGGATGAAATCACTTCAAAAGACGTATACGACGCAGCTATGAAGAATGATAAGATCGCTCTTGAGATTTTCGAGGCTACCGGCTCTATGTTGGGAGAGGCTTTCGCTGATTTCGTAGCATTCTCTAGCCCGGAGGCTATCATTTTGTTTGGCGGTCTTACGAAAGCTGGCGATTTGATCATGAACCCGATTAAACGTTCAATGGAGAAAAATATGTTGAAAGTTTACGCAGGTAAGACTAAATTATTATTCTCTCAATTGAAAGAGAGCGACGCTGCCGTATTAGGAGCAAGTGCTTTGGGTTGGGAAGTAAGAGACCAAAGTGCTGGTTTGGAAGTCTAAATCCGGTTTTGCGTATAACGAAAAGACATTTGCGAAATAAGGCAAGCCGCATCTATATTTAGGTGCGGCTTGTTGTTTTTAATTGAATTATAAATCATAAAGTATGAGACATCCGTTGTATCAATTTCAGTTTTGCCCGGTTTGCGGGGCAAAAGCTTTCGTGGAACATAACGAGAAAGCGAAAAAATGTATGGCGTGCGGTTTTGTTTATTATTTCAACCCGTCGTCGGCTGTCGCTTGTTTCATAAAGAACGCTAAGGGGGAGTTATTGCTGGTTCGCCGAGGAAAAGAGCCGGCTAAAGGTACATTGGATTTGCCCGGTGGCTTCGTCGATATGTTTGAGTCGGGGGAGGAGGCCGCTCGCCGGGAAGTAAGGGAGGAGACGGGGTTGCATATCCAGAATTGCCGTTATTTGTTTTCCTTGCCTAATTTATATATGTATTCCGGCTTTGAGGTGCATACGCTGGATATGTTTTATGAGTGTTTGGTAGATGATTTCAATAACGTGCATGCGGAAGATGATGCCGCCGAGATCGTGATCCTTCGCCCGGAGGATGTGAATCCGGAAGACTTCGGTTTAGACTCTATCCGAAAGGCGGTACCGATCTATCTTGGTAAATATTGATAGAACTTGCCTTCTGTTTGGCGCATATTACTTATATTTGCGAATTAGAACGAATAGGCACTGAAGTAAGTGCTTGTATTAAAAAGCAAATGAGTGATGAAAAGAATACTTATTCCGCTGTGTCTGGTAGTAGGCAGCCACATGGCAAGCGGGCAGAGATCGTATCAATTTGATGCGCCGAACCGTTTGTTTGTCGAAGGCAAGGAGTTGTTTAGTTTGAAGAATTATTCAGGTTGCATCGATAAACTGGAGGCGTATAAACAGCATTCCACGGATGCCGACTTGATTCAAGAAGCCGATTATATGTTGGTCTACTCCGCTTATGAGCAAGGCCGTCTCAATGCCGTTGAGTTATTGAAAGATTATCTGGATGTGTACCCGGCTTCCCGTCATGCGGACGAGGTGAACTTCTTGATCGGTTCCGCCCATTTCGGACTGGGAGAGTATCAGAAAGCTATCTTTTGGTTTAACGAATCGAACATTGATATGCTAAGTCCGGAACAGCAGGAGGCTTATTGTTTCCGTCTGGCTTATTCCTTGTTGCAAACCGGGGATATGGAGAAGGCCCGTGGTTATTTCGCACGGATCGAGCAGATCGGAACGAAGTACCGGGAAGCATCTACCTATTATGTCGCTTATATCGATTACGCGACCGGTAAATACAACAATGCCTTGGTGGAATTTACCCGCTTGAAGGACTTGTCTGATTATAAGGAGCGATCTTTGTACTATATCACGCAAATTTATTTTATACAGAATAAATACGAGAAAGTGATCAGCGAAGGCAAGGAATTGTTAGCCTCTTATCCGGATAGCGAGAACAATAGCGAGGTTTACCGTATCATGGGTAACGCCTACTATCATCTGGGAAATGAGGATCAAGCGATTAATATGCTGAGTAAATATGTATCCTCGACGGATAGCCCGTTGAGGGGCGATTTATATATCTTGGGCGTATGTTATTATAATAAGGGTAATTACAGTAGCGCCGTGAACGCTTTGGGACGGACCGTTCGTGAGAACGACGCCCTTTCGCAGAACGCTTATCTGTATCTGGGGCAAAGTTATCTGAAATTAAAAGATAAGAATAACGCCCGTATGGCCTTCGAGGCTGCCGCGACTTCTTCTTTCGATAAGCAAGTGAAAGAGGCGGCTATGTATAATTACGCTTTATTGATCCACGAGACCGCTTTCACGGGCTTTGGCGAGTCAGTGACAATCTTCGAGGATTTCTTGAATGATTTCCCGAATTCCAAATATGCCGATAAGGTAAACGATTATCTGGTGGAGGTTTATTTGACTACCAAGAACTATCAAGCGGCTCTGAACTCTATCGATAAGATCAAGCATCCGAGTACGAAGATCTTGGAGGCGAAACAAGATATCTTATTCCAGTTGGGAACGCAGGCGTTCACGAATATGGAATTGGATAAGGCGGTCGATCTTTTCAGCCGTGCGATTTCGTTGGGCGCTTATAATCTGGAATCTCGTAACGACGCTTATTTCTGGCGTGGGGAATCTTATTATCGCCAAGGTGAGTATAACAAGGCGATTTCCGATTATCGTACCTATTTGAATAATACCCGCCAACGTAATACGGATATGTATGCCTTGGCACATTATAACTTAGGTTACAGCTACTTCAAATTGAAAGAGTATGGCGAGGCGTTGAACCGCTTCCGTCAATACGTGAATTTGGAAAGCAATCAGCAGACTCCGGCTTATGCGGACGCTTATAATCGTATCGGCGATTGTTTATTCCACAACCGTCAGTTCGCTATGGCGGAAGAGAATTATACCCGTGCGGCGCAATTGCAACCGTCCGCCGGAGATTATTCGGTGTATCAGAAGGGCTTCTTGCTGGGATTGCAGAAAGATTATAAGGGAAAGATCAGCGTGATGGATCGCTTGATCCGTGAGTTCCCGGAATCACAATATGTGGACGATGCCTTGTTTGAGAAAGGACGTTCTTACGTGTTATTGGATAATAATCAAGCGGCTGCGGCAAGCTTTGAGCAATTGATGCGTGATTTCCCGCAAAGCAGTCTGGCTCGTAAGGCCGGCGTACAGCTTGGTTTGATTTACTTCAACGACAATCAGCCGGAGAAAGCGGCCGACGCTTATAAGAGCGTGATTAGCAATTATCCGGGTAGCGAGGAGGCGAAAGTGGCCTTGCAAGACTTGAAGTCCGTATATATCGAGCTGAACGATATCAATTCGTTTGCCGCCTATGCGAATTCGTTAGGTGGAAATGTTCGTTTCGAGGTGAGTGAGCAAGACTCCTTGACCTATCTGGCGGCCGAGAAGTTATTTATGCGAGGCGATAATGAGGGCGCTCGTCGTAGCTTGACGAATTATTTGCAAACCTTCCCGCAGGGAGCGTTTAGCTCGAACGCTAATTTCTATTTGGCAAGTATCGCTTTTGCCAAGAAAGATCTGGAGGAGGCGAAACGTCTGTTCTCGTTGGTATTGGAGAGCGGTGATACGAAATTCAGGGAAGAGTCTTGGGCTCGTAAGGCTGAGATCGAGTATCTGGATAAGGATTACGCCGCCGCTATGGAAAGTTTCAAGCATCTACAGGCGGTAGCGGAGAATCCGGAGAATAAGGAGGCCGCTAAATTGGGCTTGATGCGTTGCGCCGAGTTGACCGGTCAGCCGCAAGAGGCTTTGCTTGCCGCCAACGATTTGCTGAAGGAACCGAAGCTATCTCCCGAGATTATGTCCGAGGCCCGTTATGTCCGTGCGAAGGCTTATATCAGCTTGAAGCAGGAGAACAAGGCGTTGGCCGACTTGAAGGAGATCAGCAAGGATACCCGTACGATACACGGGGCGGAGGCTAAATATCTATTGGCTCAATTGTATTATGATAATAAGGATGATAAGAATGCCGAGACTGTCTTGATGAACTTCATCGAGAACGGTACGCCTCACCAATATTGGTTGGCACGGGGCTTTATCTTGTTGGCTGATATTTATATCCGCCAAGGTGATGATTTCCAAGCTCGTCAATATCTGACCAGTTTGCAAAACAACTACAAGGGCGATGATGAGATCGCCGCGATGATCGAAGACAGATTGGGTAAACTAAAGAAATAAAAGAAAGCGATGAAGACTATATATAATGTAAAGGCGTTGTGTGTGGTAGCTTTGCTGGGTTCGGCTGCTGCTGCGAGTGCGCAAGAGGATGTTACGAAAGAAAAGAACCTGAACCGAGAGATGACGCTTGAACGGGAGTATGATCCTTCCGTGCAGGACGCTAGCAAGGTAAATACGCTTCCCGTGGTGAAAGAGCCGGAGGTTCGTAAGATCCCGATCGATTACTCGAATTATACGATCGCCGCCGATCCGCAGAAAGAGATTAGTTTGTTGCCTTCCGGAAATATCATGACGCAGATGGACTACAACAAGCGCCGGGGATATTTTAACTTTGGTGCCGGTACCTATCTAAATATAAATGGTGATTTGGGATATCATATCTTGAGTACCGAGAAGGATAAGTTGAATATTTGGTATTCGCATCGTTCTACGAATGGAAAGGTGAAATATATCCAGATGGACGATGAGAAGGTAAAGGAATACGCCGCTTGCCTTCAGCAAATTACCGAAAATATCAGTATCTACTTCTGATATTTTTTGATAGGGCATCAGAATGTTGTTCTTTTATTCAGAATAAAGATTGGAAAAGAAATATTTTTCTTTCCAAAATTAACAGAACTGTGTTCTGAAATAAAGAACAGAAGATCGGAGAGAAACGAGCATGAACGGAATCAAAAAGGGAATCTGGCCTACGATGATTACCCCTTATGATCGGGAGGGAAGGGTGGACCTGAACGCCGCAAAGCGGATCGTGGACTGGTACGCCCGCCGGAACTGCGACGGCATTTTCGCGGTGTGCCAGTCCAGCGAGATGTTCAACCTGTCGCTGGAAGAACGGGTCGCATTGGCCCGGACGGTCGTGGAGGCGGCGCAGGGACGGCTGGAAGTGATCGCTTCCGGCCATATTTCGGACGACCCGCAGGCGCAGGTGGAGGAATTGGGCGCGATCGCTGAAACCGGCGTAAAGGCCGTGGTCATGGTGTCCAACCGGCTGGCCCGGGAGGACGAGGACGACGAAGTGTGGATCCGCAACGCCCAACGGATCCTGGACGCACTGCCCGGCGTGACCTTCGGCGTATATGAATGCCCATATCCCTACAAGCGGCTGATGACCGAACGCACCCTTGGCTGGTGCGCCCGCAGCGGACGGTTCGCTTTCCTCAAAGATACCTGCTGCGACGCGCGGATGATCCGGGAGCGGATTCAGGTGATCCGCCGGGAGGCCGCCGCGGCCGGGGTGGAGCCGCTGGGACTCTATAACGCCAACACCATGACCCTGCTGGAAACCCTGCGGGACGGCGCGTCCGGCTTCAGCGGCGTCATGGGCAACCTTCACCCGGAGCTGTACGTCTGGCTGGATCAAAACTGGCGGGAACAGCCGGAAAAGGCGGAGGAGCTTCAGGCGCTGCTGACGCTGCTCCCGCTGCTGAGGAGAAGACCGAGTTC
>ERZ857882.2975-NODE-2975-length-16729-cov-17.887070_pt1 | contig 16729 bp, 8 predicted proteins | sample MGYA00519697_ERZ857882 | MGnify/ENA primary metagenome ERZ857882 (study PRJEB31778, sample SAMEA3449373) | human gut metagenome | biome: human gut; feature: human-associated habitat; material: faeces | place: United Kingdom | collected 2010/2012 ...
TCTATGAAAAGAAGCTCTGCACCTATCCCCGCACGGACAGCCGCTTCCTCACAGATGATCTGGAACCCTCCGTGCCGGAGCTTGCAGCCGTTGCCGCCGCCATCTGCGAAACCACCGCACCGGAGGGCATGAACGCAAGACAGGTCTGTGACAGCCGCAAGGTCAGCGACCACCACGCTATCCTTCCTACCGCCAGCGCGGGCAAGGCGGATACCTCCGTCCTGCCGCTGGGAGAGCGCGAGATTTTGCGCCTTGTGGCAGGGCAGCTTCTCCGTGCGGTCAGCGACGCCCACCGCTATGCGGAAACCGTCGTCATGCTGGAGTGCGGCGGCGCTGTATTCACCGTCAAGGGCAGAACCACCCTCACACCCGGCTGGAAACAGTATCTCGCGCAGGAAAAGCAGGACGCTGCGCTGCCGGAGCTGTCGGAGGGGCAGGTATTGGATTGCGCCGAAGCCGCCGTAAAGGAGGGCAAGACCACGCCGCCCAAGCATTATACGGAGGATACGCTGCTTTCCGCCATGGAGACTGCCGGAAAGGAAGTTATGCCGGAAGAAGCGGAACGAAAGGGGCTGGGAACACCCGCCACCCGCGCCGCCATCATCGAAAAGCTGGTAGCCACGGGCTTTGTGGAGCGCAAGCGGGCGAAGAAGGCCGTCAGCCTTGTGCCTGCCCATACCGGCGTTTCCCTCATCACCGTGCTGCCGGAGCAGCTCCAGTCCCCGCTTCTCACCGCCGAATGGGAATACCGCTTGCAGCAGGTGGAGCGCGGCGAGCTGTCCCCGGACGAGTTCATGACCGGCATTGCGGATATGCTCACGGAGCTGGTAAAAACCTACAAGGTCATCTCCGGCGCGGAGGTGCTGTTCCCCTCCGGCCGTGAGGTCATTGGCAAATGCCCCCGCTGCGGCAGCGACGTGACCGAGAGCAAAAAGGGCTTCTTCTGCGAGAAAAACGACTGCCGCTTCGGGCTGTGGCGGGACAACAAGTTCTTTGCCGCCAAGCGCACCGCTCTGACAAAAAAGGTAGCCGCCGCACTGCTGGCAGAGGGGCGTGTGAAGCTCACCGGCCTATATTCCGAAAAGACCGGCGGCACCTACGATGCTACCGCCGTGCTGGAGGATACCGGCGAGAGCGTCCGCTTCCGTTTGGAATTTGACAAGGGGGCGAGGACATGAAGCTCTCCAAGCTGGAGCAGGAAAGTATCATCCTCTACAACGAGGAAGAATCCACCGCCAGCATCTACACCCACGACCCCAAGCTGAAGCGCAAGCTCAAGCGCCTTGCGGAGAAATACCCGGACAAGGTGTACCCGGATAGGGCCGTCCATGCCGGAGCGGTCAGCTACGCCGTGCCGAAAAGCTGCGTCAGCGTCCGGGAGCCGTTCAGCGACGAGCGGCGCAGGGCCGCCAGCGAACGCGCCAAAAACGCCGGATATACGCCGCCCGCAAGGAGTATATACTCCGAAAACGAATAAGAACCGAGCGCCCGCACAGGAAAGCCTACCCCTGCGCGGGCGCTGCCATTTTAGGGGTAAACAGCCCATGAAATGAAAGGAAGTGCCTATGACACGAAAATCTCCGTATCCGACAAGAGCGGATTATCCGGCATTGATTGAAAATGCCAAGCCTGCGCTGCGCGAGCTGCTGGAAGCGGCCTCGTATGAACGGAGGATCGCCGTTCTCAACGAATGTTCTCTCGATGTGGTCAATACCGTCTGCACGATCATGGTGCTGGGGCGGCACAGCCTCTATCTTCGCCGCAAAAAGCCCTTCAACGCGCCGGACGCGGTTTTTGTCCGGTGGGCGGCGGACCTGTGGACGCTGCGTGAGCAGGACAAGGCAGGCGACATCCGCTATCTCTGCGGAAAAACGGATTTACGGGAATATCTTTCGCGGGGGCTTCAGCTCCTGCGTATCGACCTGACGGAAGGAGGAACCTATGCCAGAGAAACCCGGTAAAAACAGAGAACAGCTCAAGGAGATCACCGACCGCATCGAGGCGGGTATCCGCGACATCTTTGAATCCGGCGATATGGATAAGTACCGCAATTACCTGCGCACCATGAGCCGGTTTCACAACTATTCCCTCAACAATCAGGCGCTCATCCACTTGCAGCGCCCGGACGCCACACTTGTGGCGGGCTACAACCGCTGGCGGGACAAGTTCTCCCGCCATGTGCTGCGGGGCGAGAAGGGCATCACCATCATCGCGCCCACGCCGTATAAGAAGAAAATCGAGCAGGAAAAGCTCGACCCGGACACCAAGCTGCCCATTCTGGACGCGGACGGCAAAATCGTCACCGAGGAAAAGGAAATTGAAATCCCCATGTTCCGCCCGGTGAAGGTGTTCGACTACGCCCAGACGGACGGAAAGCCCCTGCCGGAGCGCGTGGCCAGCCCCGTCGCCAACCTGACCGGCAGCGTTGAGAACTACGAGGCGTTCATGGAGGCGCTGCGCCGTTCCTCTCCCGTGCCGGTGGAGTTCAAGCCGCTGTCTGCGGATATGGACGGCTATTTCAGCCCCAAATTCCAGAGCATCACGCTGCGGGAGGGCATGAGCGAGGTGCAGACGGTATCCGCCGCCGTCCATGAGATCGCCCACGCCAAGCTCCACAATTACGGCTTGCAGCAGCCAGAGGAGCGCAGGCATAAGAGCCGCAATACAGAAGAAGTGGAGGCCGAAAGCATCTCCTTCATGGTCTGCGCCTACTTCGGCATTGAAACCGGCGCGAACAGCTTCGGCTATGTGGCAACATGGTCAAAAAACGCCGAGCTGCCGGAGTTCCGCGCCAGTCTGGACACCATCAGCAAAACCGCAAACGGCATCATCACCGATGTGGAGAAGCACTTCGCGGAGGTTTGCAAGGAGCGCGGCATCGAGCTTCCCAAGGACACGGAATATGAGCTTGTCACCATCCCGCCCTCCCGCACTGACGCGCTGGCCTTTGCCGCCGACTACGCGGCGTTCCTGCGCCGGGGTCTGAATGTTCCCGACAGCGCGGACAAACCCACAGCGGAGGCGGTGGCGGACAGGCTGCTTGCCGGTGAGGACACGGAACTGCGGAAGGAGCTGGAGGATTTCGTCAAGCTGGCAGACGAGATCGGCATCGACGACGGCTCTCATGGGCTGCTTGAACGCTTCAACGGCCTGTTCCGTCAAGAATGGCGGGCAAAGGAGGAACCGCAGCCGGAGGTTGAAACGGAAAAGCTGTATCTGGCAGACGACAGCAAATACGTCCATGTGCAGCGCACGGAGGAGGGCATCGACTACACCATCTATGACGCGGGAACAAAGAAAGCGCTGGATGGCGGGCAGCTTGACGCACCGGATATGACCCTTTCCGCGGCGGCGCTGGAGGTATGCAAGCTCCATGAGATTGGGAACGCCGCGCCGCTCTCCCTTGTCGATTCCGAAATGATTCAGGCTTTGCAGGAAGCAAATGAGCTGCCGCCGCTGCCGGAGCTGGAGCAGGGCTATCCCATGCCGGATACCAGCATCGGCTTTTTGGAAATGTATCAGTACGGCTACACGGACGGCAATGCCATGCTGCCGCTGACCAAGGAGCGCGCCATGGAGCTGTTCATGCAGGACGTTCCCGTGTTCCTGCTCTACGGCGACAACACCGAGGCCATGGCGCTGGACGCCGAGGACATTTCCTCCCACACCGGCGTGTTCGGCGTGGAGCGCGAGGAATGGGACGCGGTGCGCGGCGTTGTGACGCTGAGCGAACAGGCGGACACGGAGAAGCTGTTTCTGGAAAACCCGCAGGACGCTTTCCTCATCTATCAGATCCGGCGCGGCGGTGAATTGGACGCTTACCGCTTCATGAACTATGACTACTTGCAGAGCAAGGGCGTCACGCCGGAGCGCGGCGGCTACGACGCGATCTACACCGGCGGGTTTATGGATTATGGGAATGCCAGAACCAATCTGGATATGATTTATCAGCGGTTCAACGTGGATCATCCTGCGGATTTCAAGGGACACAGCCTGTCGGTCAGCGACATCGTTGCCTTGAAGCAAAACGGCGTAGTATCCTGTCATTACGTTGACAGCATCGGCTTCCGGGAGCTGCCAAACTTCCTGAAGCCGGAGAATTATCTCAAAAATGTGGAGATGCTGCTGGAGGACGACTATGGCATGATCGACGGCATCATCAACAACGGTCCCAAACAGCCCACCGTGGCCGATCTGGAAGCGCAGGTCAAGGCGGGCTTTTCCATCTCCCTGACGGAGCTGGCTGCGGCCTCCCACCGTGAACAGAAGAAGCCCTCCGTGCTGGAAAAGCTCAGGGAAAGGACGCCGGAGCAGTCGAAAAACAAAACAGCGCCCAAACGGAGCGCAGAAAGAGAGCTTTGATATGAACGACAAGCATTTCACCCACGATGAAGTCAGCCTCATGAGCATCTACAACGCGGCAGGCACCCGCGAGGGCCTGATCGCAGCCCTCACAGAAATGCGGGGGTATCTGGACGCGGAGGAGGCCGAGCTGCGGGAGCTGACGGACAGCGCCCTCGCAAAGCTGCGCGGCATTACCGACGCGGAGTATGCCGCCTTTGACCTGTTCCCTGATTTCTGAACCTTTTATAGTAATTGATGACTTTTCGCCGTTGTGGTATGATATTCCTACCGTTAATTCTAAAGGAGGGATTGTTGTGCCAAAAGATGGGCAAGCAATGAGCAGCCTCGAAATGCGCAATCTTATACTTGAGGCATTGGCCGAGGAAGATAAAGCAAATACTCCGTATGGAATGACATTCAAAATGTACGGATACAAAGGGTGCGTATCTGATTTAAGAGCCATCGTAGAATACCTTGCAGTTAAGCACAATATTATAGATAAGGAAGTAGAATTTTCTGCCACTGCGTGGGGAGTTCCCGGTGGGATGCGCTATTACAAACGTAATACGAATTTTGATGATGATGAATTAAATCTGTTTACAGAAGAAGTTCACCAGTTGATGTTCCAAAATGTGCTATCACCCGGAGCAACCCGAAACTATGGCGATGATTGGCCGTACTTTCATGTGACAAAATACGGACTTGAATGTTTGAAATATAAAGATGTCCTCCCCTATGATCCAGACGGTTATTTGCGGAGACTATCAGCTATTGTTTCCGTAGACGAATGGGAAAAATTCTACGTTGCGCAAAGTCTCCGTTGCTTTAACGCTGGCGCATTGGAAGCCTCAATCATTATGCTGGGGTTAGCTGGTGAATATCTGGCTGGTAAGCTCATTGACGCTATGGACGCATTTCTTGCCAAGAATGAGCAGGCGCTATCTACGCAGTTTTCAACAGCTTTGTCAGGATTAACACAAATATCAAGGAAATATGCTGAATACGATAAAATTCTAAAAGAAGTCCTGAAGCAAACGGATGGATCAGGCAATTGCAAGTATCCAGCACTCAAATCGTTATCCCCACAACTTGATGTTCCTGCAAAGACAGTCTATGCAACATTTCTTAGGTTGACCAGAAATGAACTTGCCCATCCCACCGATGTCAGAATGGACAGAATTGAATGCCTGACCATGCTGATAAGCTACATCAAATATTGTGAAACACAGCATCAGTACCTTGATTTTTACACTTCAAACACATAAAAATTCAATACTTGCACAGGTGCAACCAGAAATGGTTGCACCTTTTGCTTTCAAAAGGAAGTGAAAATAGTGAACAAAATGCAATTCTATGCGGAGCAGGCGGAGCGCACCGCGCGGCAGATCACCGGCAGCCATCTGGCGTGGACGGCGTTCCTGACCACCGCCGCAAGGCTGTATAAATACCCCTACAACGAGCAGCTCATGATCTATATGCAGCGCCCGGAGGCCACCGCCTGCGCGGAGTACGACTTCTGGAACGAGAAGATGGGGCGCTATGTCCGGCGCGGCAGCACGGGCATCGCCCTCATTGACGCTTCCGGCTACAAGCCAAGGCTCAAATACGTCTTTGACGTTTCCGACACCGGCGGAAAGGAAAACGCCCGCCGCGTCAACTTGTGGGAGCTGAAAGACGCGCATACCGACAGCGTGAGCGCCATGCTGGAGCGTAATTACAGCGTTTCCGGCAAAAACGGCCTTGCGGAGCAGTTCGAGAGCGTCGCTTCTCAGCTTGCTGCGGAATACTGGCGCGACCATTCCCGCGACATCCTCGGCATCGTTGCGGATTCCTATCTGGAGGAGTATGATGATTACAACATCGAGGTGGCGTTCAAAAACGCCGCGGCGGTCAGCATCACCTACTCCCTCATGTCCCGCTGCGGGATGCAGCCGGAGGATCACTTTGAACACGAGGACTTTTTCAGCATCTTTGATTTCAACACCCCTCGCACGGTGGCAGCCCTCGGCACGGCGGTCAGCGAGATCAATGAACAGGTTTTGCGGCAGATCGAAGTCACCATACGAAATTATGAGCGCGAACACAGCGCGGAAAGGACGGCAGAGCATGGAGAACAACCTGACTTACACGATGAACGGAGATTACATGATTCCCGACCTGAAGATCGAAGTGCCGGAGCAGCCCCTCGGCAAGTACGGGCGGATGCGCCAGAAGTACCTGAAGGAGCATCGGCCCATCCTCTGGAACCAGATGATTCTGGAGGAAACCCTGTTCCCGCACCTGCTGGAGATCGAGCAGGCAGCGCAGAGCCGCTTAGAGCAGATGATGCCGGAGCTGGCGGCGGAGGCCGGAGCGACGGAAGCGCTGAAAGCCAGCGATCCCATGAAATGGGTGGGCCTGATGAACACCTGCAAGGCGCAGGCGGAGGAAGTGATTCTCGCGGAGCTGATCTACGCATAACAGAACACCCCGCACGGGGCGGTCAGCTATCCTTTTTCCCCACCGAAGCGGAACAGATTACAGCCATAGAAGAAGCGGAGAGCGCACAGACGCCCTTCGCTTTTTCCGTTTCTCAGGCGCAGCTTGACCATGTGCTGCGGCTGGGCGGCAACGAGGACGATACCCGCATGGTCATTGCCGCCGCGTTCCAGAAGCAGAAGTCCACGGAGGACATTGCCGCGCTGCTGCAAAACACCTTTCACGGCGGCAACGGCTTTAAGACGCCGGAGGGCGAGCTTTCCGCGTGGTACGCCGTAGACGGCATCCACATCGCTCCCGGCAGAAGCGCGGAGTATGTGCGCAGCGCGCAGGTAATCGCATGGCAGGACGCTGCCGCGCACATTTCCCAGCTTATGGACAGCGGCGCGTATGCCTCCAATGTGGAGCTTGCCGAGGCAGGGCAGCATGAGCGGATGCAGCTTGCCCAAGCCCTCTGGTATCTGAAACACGACCTGAGCGACGAGGCGCGGGAACAGGGCTATCTCTCCTGTATGGATACGCTGCGGGGCGGCGGATTCCCTGATGAAACGGCGCGGCTGGCAGAGCAACTGACAAACACAGATTTCCGCGACACGCTCTCCGGCGAGTTCGCGCAGTTTTACGCCGCCCATGAGCAGGACAGAAGCCTGCTGCGCTTCCACTATCACAAGCTCGATCAGATTTGGCAGAGCCTGCGGGACCTGTCCTTGCCCCGCAGGGCGTATTCCTCCGAAATGACCGCCGTGCCGGAGCTGGCACGCTTCATCACGGAGGACGAGATCGACCACGCGCTGGATCGCGGCAGCGGCGTGGAGGGCGGCAAGGGTAGAATCTACGAATACTTCACCGCCGACCACACCGGCAAGGAAAAGGCAGCTTTCCTCAAAGATGAGTACGGCATAGGCGGGCGCTCCCATGCCGTTTCCGGTGCATCCCATAGTGATGAAAGCCACGACAGCCGCGGCATTGTCCTGAAAAAAGCAGGCTGCGCCAATGTGGAGCTAAGCTGGACGAAGGTGGCAGCAAGGATTGACAGCCTCATTCAGAAGGACCGCTTCCTCTCCCCAAGGGAAAAGGAGCGCTATGCCCAGCTTCAGCGGGAAAAGGAAGCGGAGCGTGAACTGCCAACACAGGCACAGATTGACTACAATTCCATCAAGGAAGCCCACCCGGACGACCTCGTGCTGTTTCAGGTGGGCGATTTCTTCGAGATGTACGGCGAGGACGCAAAACAGGCGGCGGAGCTGCTTGATCTCAACCTTACCACAAGAGCGATCCCCGGTGCTGGCCGTGTGGAGATGTGCGGCGTACCGTCGCACAATTTAGAGATGTATGTAGAGAAATTGCGCGATAAGTATGATGTGACGATTGCCGAAGCGCCAGACTTTAGAGGTGAGCGCCACATTTACACGCTGCGCTCTATCGACCATGAAGCAGAAGCCGCAATCAATGCTTATGAAGCGGAGTTCGGCGCGGACGGCACAAGGGTGTTCCGCGACCCTTCCGCCGATGCGCCACAGCCCACGGTGCAGGAGCTGTTCGAGAGATACCGCCTGAGCGTGGGCAACGCGCTTTCCAAGGATGAAGCATTTCTCAACGCCTGCCGCAACTCCGACCGTCAAAACGCCTATCTGGAGGGCGCGGCGGCAATCCGGCGCATCGTCACAGAATCCGGCGATTTGCAGCTCACACGGCTCTATTTCGATATGCCCGCGTTCCACAACCGGCTCCATCAGGAGCTTTTGGACGAGCTTTACCCCACGCTGGCAACGACGGTTACGCCCTCGCCCTACAAGGTCACGCAGGCGGACATTGACGCGGCCTTGCAGCAGTGGAACGGCAGGATTGAAAGCAAGCACGCAGTTGTCCGCTATATGAAGGCTCACGCCCGCGACCGGGATACCGCCGCATGGCTGGCGCGGGAGTACGGCTTGAAGGATACCTCTAAACCGCTGCAAATCTCCGTGGGCAATTCCGAGCCGGTCACGCTGTCATGGGCGAAGGTGCAGCGGCGCATTGCGCAGCTCATTCAATCCGATAACTTCTACACCGAGCAGGAACAGGACAACTTTGACAATATTGACCCCATCGCCATCCGGGAAGCGCTTGCTGAACGCGGTATTGTAAATGGGCAGGTTGTGGATGCGGAGGCTAATCGCAACAGCCCCTTCGTCCGGCAGGTCATGGCGGATGTGGAGCGGATCGCGGCGCAGGAAGCGCAGGCGGCGTACATGGACTCACCGGACCGTTTTTCCATCCGTCTGCACCCCAACGAGGGCGGCATTACCGGCATCTGGGACTCGGCCCTTGACCGCTTCTATGAGGAGGGTGGGCAGGTGCTTCGCTTCGCGGAGCAATCTAACGCCATTGGCTACCTCTCCAGTATTCAGCGCAGCCGCGGTATGGAGCCGGACGCGCCGGTTTTCACAACGCCGCTGGGGAATGCCTATCGCGTGGGCGACGGCTTTTCTTCCACCGCAGCCGAACAGCGGGATACTCTGATGGTGGTCGAGCGTGTAGACGAAGATAATGTTTGGTACACTCTGCCAAGCGTCCCGGAGCAGGAAACGGTCAGCGTAGACCGCACCGTTTTTGAGCGTTACCTCGACACCGGCTATTTCTTCGCTGCGGAGCAGACGCAACCTGTCAAGGAGATCACTGCCGAAAACGAACAGGAAAACATGATTTTCCGTGCGCCGTATGCCGTGGGCGATACCGTCTATCTGGACAACACACCCTTTGAGATCACGGAGGTCGGCGCACTCAATGTGCAGCTTCGTGACCCAGCACTCCGCTATCCCGTATTCCGCGCCGAAAGCCGCGAGAATTTTGAACGGCTGCTGCGCCGGGATGAGAGAAACGCCGCCATGACAGATTTCCTTCCCGCACGGAACAGAAACGACGACCTCCGCGACCTCCTGATGAACGGCATCCTCACGCCTGACATCCGGGACGAGGTGCGGGAGCTGTTCCGGCAGGGCGAGGGCAACGCCGCCATCGGTGCGTATCTTTCCAACGTTTTCGCCGCGTCGGACGCGGACACCATGACGCTGGAGGACGGCACCGAGGCAGATTTCATCACCTCGAGAAGCGGCTTTCAGGCACAGGTGCATGGGGAAAAGGGCGTACACGCCCTCGGATTGTTGTGGCCGGACGCCGCTCCCGTGCTGCGCGCCGTTTTTCTGGAGGAAGCGCAGGCGCAGAGCCGGACACAGGCACAGCCTGAACCAGATATTTCTCATCCTGAACAGCCAGCATCGGAGGCGACTGAACCGGAGCAGCCACAGTTTACCACGGAAACCGTGGCGGTATATCCCGGTGACAAAAACAACCTCCCCTATGATGTAGAGATTCGTACCCTGCACTTTGACGAGCCGGAACATGACCCGCCCGCACCGCTGCCGCCTGCGGAAAACTTCCGTATCACGGATGACAATTTAGGCATCGGCGGCGCAAAGGCGAAGTTCCGGGCGAATATGGCGGCAATCAATCTCCTGAAGGAGCTGGAGTTTGAGGGCGCACAGGCCACGCCTGAACAGCAGGAAATTCTCTCCCGCTATGTCGGCTGGGGCGGCCTTGCGGATGCTTTTGATGAAAGCAAGGATAACTGGAAAGACGAATTTGCGGAGCTGTACGCCACGCTATCCCCGGAGGAATACGCCGCCGCCAGAGCTTCCACGCTGAACGCTCACTACACCAGCCCCACGGTTATCAAGGCGATCTATGAGGCGGTGGGCAACATGGGCTTCCAGACCGGCAACATCTTGGAGCCTGCCATGGGCGTGGGCAACTTCTTCGGTATGCTGCCGGAGAGCATGGAAAGCAGCAGGCTCTACGGCGTGGAGCTGGATTCCATCACGGGACGCATCGCAAAGCAGCTCTATCCCAAGGCAGACATTACCGTGGCAGGCTTTGAAACCACCGACAGACGGGATTTCTTCGACCTTGCCATCGGCAACGTGCCCTTTGGACAGTACCAGGTCAACGACCGGGCTTACAACAAGCTCGGTTTTTCCATTCACGACTACTTTTTTGCCAAGACGCTCGATCAAGTTCGACCCGGCGGCGTGATCGCCTTTGTGACCTCCCGCTATACGATGGACAAACAATCTCCCGAAGTCCGTAAGTACATCGCGCAGCGGGCGGAGCTGTTGGGTGCGATCCGCCTGCCCAACAATGCGTTCAAGGCCAACGCCGGTACGGAGGTGGTGTCCGACATCATCTTCCTGCAAAAGCGTGACAGACCCATCGACATTGAACCTGACTGGGTGCATCTCGGTGAAAATGAGGACGGATTTTCCATCAATCAGTATTTCATCGACAACCCCGAAATGGTATTAGGCCGACAGACCTCGGAGAGTACGCAGTACGGCAGACAGGACTTTACTGTGGAACCGTATGAGGATTTGGACCTTGCCACGCAGCTCAGATACGCCATTCAGAATATCGGCGGCAAGTACGAAGCCGCAGAGTTGCCTGACCTCGGTGAGAACGAAACCATACAGGATACCATTCCCGCAGACCCCAACGTGAAGAATTACAGCTATGCCGTGGTGGACGGTGAGGTGTACTACCGTGAGAACTCCGTCATGGTCAAGCCCAGCCTGAACGCCACCGCAAAGGAGCGCGTCAAGGGAATGGCAGAGCTGCGGGACTGCGTTCACCGGCTCATCGACCTTCAGATGTGGGAATCCGACGACATTTCCATACGCGCCGAGCAGCAGAAGCTCAACCGCCTCTATGACCGCTTCACCGAGAAATATGGCCTCATCAACAGCCGGGGCAACGCCCTCGCCTTTGCAGACGACAGCTCTTATTACCTGCTCTGCTCCCTTGAAATGCTGGACGATGAGGACAAGACCAAGCTCAAGGGCAAGGCGGATATGTTCACCAAGCGCACCATCCGGCAGCGGCAGTCCGTTACCAGCGTGGACACCGCCGCAGAAGCCCTCGCCCTGTCCATTGGGGAAAAAGCCCGCGTGGATATGGCGTATATGTCCCAGCTCACCGGCAAGAGTGAGGACGACATCATCGACGAGCTGAACGGCGTCATTTTCCTCGACCCTGTTTACGGCGACTGGCAGACAGCGGACGAATACCTCTCCGGCAACGTCCGGCAGAAGCTGCGGGAGGCGGAGAACGCCGCCGTTGACAGCCCCGGCTATCTGCCCAACGTGGAGGCATTGCGCGCCGCACAGCCGAAAGACCTTGACGCTTCGGAGATCGAGGTGCGCCTCGGCGCGACGTGGATCGACAAGAAGTACATTCAGCAGTTCATGTTCGAGCTGTTGGAGCCGCCTGTGTATGCCCGCCGCTCCTTGGAGGTCAACTACTCGGAGTTCACGGCGGAGTGGAACATCTCCGGCAAGAACAGCATCCCCTACAACGACATCAACGCTCGCATGACCTACGGCACCGACTGCGCCAACGCCTACAAAATCCTTGAAGATACGCTGAACCTGCGGGACGTGCGCATTTACGACACCGTAAGGGATGCGGACGGCAAGGAAAAGCGCGTCCTCAACAGTAAGGAAACCACCCTCGCCCAGCAGAAGCAGCAGGCCATCAAGGAGGCGTTCCGGGACTGGATATGGCGCGACCCCGACAGGCGGCGGGAGCTGGTGCAGCTCTACAATGAGCGCTTCAATTCCACCCGTCCCCGGGAGTATGACGGCAGGCACCTGATCTTTCCGGGCATGAATCCTGAGATCACGCTGCGGGAGCATCAGCTCAACGCCATCGCCCACGACCTCTACGGCGGCAATACGCTCCTTGCCCATGAGGTGGGCGCGGGCAAGACCTTTGAGATGATCGCCGCAGCCATGGAGGGAAAGCGCCTCGGCCTGTGCCAGAAATCCCTCTTTGCCGTGCCGAACCACCTGACGGAGCAGTGGGCCTCGGAGTTCCTGCGGCTCTACCCCTCCGCCAATATCCTTGTCGCTACCAAAAAGGACTTTGAGACACGCAACCGCAAGAAGTTCTGCGCCCGCATCGCCACCGGCGACTATGACGCCGTTATCATCGGTCACAGCCAGTTTGAGCGCATCCCCGTTTCCAGAGAACGGCAGGAGCGGCTCTTGCAGGAGCAGATTTGGGAGATCGAGGACGGCATTTCGGAGCTCAAGGCCAGCCGCGCCGAGCGCTTTACCATCAAGGAGCTGGAGCGCACCAAGAAAAATCTGAAGGCCAAGCTGCAAAAGCTCCACGACGCCGCCCGCAAGGACGATGTTGTGACCTTTGAACAGCTCGGTGTAGACCGGCTCTATGTGGACGAGGCGCACAGCTTCAAAAACCTGTTCCTTTACACAAAAATGCGAAACGTGGCGGGGCTTTCCACCACCGACGCCCAGAAGTCCTCGGATATGCTCTTAAAATGCCGGTACATCGACGAAATCACCCACGGCAAGGGCGTTACCTTCGCCACGGGTACGCCCATCTCAAATTCCATGACGGAGTTGTATACCATGATGCGGTATTTGCAGCACGATATGCTCAAGCGCAACAGCCTGACCCACTTCGATTGCTGGGCCTCCGCCTTTGGGGAAACCACCACCGCCATCGAGCTTGCCCCGGAGGGTACGGGCTACCGGGCGCGGACGCGGTTTGCCAAGTTCTTTAACCTGCCGGAGCTGATGAACCTGTTCCGGGAGGCGGCGGACATCAAGACCGCCGATCAGATGAACCTTCCCACGCCCACCGCCATCTACCACACCGAGGTCACACAGCCCACGGCGCTACAACAGCAGATGGTGCAGGAGCTGTCCGAGCGCGCCGCAAAAGTCCACGCGGGGAGCGTGGACGCAAGCACCGACAATATGCTCAAGATCACATCGGATGGGCGTAAGCTGGGCCTCGACCAGCGGGTAATCAACCCCGACCTGCCGGACGACCCGAACAGCAAGGTCAATCTGTGCGTGGACAACATCCACCGCATCTGGCAGGACGGGCAGACGGAGAAGCTGACGCAGCTCGTGTTCTGCGACCTGTCTACCCCCAAGGGCAAGGCGGCGCAGAGCGGCAGGATCGCCGCGAAAGGCACGGACAGCCCGGAGCTTCACGCGCTGGAGGCTGCCATTGACGCGGAAACCGAACCGGAGGAGCCACCCTTTACCATCTACGACGACATCCGGGAAAAGCTCGTTGCCAGAGGAATCCCCCGCGAGCAGATCGCATTCATCCATGAGGCGAATACGGAAGTCCGAAAGAAGGAGCTGTTTGCAAAGGTGCGCTCCGGTCAGGTGCGTGTGCTCATGGGCAGCACCTTCAAGATGGGCGCGGGCATGAACGTGCAGGACAGGCTCGTGGCGCTCCACGACCTCGACTGCCCGTGGCGGCCGGGCGATCTGGAGCAGCGCAGCGGGCGCATCATCCGGCAGGGCAACCGCAACAAGGAGGTACATATCTACCGCTATGTCACGGAATCCACATTCGACGCTTACCTCTGGCAGACGGTGGAAAATAAGCAGAAGTTCATCTCCCAGATCATGACCTCAAAATCCCCGGTGAGAAGCTGTGAGGATATTGACGAGGCGGCGCTCTCCTATGCCGAGATCAAGGCGCTGTGCGCCGGAGACGAGCGCATCCGTGAAAAAATGGACCTCGACGTGGACGTGGCGCGGCTGCGGCTGATGAAGGCCAATCACCAGAGCCAGCAGTACCGCTTGGAGGACAACATCCTGCGGCATTTCCCGGCGCAGATTGAGGAAAACAAAGGCTTCCTCTCCGGCTTTGAGGCGGATATGAAAACGCTGGAGGCCCACCCGCATCCGAAGGACGGCTTTGCGGGCATGGAGGTCAAGGGCGACTTCCTCACCGATAAGGACAATGCCGGTGCTGCCATTCTGGAAGCGTTCAAGGACGCAAAGGGCTTGGAGCCCGTTCCCATTGGCAGCTATCGTGGCTTTTCTATGTCGCTGACCGTGGAAAACTTCGGCAAGGACTTCATTCTCACCCTCAAGGGCAGGATGAGCCACCGGGTAGAGCTGGGCAAGGACGCAAGGGGCAACCTTGTCCGCATCGACAACGCCCTCGCCCAGATGCCGGAGCGGTACAAAACGGTGCAGGGCAGGCTTGAAAACGTGCAGGCGCAGCTTGCGACGGCCAAGGCGGAGCTGGGCAAGCCCTTTCCGCAGGAGGCGGAGCTGAAAGAAAAATCCGCGCGGCTGGCGGAGCTGAACGCCGAGCTGAACATCGACGACCGGACGCCCATGGAACAGGCGGCGGAGAATGTGGTGGCAAAACGCCCCTCCGTCCTCGGCAAGCTGAAAGCGCCCTGCGTCCACGGCGCTGGGGAAAAGAAAAAATCTCACGAACAGGAGGCACGATGAATATGAACGAGGCATTACAGCAATCGTTATACGACAAGCTCTCGCGGGAGCAGGACAAGTACCGGGACTGGCTGAAGGGCCAGCCCCCGGAGGAAATCCTCCATCACAGCTATGAATACACCGTGCGGGAGGATATTTTGATGAGCATGGAGGAGCTGACGCTCAGCGAGGCGGAAACGCGGGCGCTGCTGCTGTCCCCCTCGCCCATGGCGATCCTCTATGATAAGTTCTCCGATCTGGAAACCGGCTACATGGATACGATCCGCGACAGCATCGAGGACACGGCAAAAGACGAAGCAAAAAAGCTCCGGGATCTGCCGGTCTATCCCTACCCCGCCGATCACGCGCGGGAACAAGGGGAGCTGGACGTTTACCGCGCGTCCTTCCGCGCCAATGTGAGCTGTAAGGACGCCATTGAAGCCGCCATCCGGGACAATTACCGTGACAACCGCCTTGACACTGCGGCGGTGGGACAGGTGGCGGAGCAGTTCGGGCAGGAGCGGATGCTCTACGTCCTGGCGGCAACCGTCCGCCACTTTGACTACGACGGACGCATTTCGCGGGACAACAAGCGCTGGGCGAATACCATCCCCGTCTATGAAAACAAAGACGGCATGGATAGCGACCGCTCGGTGCAGTTTGTGGTCAGCTCCCACCCCGGCCTGACGGACCTGTTTCTCACACAGGCGCGACAGGAGCAGCGGCTGCGCCAGCCCCTCACCGCCGACGAGATCAAAGCGGAGGCGGCGCGGCTGCTGAGCAAGCTGCAAGAGCCTGTGCAGCCCAACAGCCCCGGCGGGACGCATTTCATGGCAGAGGTGTCCCGTGACTTCATGGAACGCGCCGGAGCGAAGGACACGGCGGCGCTGCAAAAACTGCTGCCCTTTTCCACCCTTGCCCTCACGACCCTCAAAGACCGCAGGGGCGTGTTTGCCCTGATCGGCAAGGACGAGGATCGCAGCCAGAGCCTCCGGCGTCCCTCCGTCCGCTCCAAGCTGCAACAGGCTTCGGCGGAGCAGAAGCAGCCTGCCGCAAAGAAGAAGGATTTGGAGCTGTGACATGGCGAAGCGGAAACGGGACATCCAGCTTAAAGTCCGCGTGACGCCGGAGGAACGGGCGATGATAGAGGCGAAGATGGCGCAGCTCGGCACGACGAACATGGGCGCATATCTTCGGAAAATGGCCATTGACGGCTATGTGGTGAAGCTCGACCTGCCGGAGTTGCGGGAGATGGTGTCGCTGCTGCGGTATTCGTCCAACAATCTCAATCAGCTTGCGCGGAGGGTGCATGAAATAGGGCGCGTTTACGCCGCGGACATGGAGGATATACTCCAAAATCAGGAGCGGATTTGGCAGGCGGCAAGCGGTATCCTGTCCCGGCTTGCCGCCATCAAATAAAGGGGTATTTATCCCATGCGGGGCGGCTTGCTGCGAGGTAAGCCGCCCCTGCTTTTTTGCGGTCCGGCATCCTTGCAGGGCAAGGCAGCTTCCTGTATGCTGAAAGCAGAAACAAACAAAACTGGAAGGATATTGATATGCGTTTCCTTTTGAAAATCCTCTTTGCGCCCATCCTCGCGGTG
>ERZ857882.2977-NODE-2977-length-16726-cov-3.405255_pt1 | contig 16726 bp, 16 predicted proteins | sample MGYA00519697_ERZ857882 | MGnify/ENA primary metagenome ERZ857882 (study PRJEB31778, sample SAMEA3449373) | human gut metagenome | biome: human gut; feature: human-associated habitat; material: faeces | place: United Kingdom | collected 2010/2012 ...
CCGAATACACTTTCGGTTTTGAGTGTAAAAAAGATATTCAGCTATCTCATGAGCATACCGAATGTGTTTGGTTGACTTATGAAGAAGCAAATCAAAAGCTAAAATGGGATTCTAACCGTACTGCACTATTTGAGCTGAATTGCAGAATAACGGCATTGAACTCTAACAACTAATAGGTGAATTATGGCTAACTTTACTTTTTATAAACCGAAAGAAATGCCGGACGCCAATTTTGAAATTGCAGTAATTGCTGCTCGTCATAAAGATAAGTGGGTGTTTTGTCGTCATAAAATCCTCCTAAGAAAGTGTACGGAATTTTTATCCTTCACTTGTTAGGACATTTACCGGAGAAAAATCAACGGTCTTTTGTGTCCTCACTTGTCCTCAACGAGAATTTTTTATTTTGGCGCTTGTCAGAGACATGAGATAAATGGGTGGATAAAGAATAAAAAAGCTCTCAAATCCAACCAAAAACAGTTAGATTTGAGAGCGTAATAACGCTTTGACATTATTCTCCCTAAAGGAGCCATGTCCTCAATTTGTCCGCAGGAAGCCTTTGGAGAGCCGAAAAACCCTTATAAATCAAGGCTTTTTTCCTGCCTAATTGTCCACGCTCGACCTCCTTTTCCGTTCACTTTCTGCTTTCTGCCGCCTGTGAACGCTGGCGGCACAGCCGGGACAGTATTTCCCCCGGTTGGATTTTGGGACAAAGGGCTTGCCGCAGACGGCGCACCGCTTCACGCTGTCCCCGCTGAAAATCTCTGCTTCCAGCGGCTTGTCCTGCGGAAGCACCGCCCACCGAAACCATTTACAGCAGACGGAATAGGAAATGCTCTGGGTGCAGGTGTGGGCGTCCCCATCGTCCTGCTCCAAGCAGTTGCCATAGTCATAGCTGCAACACTCCCGGCGGATCAGGGCATTTGCCCGTTTCCGCTGCGCCGGGGTCATGCGGTAGAGAGAATTGTCCGGCTTGCGCTCTATGGGCGGCAAGCCCTTGTAGATTGGATTGCTCAAGTGTCGCCTCCTTGTGGTATTGCTCATCGATGAACTACCACAAGTCTACACTTTTTTATCCCCCTGTGCCGTATATCCATAAGGTCGGAAATCGCCCCGGAAAACTCCCTATTTCCACGCTCTCGGAATTGTGGTACAATAAAAATATCCAAACAGCGAATCGAAATAAGGGAAAAAATATAGGAGGAAAATATATGGGCGCATGGAATTATGGTGTTTTTGATGATGATACTGCGTATGACGCTTTGACTGACCTTAAAAATTCATTAGACATAATTGCTGATATGGAACGATATTTTGATGAGGTTATACAGGCAGAATATGTCGGTTACGACGAAGAATCCATGCGCAGTGAGACACCGGGACTCTCTTCGTTGCGGATGGGCAAACGACTCAAACCGGGTATGATCATGACGGTTGAACCGGGTATCTACTTTATTCCTGCCCTGATCGACAAGTGGGAAAAAGAGGGGCTCGGCAACGGGTTTATTAATTTTGAGAAAACCCGGGAATATATCGGGTTTGGAGGTATTCGTATCGAAGACGATATGTTGATCACTCCCGATGGCAATCGTATGTTGGGCAACCGTCGGGCTCCAGCTACTACCGAAGATATCGAGAGTTACATGCATCCGTAATTGCTATTCGAGGGGCGGCAATCAGTGCTAAGAGGGTGAGAGCTGTCTGTATTGTTGGTGGGCAGTCCTAAAAGCTGGTTAATGTTGTTACTGCTCCTTGTCTTGCCCTTGGTTTATTACAACGGTTAAATATTAGTGTGACCGATAATATTATAAAGAGACGACCTTACATGCTGAGGTCGTCTCTTTATTTTGTCCTCTTTGCTAACAAATGGGGTTGTCATCCATTGATTTTCAAAATAATCCCTCAGTATTTTGTGAATAGTCTATACAATATTTAGGTTTAATATTGTCCTATACGGTTCGTTCTTCATGTTCATAAAGTGACAGTTCTGTGTGATTATTAAAATTACTTGTTAAGTTTTAAATATTTCACATGTAATATATAATATTCAGAAAATCAAATATATTAATATATACAAGTTTAATTTACTTATAAAGTATTTTTACTCTATCTATCAAAAATCATTGAATAATTGGGATAATTCAATATTCTAAAAAGGCTGAAAAGAGTGAATGCCTTTCAATATTTTTATTAATTTCGTATAAAAAGACGGAATAATACGCTATTTCATCCACTACAATACTAAATTTTCAGATTCTGATAGCGAAACCAAAGGTTTAGGAGCTGTATGCCAGGATTGGGTAGGCGTCGCAATGAAAACGTGGAGACACTATTGTTATACGAAAATACGCTATTGGATTGCCAGATAACAAAATAAATGCAATTGTGGCATCTCGCTTGTCATTAATAAATGAATGCGATCTGAAGGGATGAACGTATTTTTTTCAAACAATGGATCACACCATGAGCGTACACTTACCAATACCTCCGGACAAATGATTCGGAACTATTGACACAAACTGAGTAAACTGATTAAGAAAAACAGATAAGTCATTCAAAGAGAGTAATTCGCAACGAGGGTAAAAAGAGATTGGATCATCAATTTTCAAAAGGAATGGAGACGAAGATGAGATACTCTTCTTACAGACAGACAACGGTGTGCAATAAAAAAGGCAGAAGAAAACTTCTGCCCAATCAAAGTACCCCCGACGGGAATCGAACCCATATCAGCAGAACCGGAATCTGCCATTCTATCCATTGAACTACGGAGGCATGTGAAACTTGTGAATGCAAAGGTGCAATTTTTTTAGCGTTAATACAAATTTTCACCCCCGATTTCCAGCTTCTTGACAGGAAGAATTTCTGAACCCAACTCCCTCACTGTGCGGTTACTTACTACATAACACACGAATTCCACCAACATGTCAAATAATATTCCTAATACTGAAAAGTGGCACCGTCTCGAACAGGTGATCAAATGGACAGGATTGTCTATTAATGCTTTTGCGCTGCATATCGGCCTGAAGCGAAGTGAAAACCTGTACCAGATCAAAAAAGGTAATAATGGGATCAGCCACGATTTGGCCGAATTGATCACTGCCAAATATCCCTCCATCAGCAAAGGTTGGTTGCTCACCGGCGAAGGAGAGATGATGATCGACCAAAAAAGCTCCAGTAAAAACTCGGGGATTCCTTGTTATGGCATGGATGCGGTCGAAGCGGTCGAAATGCTTGAGCGAACCGATGGAGAACAGCCTCTTCAACCCCAATTTTATATTGATTTCCCGCCTTTGAAACGTTGCGATCTGGCCGCTTTGTCTTTGAGCGATGCCATGCAGCCTGAGGTTCCGGCGGGAAGTTACGTCCTGTTGCGTCGTCAAAATCCCGACGAACCGCTCCCCGGAGCAATGTGTCTGATCCTTTCCGAGACGTTTAAAGGTATACGGATTGTCCGCCAAAGTCCACATGAAGAGGAGCTGTTGTTGTTGCCTCGAAATACAGAGGCGTATGATCCGATTTCCATCAAACGGGAGGCAATCCGCAAATTGTTTGTGGTCGAAGGTGTCATTATCAAGAAAATTTTGTGATCTTTGTTTCGTAACATTGACAGAAAGGGTTTGAAGAGCGACGAACTTGCTTTTATAGTGTCTGTTCTGTGACCTCTAACTGTATGTCGGTAGTGGCCGTGCTTCTTGGTGTAGCATCAGGGATAAAGCGGCTGGAACTTTATATTAATCAAACAAAGATCATGTTTTCAGGAATCGTTGAAGCTACAGGACGTGTCGTTGCCGTCCGTGAAGATCAAGGCAATAAGCACATTACCATTGAAGCCCCATTTACGAATGAATTGCGTATTGATCAAAGCATTGCTCATAATGGAGTTTGTCTGACTGTTGTCGAGTTGGATGCACCTCGTTATACCGTGACTGCGATCCACGAGACGCTTGTCAAATCCAATTTGGGTGAACTCCAACCGGGAGATTTGGTCAACTTGGAGCGGAGTATGCGTCCTGATGCACTGCTGGATGGACACATTGTCCAGGGACATGTCGATCAGACCGCTCGTTGTACAGCGATCAGTGAAGCAGACGGCAGTTGGTATTATACATTTGAATACGACCCTACTCCCGGTAACATAACCGTGGAAAAAGGTTCTGTAGCGGTCAATGGAGTCAGTCTGACCGTTGTCAACTCACAGGCTTCGTCATTTCAGGTAGCGATTATTCCCTACACATACGAACACACCAATTTCCATACCTTAAAAGTGGGCTCGACGGTCAATCTCGAATTCGACATTGTGGGTAAATATATCACTAAGCTGATGAAACAGTATCAGCCCAAGGCCTAACCGGTTGCGCAGCATGATGAGATTCAAGATCAAAACCACGGCAGGGGCGGCATTGGCTGTTGCAACTGTTGCAGCCTTTATCAGCATTGTTTTTGGAGTGGTATTGGCTCTGCAACCCACTTCGATTTTGATCTGTTCATGCGGGCTGTTTGTCTTGCTCTTTTTTGCTGCACACTACCTGTTTAATCTCTTCGTGCGTTATCGGATCAAGCCGATTTATCAGGTCCTGCTCTCAAAGAATATCCGAACCCATGATCTGCCTCCGACTCATGATCTGGTTAGTGGGCTGCAAGACGAATTGAATCTGTGGGCCGAAAAGAATGCCCGTGAAATTGCACGGCTGAAAGAGAATGAGCGTTACCGCAAGGAGTTTCTCGGTAATGTGTCGCACGAGATCAAGACGCCGATTTTTACCATACAAGGATACATTTTGACGCTGCTTGACGGGGGATTGGAAGACGAAAATATCAATCGTAAATACCTCGAACGCTCTGAAAAAAGTATAGATCGGCTCATCAATATCGTGCAAGATTTGGAGGAGATCTCCAAACTCGAGTCGGGTTCGCTTGTGTTGGAGCCGGAGCGGTTCGATATTGTGGCGTTGGTACGAGAGATTGCCGAATCGATCGAGATAGAGGCTTCGGCTCGGCATATTACATTCCGTATCGGTACAAGCAATTTCCAACCACCGGTATTGGTTTATGCGGATCGTCGCAAAATTAGCCAGGTAATTATGAACCTGTTGATCAATTCGGTGCGATATGGCCGTGACAATGGAACCACTACGGTCAGTTTCGTCGATATGTATGATCGTGTGATGATCGAAGTGGCTGACAACGGGGTGGGTATTGCAGAAGAGTATATTCCACGCGTATTTGAACGCTTTTTCCGGGTTGATAAGAGCCGTTCTCGGGAACAGGGAGGAACCGGTTTGGGATTGGCGATTGTCAAGCATATCCTTGAAGCGCACGGACAGGTCATCACTCTGCGTAGCAAATTGGGTGAAGGCAGCACCTTCTCGTTCGCTTTGGCCAAGGAGGCTCTTAAAGCCAATCCTGTATTGGCGACTAAAAGTGTATAGCTGTTGGAATCAATCCTCAGTTGACTTACTCTGTTTTTCTTGCCTCGTTTCACTTTTATCTAATCTGCAGACCTATTTAGCTGTTTCAGAGCCTATATCGTTGTATAGGTTTTATTGGGAGGTCTATGGTATATAGAAAGGAGCGGTCTGCCCCCATCTGTTCTATGAAAGGATGTAATGAGTTGTCCGATAGTCTGTGTTGTCTTGTTGCTATTGATTGAATAGGGCTTTTTAGCCTTCCCCCGATTTTGTTGCAGCATAAGGGTTAGTATTTATTACCTCTCTGATGGTTTTGCAGATCTTAATAATGGGTTTTCCGGAGCAGAGTTGTTGTGTGGGGCAGATTCACTGGCCAGCCAATTAGACCTGGTCGTTTCTCATTGTGTGTTGTGTTTCCTGGTCTCTGTCCGAATGCCAACAAATTCTTTGTACATCCGCCCTGCCAGCTGTTTGCCCATTGAGGGAAATTATCCGTTAACCCAAACCGCAGATACGAGAAATTGCGTATATTTGAAAATTATAGGATGCGTTTTTGCACAATTTTCACCCTACGGGGAGAATTTGCAATGTTTGACATTCATTATGTTTGTTGTGTACACAGCATGCATTCAATGCTGAAGTTTCATTGAAACAGCATTCTATTGCGTGTATTTTGCTTATTTTGTTCATATTTAATCAAAACACATGGAAAATCTTCTTCCACTTGTCGTTACATGGGATGTTAATCCGGCCCTGTTTCATCTCGGTTCGTTCGAGGTCCGTTATTACGGGGTGCTTTGGGCGGTAGCTCTCGGAATCAGCGCCTACATTTTCCACCATATCATGATCCGTGAAGGGTTGAGCGAAAAGACCTTTGATTCGGTCTTTTGGTTCGGAGTGATTTCGACCGTTTTGGGATCTCGATTAGGACACTGCCTTTTCTACGACCCAGGATACTACCTGACCCACCCTGTCGAAATTCTCGATATCCGTCAAGGTGGTATGGCCAGTCACGGGGCGGCAGTCGGCCTGTTGATCGGCTTGTGGCTGTTCTCCCGGAAAAATAAATTGCCCTATATCTGGTCGTTGGATCGAATCAGTATCGTGGTTGCCATCAGTGGAGTCGCTGTGCGATTGGGCAATTTAATGAACTCCGAGATTTATGGAACCGTTACCTCCTTGCCCTGGGGCTTTATTTTCGTACGCGACGGCGAAACCCTTCCCAAACATCCGACACAGATTTATGAAGCCTTGTGTTATTTGGTGTTGTTTGTGATCCTGCTCTGGATGTACTATAAAAAGGATTTGGCTCGCCGTCGGCCCGGTGTAATGTTCGGGTTCTTCTTGATTATTCTGTTCGGCACCCGTTTTTTGATCGAATTTATCAAAAATCCACAAGTGGATTTCGAACAGCATATGGTGTTGAACATGGGGCAACTGTTAAGCATTCCGTTTATTGTGGCAGGAGGCGTCATCCTGTGGCGTGCGTTAAAGCAAGCACCGCTAACACCATCCCCGTTGAAAAAAACGGTTGCCGGGAAATCTGGCAAACGTAAATAAAACCTATAAGCCTAAAGCCATGGATCCTATCAGTACACTTATTTTCAATGCACTGGTTCGTCGCCAGAGTATCAATTTGCCCGAAATCGGATCATTAAAGGTGATTACCCGCCCTCCGGTGATGGAGAAAAAAGGGATGGTTACCCCTCCGCTCAATCTGGTGATTTATGCTGAGACTGAGAATCCTGATTTTTTGAATATTGTAGCATTAATCGCACAAAATAATAATCAGGATGAGATACAGGCCAGAGCTATTTATGACAGTTGGCTGGCAACTGTTCGCAGTGAAGAGGTGGTTCGCATCGATTCGGTAGGGGAAATCCGTGAAAAGCGGTTCTATCCGGCTCCAGGATTGAATGAGATTATGAATCCCATTCGACCTGAACCTGCAAGAGTTCCTCGGCAAATGGAGGTCCGTCAGATCATATGGTGGGTACTTGGTGCAATTATTATCGGAGGCGCGATCTCTTACGGAGCGATCACTTTGCTTAATCGCAGTACCTATTCATACGAAGACGAGGCGATTGAGTGGGAAGAATTGACGCCTGCAACGTCTCGCACACAGACGGCTACGGATCAGCCTGCTGCGACGACAGATGAGGCGGCTGACGATTCAGAAGAGGCGACAGCGTCTGCTTCCAAACCGACAGCTCAGCCTGCACCTGCAACAACAGCTCCAACAAAACCGGCTGTTTCGGCCTCGCCCGCTACATCGACTGTGGCACCTGGGCAGATGGGCTATTATGTGGTGGTTGGAACCTATAGCACGGATGCCAATGCAAACAAATTTATTGCACAGGCCAAACAAATTGATAATACGCTTTCCTACTATAAACTGCCGCTCGATAATGGGAAAATTATGATTTATACCTCGTTAGCGGCAACAGAGCAACAGGCCAAAAGACTCAAGCAACAATGTGCCGGTTCATTCCCGGATGCGTGGATATTCAAACGTCGTGTACGTTAAGAGAGTGGTTTTTGTCTGAATAAGGATACCCAATTGTTGCGATCCACAGTGGAGAGGTTTTTAGCTGTTGAATAGACACCGGTTCGGTATTCAATAGGTTACTATGCATATAACACATCCACCACTCTATAGGTCCTTGCAGATAAAGTATGAAACGATATGCAGGATGGAGTGTAAGGGTATGTATGTCGGACGTGTTTAAAATTATGATAGGAGAAACGTGCAGAGATGTTTTAGCAGTGAGCAATTCGCATCTGTACATGGAAAATACGTATTCTTGATCAAATAGAAAATAGAAAAAGAGAGGCACCATCAATAGTGCCTCTCTTTTTTGTTGCCTTTAATGGGGGTATAAACTTGTTGCGGTTATATAGAGCTTGGTTGTGGTCAGAGGATCAGGTCAAGAGAGCATGGGTTGGCTCCACAGATAGAGAAGTGCCCACATGACAAAACGAGCTCCTTTACCGACTAACATCAATAGAGCCGAAGAGCGAAAATTGACACGATAGAATCCTAAAGCTAACGCAAAGACATCGCCAACGAAGGGTAACCAGGTCAATAAAGCGAGCCACGCTCCAAAACGGTCGATTTTACTTTTATGTTTAACGAGGGTTTCGTGTTTAATATGCAGAAAACGCTCGATCCACTCCCATTTACCGAGCCAACCCAACCAATAAGAGGTCAGTCCGCCGAGCCAGTTGCCGAGTGTGGCCACTCCCACACAAAGCCACACATTCCCCCCGACAGCCAGCATAGCGATCAGTTGGACATCCGAGCTGAACGGAACGACCGTAGCCGCAATAAATGATCCGAGAAAAAGGCCGAAATAGCCCAAATCCAGTAACCAATCCATAAATGTTATAAGTTTATAGGTTGGAATGATGCAGTGCAAATATGCCGTTTTTCCGCAGGAATAGCAAGGGGACTTATCGGGATCTTTTGTTAGATATGTCCGATTGGTAGGATGCATTATGAGGCATTATACATGAAACGGGGACTGATCAGTAAAATTTTGGGATGTCATTTGGCTTTGCAACGGAAAGGCATAAAATAAAAAACCGCAGAACACGGTTAGATGTTCTGCGGTTTGTAGTTTCGGATAGATCAAATGATCTACTGAAATCAATTTTTAAAGAATAATCCGTTTTCGTTGGCATCAACATGGATGACCGAATCTCGGCTGACCGTTCCGGCCAAAATCTCTTTCGAGAGTTCGTTGACCAGATAACGCTGCAGGGTACGTTTGATCGGTCGTGCACCAAACAGCGGATCAAATCCCTTCTCGGCTAACCAGTCGATCGCTTTGTCCGAAACCTCCAGTCTCATGCTGTTCTCTTCCAGCATTTTGTTGATCTGGGCAAGTTGCAGGACAACGATCTGACGAACATCGTCTTTGGTCAGCGGCGTGAACATGATGATCTCGTCAATACGGTTCAGGAACTCCGGACGAATCGTCTGTTTCATCAACTCAAAGACCTCATTCTGCGTCTTCTCGATCACCTCTTCGGGTGGAGTCTCGTTGTGGTATTTCGAGAAGTTCTCCACAATAATCGGTGAACCGATGTTCGAAGTCATGATGATGATCGTGTTGCGGAAGTCTACAGTACGCCCTTTGTTATCGGTCAGACGACCATCGTCCAATACTTGCAGCAAGATGTTGAAGACATCCGGATGGGCCTTTTCGATCTCGTCAAGCAGGACAACCGAGTAGGGTTTACGACGTACGGCTTCGGTTAACTGGCCACCCTCATCGTAACCGACGTATCCGGGAGGCGCTCCGATCAGTCGTGAAACGCTATGACGTTCCTGATATTCACTCATATCGATACGCGTCATCATCGTATCATCGTTGAACAGATACTCTGCCAAAGCCTTGGCCAACTCAGTCTTACCGACACCGGTCGTACCCAGGAAGATGAAGGAACCGATCGGACGACGGGCATCCTGCAGGCCGGCACGACTACGACGTACGGCATTGGCAATAGCTTCGATCGCTTTGTCCTGACCGATCACCCGTTCATGTAGTACACTCTCCATCTGAAGCAGCTTCTCACGCTCGCTCTGCATCATACGGCTTACCGGAATACCGGTCCAGCGTGCAACCACTTCGGCGATATCTTCGGCATCGACCTCCTCTTTGATCATGGCGCCGCCTGCATGGCTCTTTTCGATCTCAGCCTGCAACCGTGTAATCTCGTTCTGGGCCTCCTGAATCTTACCGTAACGGAGTTCGGCTACCTTGCCATAATCACCGCTACGCTCAGCAGCAGCAGCTTCAAGTTTATACTCGTCGATCAGCTGTTTGTTCTTCTGAACCTTCTCGAGCAGGTCACGTTCGCTCTGCCATTTTGCACGCATTGCGGTACGTTTGCCGTTCAAGTCGTCGATCTCTTTGGTCAACTCATCGATGCGCCCTTGATCGTTCTCACGACGGATCGCTTCGCGTTCGATCTCCATCTGGCGTACCTTACGATCCAGTTCATCGATTTCGTCAGGTACGGAGTTCATCTCGAGTCGCAGTTTCGCTGCCGCCTCATCGACCAGGTCGATCGCCTTATCCGGCAAGAAACGTGAGGTGATGTAACGGTGTGACAGCTCAACGGATGCGATGATCGCTTCGTCTTTGATCCGCACTTTGTGGTGGTTCTCGTAACGCTCTTTCAGACCACGCAGGATCGAGATGGCATCCGGAACAGAGGGTTCGTCGACCATCACCTTCTGGAAACGACGCTCCAACGCCTTATCGGTCTCAAAATATTTCTGGAACTCATCCAGTGTCGTCGCACCGATCGCACGCAACTCACCACGTGCCAAAGCCGGTTTCAAGATATTGGCGGCATCCATGGCGCCATCACTCTTTCCTGCCCCTACCAAGGTGTGAATCTCATCGATGAACAACAGAATTTCACCATCTGATGAGATAACCTCTTTGACAACGGCTTTCAGTCGCTCTTCGAACTCACCTTTGTATTTGGCACCTGCAATCAGGGCACCCATATCCAATGAGTAGATCTGTTTATTACGCAGGTTCTCGGGTACATCGCCGTCGATGATACGGTGTGCAATACCTTCAGCAATAGCGGTCTTACCAACACCCGGTTCACCAACCAGAATCGGGTTGTTTTTGGTACGGCGTGAAAGGATCTGCAGCACACGACGAATCTCTTCGTCACGACCGATAACCGGATCCAATTTGCCTTTACGGGCCTGCTCGTTCAGGTTGATTGCATATTTGCCCAATGCATCGAAGGTCTGCTCATTGGTCTGTGAATCGATTGTTGAGCCCTTCCGCAGGTTCTTGATCGCTGCAATCATCTCCTTCTCGGTGGCACCGGAATCTTTCAGCAATCGGCTGGCCATGTCACGACCTGCCAAAATACCCAATAGCAAGTGCTCTACGGAAGCATACTTGTCGTTGAACTCACGTGTAAAGTCTCCCGCTTTTTGAATAGCTTCGGAACTTTCACGCGAGAAGTAGGGGTCACCGCCCGAAACTTTGGGCAGTCGGTCGATCTCCTGTTTGAGCATCGAGCGCAACGCGTTGATGTTCACGCCTAACTTCTGCAACAGGTAAACGCCAACACTGTCATCTTCGGTGACGATGGCCTCCAGAATGTGGAGCGGCTCAACAGCCTGCTGGCCGTGGCCGGTGGCAAGTGACATTGCACTTTGCAAAGCCTCTTGCGCCTGAATGGTTAAGTTGTTGATCGTCATATTTTGTGTTCTCCTTTCTTCTTCGTGATTTGTGAATCAAATTCACCACATACACTATCAAATTCATTGCCACACTGCATTGGCTGCAATTCTGACACCACAAAGGTGACAACTGATGACAACTTGTGAAAGGACGTCAGAAAGAGTGGACAATCGGTGTCGAATTGACCGAAAAAGGTGTCGAATTGTCACAATTTTTTCTCGCAATCGTCACAGGATAAATATGTTACTGGTTTGTATTGATGATGTTTGTAAGCAAAATATGATGTGCTGGTGAGTGTATATGAAATAAGTTGTTCTCTACAACGGCATTTGAGTGTAATGCCGTACTTGCTTTAAAACTATATACCGGAACAGTTGAGTTGAGGGTTGAGCAGCTACAATGTGATGTGGAAGGCCTATGGATAATTCACACCGAGCGATAGAGGAGATGATGGGCTATGCAGAACGATCGGGGAATTCCAGTACATCAATCAATTTAAATTTTCGCAGAAGTCTGTATTGATTAAGCCAATCAGATTATTGGAGTTCAGCCGGGCCAAATTTTTATTGATTGAAAGTACGGGGCGTAAAAAACGATTTTGCGTATAGAAGGTGTGGAGAGGGTAAGTCGTACGCAAGTAATATGCTGCCCCGAAGTAAACAAAAAAACGTCTGCAATCTTCCTCAATTTGGAAAGATGCAGACGGTCTAAAGTTTGGATAGGGGTATAACAAAGAAGCCGACCTTTCGGACGGCTTCCTTTATTCCGGAACGTCAGTCTATCTGATTAGAGCGCGTTGACGTGCAACTGCAAACTGCTCTTCAGGTTAGCTGCCTTGTTCTTGTGAATCACATTGTTCTTGGCCAGTTTGTCAAGCATGGCGGTCACCTTAGGAAGCAATACAACTGCTGCATCCTTTTCGGTGGTGTTACGCAGTGCTTTCATCGCGTTGCGCGCGGTTTTGTGATAATATTTGTTCCGAGCGTTTTTCACCTCGGTCTGGCGCATTCTTTTCTTCGATGACTTGTGATTTGCCATGGTTATGTGTTTTTGCTTTTTATGTTTTTACTGGTAGCCCATAGGAGAATCGAACTCCTCTTTCAAGAATGAAAATCTTGCGTCCTAACCGATAGACGAATGGGCCAATCGTGAGAATGCCGATGACTAATTCAGCGGTGCAAAGGTAATTAAAAAACTTATATGTGCAAAAAAATCTGAAAAAATCGCTCACAATATCGCATTTTTGACGCTTTGAAGCTATATTTGTTTACCGGAAAACCGCTTTCCGAATCCTGTTAACCCTCCTTTTCCGAACAGCTATGCATATTGTCCAAGTGACCGATCGGGTACTCCCCGCCCATAAATACGGGGGAACGGAACGTGTGATGTGGTCTCTTGCCAAAGCATTGGTGGAGATGGGACATCAGATTACTTTCCTGGCGGCCCGCAATACCACATGCGATTTTGCACGCGTGATTGAGATCGATCCCTCTCGTCCAATTACAGCGCAGATTCCGCATGATGCCGATATTGCCCACTTTCATCTTGGATTGGGGAATTTTAGCGATGAGCAGTTGGCAGAAGCTCACATCCCGATTGTGACCACCATTCACGGTAACGTATCGGGACGAATCGGAATCAATACCATTTTTGTTAGCCGGAATCATGCTCAGCGCCATGGGGCAACAGCCTATGTATATAATGGTTTGGATTGGTCGGATTACGGAACACCTGATTTTAATCTCAAAAGAGATTATTTCCATTTCTTGGCCAAAGCGGCTTGGCGCATCAAGAATGTAAAGGGAGCGATTCGGATCGTTCGGGGAATGCCTTCCGAACGGTTATATGTATTGGGTGGAACTCGCCTGAATTTCAAAAGCGGATTCCGATTGACCCTTTCACCGAAGATACACTTCTGTGGTATGGTCGATCAAACCCAGAAACAGTTCTACATGCGCAAATCGAAAGGGTTGGTTTTTCCGGTACGTTGGCACGAGCCTTTCGGACTGGCCATGATCGAAAGTATGTGGTATGGGTTGCCGGTCTTCGGAACTCCATACGGTTCGTTGTCTGAATTGATCCCCGCACAGGTGGGTTTCCTCTCCGACTCTGCTTCCGGCCTGCGAGAGGCGATGGCTAATTGGCAAGCCTATTCTCCACAGGTGTGTCATGAATATGTACGGGATACCTTCAATGCTCATGTGATGGCGGAGCAGTACCTCTCCTATTATGAAAAGGTTTTGAACGGAGAGACTTTGAATCCGACTGAACCCTATGCTGAGGGAACTCTTGAGAAATTGCCCTTTTACGATTAAGGTTTTGAGATGTTCGTGATCAATAAACCCTATTGACAAAATCGCGTTTGTTGCATCAATATGAATCTTTAGAGACCAACTTTTGAGTAATAGCCGCAGTTGGGCTTTTGCTCTGTTTCTGTATTTCGCAAATTTCGTCTTGCATAGAATGCTACTCCTGCTTGCTTTCAGGATGCATACAAGTATCTATTCTGGAGGTTTGGGTTGTTGTTGGGGCGACCACCTGGCTTTATGGGTAATAGAATCAATTGATACAGGAAGGTGTGGAATATGTGTAATAATTATCTGACAATAATGGCAAAAAAAGAAAAAGTACTTTATGTGGACATGGACAATGTGCTGGTCGATTTTCAGTCGGGTATAGACGCATTGGCACCGGAAGATAAGGAGGCGTATAAGGGGGCGTATGATAATTGCCCGCATATCTTTTCAAAGATGGTCCCGATAAAAGGGGCGATCGAGAGTTTTAAGCGGCTGTCAACCGTTTATGATACCTACATTCTGTCGACGTCGCCCTGGGATAACCCTACGGCATTGAATGATAAATTGGTCTGGATTAAATGCTATTTGGGAGATGTGGCCTATAAACGTGCCATCTTTACCCATCATAAACATTTGAACAAGGGGGATTATTTGATTGATGACCGTACTAAAAATGGTGCGGACCGATTCGAAGGAGAACTCATCCAATTTGGCAGTGATCGTTTCCCGGATTGGGATGCCGTATTGGCATATCTGTTGTGATATGTCGTAAATTCATTTCAGGTTGGTCGCCATCTACGCTCCTTAAAAAAAAGGACTGTAAAAGAGAGCTTTTTTGAGTTGGTATATTATGAAGCTGTGATAAAATCCTTAGAATTAAGGTAATATATGAGTGCAAAGAAAAATAAAGAGGTTAGCGATTTCAGCTAACCTCTTTATTTTCAATTGTCGGGGTGAAAGGATTCGAACCTTCGACCACACGCCCCCCAGACGTGTACTCTGAATTTGTAATTAACAGTATGAGTGATTGTTATGTGTTAATTAGTAAATTAGTTTACACGGTGGTTTACACGGGGTTGCAAAACGTGATAGGTTAATAAATTGATTGATTGTGTCAAGCAAGGTCACAACTTGACCTTACACATATATTTGTATAAGTATAACTCCATATATAGAGGACAAACATTTGCAAGGGGTCTTAAATAAACCCCTTTGCAAATGTCTGTCCTTGATTATTGATCTATTGGTTCAATACCATCCAAAAACGTTCAGGCAAATAAATATTCTCTACCTCTATCGCCTGTTCAAACAAAGGGGCAATCTCTTCAACAGAAAAGCCTGCGATTCCACAACCGATTTCTGTCACTAAGAATTTGAGTTGTGGATGTGTTTTAGCAAATTCGATAAACTCATCCACGTATGGTTTAAGGGTATCAACACCACCTTGCATAGTGGGTATCCCATAACTTTGACCTTGCAAACCGACTCCTTGGCCCCAGATCGCTCCGAATTTCTGATATGCTAAACGTGCAGCCCCTCCACCATGCATGCCCGCAAGATTGCTCCCGAACACAAAGATTTCATTTGGTTGGAGAGTAGTAATATGATTGGATGCAATTCTCATAGTGTACTCTTTTTGTAAAGATAACAAAGAAGACAAACATTGTCAAAAGGTCTATATTAAGACCCTTTGTCAATGTCTATCCTTATTTAAATTATTGCAAATTTACTTTCTGTCTATAATAGATAATTCTTCTAAAAGTAATTTGGAATTATCTTATTGTCCCATATAAACAACTATCCATACAGCTTGCATTTGGATATTGTGACAATAATGCTTTAACTATAACACGCGATGCATGTGAAATTTTTGGAGCAAAGGTTATTTTGAAATGTTGCAAACATTGTTCGGATAAAGGGACCAATATATGCGTTGTTTTTAAAAGCCTTTCACCTAATGCACATTTTGATATTTCGTATTTGTCATAGACAAAAGGCATGGCATATATTAACAAACGAATTTCTTTCTGAAATTCCCAATACTTATTTTTATAAAATCCGAAATCTATAGGATCATATGATATTGTACGAAAAGTTTTATTCGAGACAATTTCTTCTTTACTTTCCAATCGAGACTTATAGAACTCTTGAAAGTTATCCAAATATGTGATTTTTTTTATTTTGATACAATCGTCAATATAATCAGAATCTGCTTTATCTTGAGGTAGAAGGCAATAATCGCTATTTAATATATATTGAGAGGGAATAGCCGTATAGAGGTATGGTGGGCATATGCATTGTTCGTGTTTATGAAAAGGTAGTTCAACTTTTTGCTTTACGGGAGAAAACATAGTGTCTGTATCAAATTCAAGGCGTATTCCTGTTTCCATATTTGAATACATTTTCCATAATGGAATGTTTTCTGCCGCATCGTTTGTATAGCTACTCGAAAAAATATAATGTAACGGATTAAAATTGGAAAATGATTCTGATTCTGTTTTATCATCTAATAGATCTAAACGAGAAAATTTGATGCATTTCGATTCAAGTATTAATGCAAGCGCTTCTATTGTTGTGTAATGATATATTTTCATGATCACAAATAATGTTATTTATTTTCTACTTTTTATGGATTATCTCCTCATTGTCAAGTTAATCTTTAGAGGTAAATAATGCTCTATATTTCCACATATGATTTAAATATATTTAGCTTAGATAGATTGACTCGTGATTATTTCATAACATTTATTCTTAGTTTAATCTCATGATGCATTATACGCAGAATTGTTTTTCATGATTA
>ERZ857882.2990-NODE-2990-length-16686-cov-20.155072_pt1 | contig 16686 bp, 21 predicted proteins | sample MGYA00519697_ERZ857882 | MGnify/ENA primary metagenome ERZ857882 (study PRJEB31778, sample SAMEA3449373) | human gut metagenome | biome: human gut; feature: human-associated habitat; material: faeces | place: United Kingdom | collected 2010/2012 ...
AGACGGGCTGTAAAGCGACCGCACAGTATGAAAGCGTGGTCGGCTTTGGTACGGCTGAAATTCTCTCAGACCGAAAGGCATGTGAGAAGGGGCTGTCCTGCCTTCTGTCCCAGTATGAAAGCCGTGCGGCGCATGATTTCAGCGCGCTGCTTGACAAAACAGCCGTTATCCGTGTTGCGCTTGACCGGATTACGGGCAAGACGAACCGAAAGGAGACGGTATGATGCGCTATCCGTGGTTTGACGAATACTGCCTGAAAAAGCCGGGCGCACAGAAGGATTTCAAGGCGGAGTGGAACTGGATTCGCTATTTGGCGGACGGGAAAATGTTTGCGGCGGCAGGCTGTGACGAACAGGGAAACGTCATATTCCTGACGCTGAAATGCGAGCCGGAGTTCGGCGATTATCTGCGGCATACCTTCGGTGGTCGCTAAATAGCCGTGATCCATCACTCCTAACTGTTTCGCCATCGCCAGACGTTCCGGCAACATATCAACGCCGATGATCCGTTTTGCACCGCGACCTTTCGCCAGCATCATCGCCATCATGCCGACCGGCCCCAGACCAACCACCACCACGTTATCGCTACCGGAAACCTCGCCGCGCAAAATCCCTTCATACGCCGTACCAACACCGCAACTGATAAACGCGCCATCTTCGTAACTCAGCGCGTCTGGCAGGAGGATCAGATCTTTTTCTTCCGCCAGTAGGTATTCGGCATGACCGCCGTCACGCTGCCAGCCGTAAGCCGCTTTTCCTTCGCCAGTACAAGAAATAGGAAAACCGCGACGGCAGTTCGGGCAAAAACCACAGCCAGAAATGTGATACACCAGCACGCGGTCGCCCTCTTTAAAATGGCGACAGCCTTGCCCCATCGCCACAATCTGCCCGCACGGTTCATGACCGTTGATAAATCCCTGGTATAACGGTTTATCGGGTGCCGCCGCCGTAGCGCGGTGCTGGTGGTAGATATAGTGGACATCGCTTCCGCAAATCCCGGAGGATTTCATTTTGATCAGTACCTGGTTAATCCCCGGCGTCGGCACCGCAACTTCCCGCAGATCGACGGTCGAATTTCCTGGTAAATAAGCTGCCAGCATCGTTTTCATAAATCCCTCATTAACAATACGATTAATTTTCATCCCTGCCGCACCCGCGCCAGGGCCGCGTCGGCGGCGGAAAGCTGGCGGCGCAGGGCGTCGTATTCGCTGCGCGTGCCGGTGTATGCGGCCTGCTCCAGCTCCTGCCACAGGTGCTCCTCGTATCCCGGCAGGTCCTTCTGGGCCATGGCCTGACGCAGAGCGGACACGGTATAGCCGCCTGCGTCTCCGGCGGCGTGGAGGGCGAACAGCACCCCATTGCAGAGCATCGCCAGAAGCAGCAGCAGGCACAGCCGCCCGCTGCCGCCGATCTTCCGCAGCTCCCAGGTCATAGCGCCGCCCCCTCCCCGAAGTGGAACAGATACACATCCTCCAGGTCGGGCCGGGCCGGGGCGCAGGGAAGGGGCGGCCTTGCCTCGCTGAGCAGCCGCACTAAAATGCCCTCCTGCTGCCGGGACACGCCGCACACCGTGCCGTACTGCGTCATGTCGGGGAGCTGCGCCTCCGCTGCGGTCAGCTCCCATACCCGGCCCTCCAGCTCCTGCTCCAGGGCGTGGGGGGAGCCCCGGCGGATAATAAGGCCCTGGTTCATCAGAATCAGCTCCCGGGCGATGAACTCCACGTCCTGCACCACATGGGTACACAGCAGCACGATCTTCTCCCCGGCGATTTCGCCGATGAGATTCCGCACCGCCACCCGCTGGCGGGGATCCAGTCCCGCCGTGGGCTCGTCCAGCACCAGAATATCTGGGTCGTGGAGCAGGGCCTGGGCCAGCAGCAGCCGCTGCTTCATGCCCCCGGACCAGCCACGGATGGGGCGGCCTGCCGCCTCCGTGAGATCCAGCCGCGCCAGGGCCCAGTCCATGCGCTCTTTGGCATCTTCCCGGCTCATGCCCTGAAGGGACGCCATGTAATAGAGAAATTGCTCCCCGGTGAAGCCGGGATATAACGCCTGCTGCTGGGGGCAGTAGCCCAGCCGGCGGCGAAAAGCCTCGCCCATGGAGACGGTGTCCTGCCCGTCCAGGGTGACGCGGCCCCGGGTGGGCCGGAGATTCCCGGTGAGGATGTTCATGAGGGTGCTTTTGCCTGCGCCGTTGGGGCCAAGCAACCCATATACCCCCGGCGTCAGGGTCAGGTCAATGCCTCGCAGGGCCTCTTTTGCACCGTATCGCTTGGCGACGTCGTGAAATTGCAGCTCCATATCCGTCACCCCACATCCACGGCGTTCTCAAAGCGTACGGCGTAGAAATCTTCTTTGGAGATGACGCATTGGCCATTGTCGCCCAACGCCCGGAAGAAGGAGCCGCCCTCCTGGAAGGGGCTCATGGCTATGCCGTGCTCGTTGGTGGCACCCACCAGCTCCACGGGCTTACCGTCCTGCAGATCGGCCACCCAGAACCGATAGCCCGCTTCTGTCTCGGTGATGATAAATGCCTTGCTGTCCATGACCCAGTAGTGGATGATGTCCTCCATGGTCAGCAGGGTGCGGCTCTCGCCGCTCTCCAGGTTCAGAAGGCGCAGCTGGTCCCCGCACTGGTAGATATGCTCCATGCCGTAGACCTGCGCGGGGTCGGCGGTCATGATATAGCCGTCCTTGTTATGATCGGCCACAACGGTATAGTCCCCGCTCTCCATATCCCACAGCAGAAGCCGCCGCTGGATGTTTTGGTGGAGATACCGCCCGTAGGAGGCGTCCTCCCCGTACTGGGCCGTGAATTCCTCCTCACTCAGCAGGGACTGCTCCTCCGGCGTTTCCACCACGGCGCCCCAGCGGGCGGAAAAGCCCATCAGTGTCCCGGGGACAGACAGCTCCCGATAACTGCCGGCGGCAAGGTCGTATAGCAGGGAGCTGCCCTCGGTTCGACTCTCGACCCGCCCGTCCGCCTGCTGCTCCGTGATGCGGCATTCCAGATGCAGGGTGGCCTTGCCGCAGGAGAAACGCCCCAGGGTGGCGGTGTAGAAATGGTCGTCGGTGTTGTCCCACTGCTCCAGGACGGTGACTTTCCCGCCGGACAGCTCCTTGCGCACCAGCTGCGCGCCGCTGCCCGCGTTATCGAGGGTGGCGTAGAGCACCCCGTCCAAAACGGCGAAGCTGTTGACGTTCCCCACCCACGCCTGGCAGCTGGCGTCCCCGTGGGAGCAGCCCGGCTGGGCGCACAGGGTCATGGTCTGGCCGGAGGCATAGTCGTAGTAGCTCACCGCCCCGGCGGCGCAAATATACCAGCCGTTGTCGTCGGTGAACACCGCGCCTGTCCCGGCGGCGTCCCGGTTGTCCTTGGGCAGAGCGTGCCCTTGGGCAGCGGGGGTGGGCTCCGGGTCCCCGGAGGGATTCCCGGCGGGGCCTTCAGGCCCGGAGCAGGCGGTCAGCAGCAGGAGCAGCGCAAGAAAGCATGGTACGAAGCGTTTCATTGGATAGTCCCTCCCCGATGGAATTGTAATTTTTGCCCGCCTATCACACAGTATGTGCGGCAGACGGGCGGCTTTTGTTGCAAATCAACAGGATAGCTACAAGCCGGATTGTAGCATATTGTGCAAAATATGTCAATATTCTTGAAAATATTTTCTAAAAAAAGGTATTGCGGGCAGACGATGCGGCCGCGATAGACAAAGCCCCCGGAAAGCAGGGCTTTCCGGGGGGATTTCCGCCTATTGGCCGTATGGCGAGGGTTCCTCGATGATGCTGGTTTCGCTCCAGCCGTTGTAGGCCTGGTGATAGTCATACAGGCTGACGCAGAGGGCCGCCACCCACAGCAGCAGCGCCGCCAGCACCGCTGCGATCAGGATGGTCAGCACCTGACGCCGCCGCCGCAGGGCGGCCAGCAGCTCCTGGGTGCTCATGGCGTCCACATACGCCGCAGCCACCTGCTGGGGCGTCCCGAACCGGGCTTCCAGGTCTGCGTCCCGGGTTTCGGCGCAGTAGGCCTCCGCCTCGCTGCGCAGAGCCGTCAGCAGCTGCTTTTTGTGTTTTCCGGCACAGGGCAGATAGCTGCCGACGGCCCGGACATATCGGTTGACCTGCCGCTGTCTTTTCCGCATGGCGGTACCTCCTCTCGAATGATGGCCGTCACGCCGGTCATCATGGATTCATATTCCCGGATCATTTCCTCCAGCCGGGCTTCTCCGGCAGGCTCCAGGTGGTAGTATACGCGGGTCATCCGCTTGCCCACCAGCACCCGGTGGTCGGAGATCAGTCCCTGCTCCTGCAGCCGGTACAGCACCGGGTACAGGGAACCCTCCTGGGTTTTCAGCCGTCCGCCGCTGCGCCGTTCCGTCTCCTGCACCAGCTGGTAGCCGTACATATCTTCTCTTCGCAGCAGCGACAGCAGGATCAGCGCCATGACGCCGCGCTGGAATACATTGGGTCCCGAATCGCGTGACATACCGCCGCCTCCTTTGCCAAAGTTCTCCTTCTTTTATACCATCCGTTCCGGAAAAATGCAACATTTTCCTGTTTGAAATGTGCGGTTTGAATGCTGAAGGCCCGTACCGGCGGGTATTGGCCGGTACGGGCCGTTAATCGTTATGAAGGCTTATCCGGTGATTTTCCGGCTGCTCAGCATGTACCCCAGCGCACCCAGGAGCAGCAGCCCGCCGCACAGGGCAAAGCACCAGCCGATCCCCAGGGCGGCCAGCAGGGAGGAGGCAAACAGGGACGCGATCTCCGCCAGATTCACGCCGATGTTCATGGCGGACAGGGCGGCGGCCCGGTCGCGGTCTGCGTCCAGCCGGTCGATCAGGTGGTTCTGTCGCTCCTCCAGATAGAAGGACGCCAGGTCCAGCAGCAGCGGCAGCAGTACCATCAGCGGCACCGCTGCCCAGGGCGTCCGCAGCCACCCGAAGGCCGCCAGTCCGCCGCCGCACAGCAGACAGAAAATCGCCGTCAGCCGGGAACGGGACTTTCCGGCGCACAGGCGAATGATGGGCTCGGCCAGCATCTGCCCGGCGGAATAAGTGATGATGATGGCCGAAAGCCACGTCAGCGGAATGCCGCAGTCCGCCAGCTTTTCGGCGTAGAAGAAATTCACCAGCAGCCAGGCCACGCTGAACATGGACAGCAGTGCCGTCAGCAGCAGCGCCTGCCTGTCCCGGAAAATCTTCCCCAGCTGGCCCCACATAGTGCTTTGGCTGCGGTGCTCCGGGACGGCCGCACGGGGCTCCCGGCGCAGGAAAAGGGAACAGACTAATCCGGCGGCTCCCGCCAGTACCGTGGCGGCCAGCAGTCCGGTCAGTCCGAAGTACCGGTACAGCAGGGCATAGGCTGCCGTGCTCAGCAGGAAGCCCGCCGTGCCGAAATTGGCAGCATGGGCAGCCTTGGGCAGATAGTCCGATTCACCGTACAGAGCGTACAGATAGGCGCTGGCCGTTCCGGAGGACAGACAGGCGGAGATCCCCTCCACCAGGGCCTCCGCCACGAAAAGTGGCAGAGACCGCAGCAGAAACGCCGCCAGCAGCAGCCCTCTGGCCGCCAACAGCAGCCCTCTGGCCGCCAACAGCAGCAGTTGCGCCAGGATCAGGGAGCGGCGATAGCCCATTCGGTCCGTCAGGTGCCCGGTGGGCAGCTCCCCCAGGGCGATGATGCCGGACAGCAGGGCCTGCAGCAGGAAGAACTGCGTTTCGCTGATCCCGGCCTGGGTCCGCACCAGCAGGGCCACCGGCGCAAAGAATACCAGCCCGCCGCACAGACTCATGCCGTCATAGGCGTCCATTTTCCGGAGGCCATTCGGTGCCTTTCCGGCGCTCCTTCATTTCCCGGCGGCACCCCGTTTTTTCACAAAAAGCACCACGGCGGCGATCAATGCCAGCCCCGCGGCGAGCACCAAAAGCTTCTTATTCATTGTATATCTCCTTATATTTTCGTATTCTTTCGCTGGGAGGCCTGATACCTTCGCACTCCCAAAACCGGGTTCTACATGATCACTTCTCCTGTTATATTGATTTTGTGCATCGTTCCGGATGCCTAACTAATATTCATTAGCTTTACTATAATCCGCTGGCTGCGTCTTGTCAAGAGGGCCGCGCACTTTTTTGCCGATTCTCTCCCAAAAACCGGGGGAGTTGAAATACTCTGCCGGATTTGCTATAATAGGCCCCGTGAAATAAGAAGCATCCGGCAAAACGGATGTCTGTCTGTTTAAGGAGAAGCTATGTTCAAAGTAATTAAAAAAGAGGGCCGGGCCCGGCGGGGCGAGTTCCACTGCGCCCACGGCGGCACGGTGCAGACGCCGGTATTCATGAACGTGGGCACCCAGGCCGCCATCAAGGGCGGCGTGGACGCCTTCGACCTCCACGACCTGGGCTGCCAGATCGAGCTGTCCAACACCTATCACCTGCATCTGCGCCCCGGCGACGACGTGGTGCGGCAGATGGGCGGCCTGCACCGGTTCATGAACTGGGACGGTCCCATCCTCACGGACTCCGGCGGCTTCCAGGTGTTCTCCCTGGCCAGCCTGCGGAAGATCACCGAGGAGGGCGTCACCTTTGCCAGCCATCTGGACGGCCACCGCATCTTCATGGGGCCGGAGGAGAGTATGCGCATCCAGTCAAACCTTGGCTCCGATATCGCCATGGCCTTTGATGAGTGCGTGGAAAACCCGGCGCAGTACGACTATGCCAAGGCCAGCTGTGAGCGCACCCTGCGGTGGCTGCAGCGGTGCAAGGCGGAACATGACCGGCTCAACGCCCTGCCGGACGCCGTGAACCCCCATCAGATGCTGTTCGGCATCAACCAGGGGGCCACCTATGAGGACCTGCGGATCTGGCACATGCAGCAGATCGCCAAAATCGACTGCGACGGCTTCGCCATCGGCGGCCTGGCGGTGGGGGAGCCCACCGAGGTCATGTACCGCATCATCGAGGCGGTGGAGCCCTATATGCCCGCCCACAAGCCCCGGTATCTCATGGGCGTGGGCACTCCCAGCAACATCATCGAGGGGGTGGCCCGGGGCGTGGACTTCTTCGACTGCGTCATGCCCGCCCGCAACGCCCGCCACGGCAAACTCTTTACCTGGCAGGGGGCCATGAACATCAAGAACGCCAAGTACAAGCTGGACGACCGGCCCATCGACCCGGAGTGCGACTGTCCGGTGTGCCGCCGGTTCAGCCGGGCCTATGTCCGCCACCTGTTTGCGGCGGAGGAGATCCTGGCCCTGCGCCTGGCGGTGATGCACAATCTGTATTTTTACAACAAGCTGGCCCAGCGCATCCGCGACAGCCTGGACGCCGGATGTTTTGAGGACTTCCGCCGGGAGTACAGCGAGAAGCTCAGCCGCCGTATCTGACGGCTTCAGCTTGTCAAAAAAGTCTATTTGACAAGCTGTGTGCGGTTTTTCAGAACTTTAGAAAGTTCTGAAAAACCTGTGATTGCAAACGAAAGACACCCCTGATGGGTTTCTTTCGTAACGATCTTCCTTTCCGATGGCGGAAGTTTTTCGGGTTTTTCGACAGTCTTGGCTTTTCCGCGGTTTTCTGAAAAAACTTGACTGTCCCCCTTGCCAAACAGGGAGAAGTTATTGTATAATAACACTATATTCGTGAAAAAGGAGTTTTTGTCCCATGATTGAATTTGCCTATGCCGCCACCACGTCCGGCAATAATCCCGCTGCTGGCGGCGGTATGTCTTCTATCGTACTGATCATCCTGATGGTGGTTATTTTCTACTTCATGCTGATCCGTCCCGAGAGCAAGCGGAAAAAGCAGGCCGAGGAAATGCGCAGCTCCCTGCAAAAGGGCGACTGGCTGACCACCATCGGCGGCGTGTATGGCCGCATCGTGGCCATCACCGATCGCACCGTGGTCATCGAGACCAGCGAGGACCGGGTCCGCATCGAGTTCCTGAAGTCCGCCATCGGCTCCGTGGGTACCCTGGATGAGCAGGCCGCCGCCGCGCAGCGGGGCAGCCGCAAGGCCAAGAAGGGCACCGAGGCCGAGAAGCCTGTCGAGGCTCCCGTGGAAGCTCCCGCCGAGGAGACCCCCGCCGAGACCGAGAAGGCCGAGGACCAGGAGTAATTTTCCTTCATAAAAAAACCTCCCCTGCATACGCTTAGAAAAAAGCGGGCAAGGGGAGGTCTTTTTATGTCTGCACTGGGGGCTGTTCTGGGAAAGCGGACCTGGCTGGGGGCGGGCGCTATCCTGCTGGCGGCGGCCGGGGGCTGCGCCCTGGGGGCGCTGCTGGTGGTGAAGGGCGTCCTGCCGGAGGGCGGCGCTTTGGCCTGGGGCTGCGGCTGTTGGGCGTTAGCTGCCTTTGCCGGAGGGCGGGTGGCCGTCCGGGGCAGGGGAGAGGGGACACTGACGGCGGCTCTGACCGCCGGTGCGGCGGCGTACCTGCTGGCCTGGCTGGCGGGTGCGGCCATAGGCGACCCCACCTTCCGCACCGGCGGGCTGTACCTGACAGCCGCCATCTTCGGCGGCGCCGGTGCGGCGGGCCTGCTGGGGAGCAGACCCCGAAAAAAGCGCCGGGATGCCAGACCGCCGATCCGAAAGCCTGTCCGGCGGAAATAGGCCCGCCGGAGCGGCGTGGTGAAAATCACGAAAATGCCGCCGCAGCAAAAATTTCCTTGACAGGGGACTATACGAATCGTAATCACGCGTACAGGCAAGATGTGGGGCCAAAGCCGGACCGTCCGGCCCCATATCTTGCTTTTTTCGACCCGAAAAGAGACGACCTGATCCGACGGTTTACAAGGTTAACATAACACGGTTTACATAACAATTTAACATAACTCACAAATTTGCCGCCGCCGCCGAAATAATCCTTGCACCGGCGGCCGTTTTGGCCTATATTAAAGGACGTCCCTTTTGTTTGGCTTATGGCTTCTATTTGCCCCGCTTGTCTCATAGGATCAGATGAGGTGAGTGTGCAAATGAAGCTGTTTCCCGTAAGGACCCAAGCCCTGCGGCTTCCGGCGCTGGTACTGGTATGCCTGCTGCTGGTGCTGGGGGCAGTGCTGGGCTTTGCCGTCTGCCGGGCCGTGCCCCAGCAGGACCGGCAGGAGCTCAGCGACTATCTGCATCAATATGCCCAGGCCACGGCGGACGGCCGGGGGCCTTCGGCCTCGGCCCTCAGCGTGGCCGCCGCCTATTTCCGCTATCCGCTGGCTGCGGCGCTGCTGGGGCTGGCGGCGGCGGGACTGGTACTGCTGCCGGTCCTGTCGGTGGCCCAGGGCTTTTTTCTGTCGTTTTCCGTCGGATGCTTTGCCCGGGCTCTGGGCCGGGGCGGCGTATACCTGGCCCTGGCGGCCTTCGGGCCCCGATGTCTGTTTGTTCTGCCCTGCACCCTGCTTCTGACGGTGCAGGGTTTATCCGCCGCCGCCCGCCGCCGGGACGGCCAGAAGGTCCGCCTGACGGAGGGGGCCTACTGGCGCCGGGTGGGGCTGTGCGGCCTGATTCTGCTGATAGGGGCCGCTCTGGAGCTGACCTTCGGCCCCCGGCTGCTGCAATGGGTCATCGCCCGCACACTGTAGAAAGAGAGGAGGAGACGTGTATGCCCGACTATATCGCCCTGTACCGCGCCTATCTGGAGCAGGAGAAGCACGCCTCCCCCAACACCGTCAGCTCCTACGTCCGGGACCTGACCCAGTTCCGGGCCTGGCTGCCCCAGGGCAGCGACCTGCGCCGGGTCAAGCCCGCCGCCGTGGAGGAGTATCTGGCCCACCTGACGGACCAGGGCCGCTCGGCGGCCACCGTCACCCGCAGCGCCGCCTCCATCAAGTCCTTTTACCATTACCTGGTGCTCTCCGGAGCCATGAAGGCCAGCCCCGCCAAGGGCGTGGCCGCCGCCAAGGTGGAGCGCAAATGCCCGGAGATCCTGACGGGCCGGGAGGTGGAGCTGTTTCTGGAGCAGCCCAAGTGCGTGGATGAGAAGGGCTATCGGGACCACGCCATGCTGGAGCTGATGTACGCCACCGGCGTCCGGGTGTCGGAGCTCATCGCCCTGAACGTGGAGGACGTGAATCTTCCGGCGGCGTTCCTGCGCTGCGGCGACGAAAAGCGGGAGCGCATCATTCCTCTGTACCCCCGGGCGGTGAAGGCCCTGCGGGACTATATCCAGGTCATCCGTCCCCGCCTGACGGACCAGGAGGAGACGGCGCTGTTTGTCAACATGAACGGCCAGCGCATGACCCGCCAGGGCTTCTGGAAGCTGGTGAAGCACTACCAGGCCAAGGCCGAGATCACCAAGGACATCACGCCCCATACCCTGCGCCACTCCTTTGCGGTGCATCTGCTGGAAAACGGGGCGGACCTGCGCTCCATCCAGGAGATGCTGGGCCACGCGGACATCTCCTCCACACAGATCTACGCCCACATCATCAAGCAGCGCCTACAGGACGTGTACCGCAAGGCGCACCCCCTGGCCTGATCAGACTAAATCACAGCGCAGCAGTTTTTTGCTGCGCTGTGTTGCATTTCACCCGAACGTTTGTTATAATAGGATGATATCTTGGTGGAGGAGCAGCCATGCGCATTTTAGGGATCGACCCCGGCGTGGCCACCGTGGGCTTCGGCGTGATCGAGGCCCAGGCAGGCCGCCAGCAAATGATACAATACGGGGCCATCACCACCCCGGCAGGTCAGCCGCTGGCCGCCCGCCTGGTGCAGATCGCCCAGGATATGGAGACTCTCATCACCCAGTTTCAGCCCGATGAAATGTCCATCGAGGAGCTGTTTTTCAGCAAGAACATCACCACCGGCATCGCCGTGGCCCATGCCCGGGGCGTCATTCTGTACACCGCCGAGCGCCTGCACCTGCCGGTGTATGAATACACCCCCATGCAGATCAAGCAGGCCGTGGTGGGCTATGGCCTGGCCGACAAGCACCAGGTCATGGACATGACCCGCCGGCTTCTGAAGCTCAGGTCCATCCCCCGGCCCGACGACGCCGCCGACGCCCTGGCCATCGCCATGTGCCACGCCCGCAGCGCCACCAGCCTGCTGCGGCGGAAGGACCCGGATGTAAAGGAGACCGTCTGATATGTTTTACTATGTAAACGGTACTGTGGCCGAAACCGGCCCCAACCTGGCCGTTATCGACTGCGGCGGCGTGGGATACGCCTGTGCCACCACTAACTATACCCTGTCCCAGCTGAAAAAAGGGGAGCGGGCCAAGCTGTATACCCATCTCCACGTCCGGGAGGACATTTTCGAGCTGTACGGCTTCTCCTCCCAGGCGGAGCTGAACAGCTTCCGGATGCTCATCGGCGTCTCTGGCGTGGGGCCCAAGGCGGCCCTGTCCGTCCTGTCCGCCACCACGCCCCAGAATCTGGCCCTGTCCATCGTCACCGGCGACGAGAAGGCGCTGACCGCCGCCCCGGGCATCGGGAAAAAGATCGCCCAGCGCATCATCCTGGAGCTGAAGGACAAGCTGGCCAAGGAGCAGAGCAGCTTCTCCGCCCAGGGCGGGGGAGCGGTACCCGTGTCCCTGCCCGGCGACAAGGGCGGCGAGGCGGCGGCGGCCCTGGCGGTGCTGGGCTACGGGTCCCAGGAGATCAGCCTGGCCCTGAAGGGCATCGACATGGACGCCCTGCCCCTGGAGGAGATCATCCGCCAGGCGCTGAAGAAAATGGTACGGTAAGGAGGCAGGCCCATGAGCATCGACTTCGGAACGGATATTTACGAGGAGCCCATTGTTTCCAAGAGCTTCCTGCCGGAGGACAGCGGCGAGCTGTCCCTGCGCCCCCACACCCTGCGGGAGTACATCGGCCAGCAGAAGGCCAAGGAGAATCTGTCCGTTTTCATCGAGGCGGCCCGCCGCCGGACGGAGCCTCTGGACCATGTGCTGCTCCACGGCCCCCCGGGCCTTGGCAAAACCACCCTGGCCGGCATCATTGCCGCCGAGATGGGGGTGAACATCCGCATCACCTCCGGCCCCGCCATTGAAAAGCCCGGCGACCTGGCGGCGCTGCTGACCAACCTCAGCGAAAACGACATTCTGTTTGTGGACGAAATCCACCGTCTGAACCGCTCCGTGGAGGAGATCCTGTACCCCGCCATGGAGGACTACGCCATCGACATCATCATCGGCAAGGGCCCCTCCGCCAATTCCATCCGGCTGGACCTGCCGAAGTTTACCCTCATCGGAGCCACCACCCGGGCCGGGCAGCTGTCCGCTCCTCTGCGGGACCGCTTCGGCGTCACCCTGCGGCTGGAGCTGTACACCCCGGAGGAGCTGGCCCTGATCGTCACCCGCAGCGCCGGAATCCTGAACGTCCCCATCCAGCCGGAGGGGGCCATGGAGATCGCCCGCCGCAGTCGGGGCACGCCCCGCATTGCCAACCGGATGCTCCGGCGTGTCCGAGATTTTGCCCAGGTGCGGGCGGCAGGGGTCATCACCCAGTCGGTGGCGGATGCGGCACTGACCGAGCTGGAGGTGGACGAGCTGGGGCTGGACTCCATCGACCGCCGGATGCTCCGTGCCATTATGGAGTTCTACGGCGGCGGCCCCGTCGGATTAGACACCTTAGCGGCCACCATCAACGAGGACACGGTGACGTTGGAGGATATGTACGAGCCCTATCTCATGCAGCAGGGCTTCCTGACCCGGACGCCCCGGGGGCGGTGTGTGACCCAGAAAGCCTACGAGCACTTGGGAATTCCTGTGCCTCATGGGGAGGATGCCCAGCAAAAGTTGTACTGAACGCACAGTTCCGGTCGAATTTTCACAAGTTGATTTGTTTTGCTTGACCAATTATTTCAAACCTGTTATACTGGAATCAGTAGGAGATTGGTATGACTGTTTTTCAAACCCCATATCAACAACAGAGCGATGAGGCGCTGTGCGCCCTGGCCGCCCAAGGGGACGGTGCGGCGGAGGAAGCCCTCATCAGCCGTTATACCCGTATGGTGCGCAGACTCTCCCGCCCCCTGTTCCTTATGGGCGGGGACAGTGAGGATCTGATCCAGGAGGGGATGTTGGGTCTGTGGAAGGCCGTTCGGGATTATGTGCCGGATCGGGGCGCTTCCTTTAAGACCTTTGCCCAGACCTGCGTGAAGAACAGTATGCTCACCGCCGTGAAAACTGCGGCGGGGAAACACCATATCCCATTGAACGATTCCGTTCCCATCGAGACCCTTCTTTTTGACAGAAGTGAGCAGTTGTCCGTCAGTGACCCGGAGACGTTGTATATCGACCGGGAGGCGACTCAGGCGCAGCTGGATCAATTCTACAGTAAGCTGTCTGGTTTCGAGGCGAAGGTGCTTGACCTGTTTCTCAATGGCCTTTCTTATTCGGAAATCGCAGATCAAGTGGATCGGCCGGCCAAGTCGGTAGACAACGCCGTTCAGCGTATCCGCCGCAAGCTCGCAAAGTGAGCCGTGCGGTGCCCATATTCGCCGTCACCTATTTTTTGGCGCTGTCAGGCAAGCCTGAACGCAATATAGTCCCCAGGGACACAAGTACTACGCAAAAAGAGAGGGTTCTAAGTATGTTTGAAGACAAGACGCTTGTATGCAAGGAATGTGGCAACGAGTTCGTATTCACTGCCGGTGAGCAGGAATTCTACGCAGAGCACGGCTTCCAGAATGAGCCTCAGCGCTGCAAGTCCTGCCGTGACGCCCGCAAAAACGCAGCCCGTGGCCCCAGACAGTTCTTTACTGCCACCTGTGCCAACTGCGGCGGGGAAGCGCGTGTCCCCTTTGAGCCGAAGAGCGACCGTCCCGTTTATTGCAGCAACTGTTTTGCTCAGATGCGCGGCGAGTAAGAGCGGGAACGTGCCGGCCAAGATCCTGGAGAGGGAGTGCTGTCATGGCATTCCCTTTTTCGCTGCTGCAAGAGGGCGCAACGGAAAAGCCTTGCAGCACTCTGCCCGCTAGGATCAAGAGAGGACGTGCGGTGCGGTCTGCAAAAAGGGGTGAACAATCGGTTCCTTTTTATCTGCTGTGAAAATAGACAAAAGGGAGGGCACGCTTTTTCTGCTGATTTCCGCAAAATCCTATTGAAAAAGAGGGGTAAAGTGGGTATAATAACCCTGTAATTTGAAGGAACTCTTTTCGTTAGGAGATTTGATTATGTTTGGCAAAAAGAAAAAAGAAATCGAGATCAATAAAGACATCGTCATCGGCGATCTGTTGAAGGTTATGCCCCAGGCAGCCGAAGTGCTCATGCGCAGCGGGATGCACTGTGTCTATTGCCCCTCTGCCATCAATGAGAGCTTGGAGGAAGCCTGCATGGTACACGGCATGGACTGTGACACCATCCTGGACGAGCTGCTGGCTGAGAAAGCACTGCAAGACTAATACACGCATATTACAATGAGAAAGCAAAAGAACGGTCACCTTGACCGTTCTTCTTTCATGAGAGAGGCAATATGATTAGAGTACAATTATCCCGCCGTTTGGAGATGGCCGCCCAGTGGGTGCCGGAAGGCGCGCGGCTGTGCGATGTGGGCACCGACCACGCCGCCCTCCCCATCTGGCTCCTAGAGCAGGGGCGCGTGACCGGCGCCATCGCCACCGACATCCGTCCTGGCCCCCTAGACCGAGCCAGACGCAATGTGGAGCGTTACGGCTACGCAAATGCAGTCCAGCTCCGCCTGTGTGATGGTCTGGCCGCGGTCCAGTCGGGGGAGGTGGATACGGTAACCATCTGCGGCATGGGGGGCAAGATGATGATCTCCATCCTGGAGGCTGCCCCCTGGACGACTGACGGCGTCACCCTCATCCTACAGCCGATGAAGGCGCCTGGTGAGCTGCGCCAATGGCTCATCAGCCATGGCTACACCATCCAGGAGGAACGGACGCTGTTGGAGGAGGGGCATTGGTATACCTTGCTGCTGGCGCACGGCGGCAGGGACGACGTGACCCTGACGCCGGGCAGGGAGGAGGCCGGCATCCCGTCCCGCTGGCGGAAGGGAGATGACTGGCAGGGCTATCTGGAACACTTATTGGTGCGGCTCCATAAGCAGCGCACGGGACTGGAGCGCTCCGAAAAGGCGGCAGACTCGACCCGACTGACCTACATCCAACAGGCGGAGAAGGAGTTGACCCGTCTGAGAGAACAACTGATGGAAGGAGTGTGGCCCCTATGACCACGGTACAAGACATTTATCGCTTCATCGACCAAGTGGCGCCCTTTGTCATCCAGGAATCCTGGGACAACGCTGGGATGCTGGTGGGGCATTGGAAGCGTCCGGTGCAGAAGATTTTGGTGACCCTGGACATCACGCCAGAAGTGGTGTACGAGGCAGAGAAGGTGGGCGCTGACCTCATCGTTGCCCATCACCCCATCCTTTTCCATCCGGCTAAGCAGGTCACCGATGGCGGCATGGATCTGGTCGGACAACGGGTGCTGGCTCTGGCGGAACGGGGCATCGCCGCCATCTGCTGCCACACCAACTGGGACAGTGCCCAGGGGGGCGTCAATTACGTCTTGGCAAAGCTGTGCGGCTTGGAGAAGCAGCAGATCTTGGAGGTCTCCGGTACCGATGAGCAGGGCGTGCCCTACGGCATCGGCCGCATGGGCACTCTGCCTCTGCCGGTGGCGCTGGAGGATTATTTGAAGCTGCTCCAGGGCAGCTTGGAGCCTAACGGCCTGCGCTATGTGGACGGCGGCCAGCAGGTCTACCAGGTGGCTGTGGGCGGCGGCGCCTGCGGCGGGATGCTGGAGCAGGTGGCTAAGGCCGGCTGTGATACCTTTGTCACCGGCGATGTGAAATATGACCAGTTCCTGGACGCCAAGATGCTGGGCATCAACCTCATTGATGCCGGTCATTATCCCACTGAGGATCCGTCCATGCTGGTGCTTGGTTATCAGCTGGCCAAAGCGTTCCCAGAAGTGATTGTGCAGAAGTCCAAGCTCCATAAGGAGGTCATCCAGTATCAGGTCTGACAGCGCCTTCGACAGGGGCGTGAAACTTTTTCAAAAAAATTTGTATTTTCCCCTTGACGAATCCGGAATATATGGTATAATAATTAACGTTGCACAGGTTAACGCCTTCGAACAAACGGTTCGACACAATGTGTCTCTTGCGTGGAGAAGTGGCTGAGTGGACGAAGGCGCACGATTGGAAATCGTGTTTACGTTGATAGCGTAACAAGGGTTCGAATCCCTTCTTCTCCGCCATCGAAACGGCTGAAAACATTTGTTTTCAGCCGTTTTTTGTCGTTCCAGCTCACGTTTCACCGTCACAGAAAAACATCCCCCGAGGCCGGAATTTCAAGTTCGGCCTTGGGGATGTTTCCGTTCCTGCGGTCTACTGCCAGACCTCCCGCAAAAAACGCAGCGTATCCTGCCAGCTCTCCGCCCGTTCCGCTTCACATTCCTGAGGGAACGCCCGCTCGGCACGGAGAAACTTGGCGCTGGTGGGCTTCACGGGAAGCACATAGTGCCCTAGGTGGGGGTAGAGGTGGTGTTCCACCGGATGGTGGAACGGATGGGCTTCCAGCTGGGACAGCAGAGAGGCGAAGGTCTCTGGGATGGGACACATCCCATCCTGTGCGCCTCCTAAGAACAGGATGGGGCCGTTGATGTTCCAGATTGGGATGACTGCTTCTGGGGTGGGATTCTGCCGGTAGCATTCCAGCAGCAGCTCTCGGCTATAAGGCTCCTTGTGGAGCAGGGTCGCCTGCCGGTATGGCACCTCTGGGGCAACGAGACC
>ERZ857882.2993-NODE-2993-length-16671-cov-5.170077_pt1 | contig 16671 bp, 12 predicted proteins | sample MGYA00519697_ERZ857882 | MGnify/ENA primary metagenome ERZ857882 (study PRJEB31778, sample SAMEA3449373) | human gut metagenome | biome: human gut; feature: human-associated habitat; material: faeces | place: United Kingdom | collected 2010/2012 ...
GTGGTTCCTTTTTTGCGCCTCTACGGTGCGTTACTGCGTGGGTGTTTCAAACTTGCCGCCTCCAATTTGTGCTGCATGGGTTCTATTCGCGGGCCGCTTGCCGCCCGAAAAAGCGTTCGATCCCCGAAACGGATTCCCGTACAAAAGGATGATGATACCGGCTGCTCGTTTGGATGGGAGAAAACGGGGCTCGGCGTTCTGCACGCCGTATGGACGGGAACCCGCTCCGGTTATCTATAGGATAACGGAAAAATGTTAAAAAACCATTACGCGAGTTCGTCAATTCTGCGACATTTTTGTGGAGAGAGCGTTCGGTTCGGGGCTGCGGCTGCGGCAGCACGCCGCTTCCGGCTGTTTGTGCCCCAAAAACCTGCCCGGACAGCACAAAATGCCACCGCGGCGGAATGCCGGCCACCGCTGCGAAACGGGGCGCCGGCGCAGGCGCAGGCCGGCAGAGCGAAGCTGCGGCGGTCTCCGTATATAAAATGAAGGGGCGGGAGTCCGGAGACCCCCGCCCATGACGGTTGTGCTTGCTGTGCTTGCCGGTCTTACCGGAATAGCGTGAAATGTGCGAACACGGAGGCCAGCGTGTTGGCGACGGTGGACATCATCTTGATGAAGATATCCAGCGCAACGCCGACGACGTCCTTGCGGGTATCGCCCACGGTATCGCCGGTGACGGCCGCCTTGTGCGCGGCGGAACCCTTGCCGTGGCCGGAGAGCGCGCCGCTCTCGATGTATTTCTTCGCGTTGTCGAACGCGCCGCCGGAGTTGCCCATGAACAGCGCGCGCGGGATGGCGACGATCGTCGCGCCGACCAGAATGCCGCCGACGAACTCAACGCCGAACACGAAACCGCCCACGATCGGGATCAGCAGCGCGAGCATGGAGGGAACCAGCATCTTCTTGAGCGCCTGACGCGCGGCCATTTCGATGCACTTGTTGTAGTCCGGCTGTACCGTACCCTCGAGCACGCCGGGAACGGAGAGCTGGCGGTCGCCCTCGTCCGCCATGAGGCGGGCGGATTCGATCGTGTTGTCCGTCAGCAGCGCGGAGAAATACTCGATGAGCGCGCCGCCGATGATGCCGCCGGAAACGACGACGAACGAAGCGATGTTCAGGATCGGCTCGGCGTTGACGGCGGTATAGTTGCCGACGTACGCCACGATCAGCGTGACGGTTGCAAACGCGGCGGAGCCGATGGCAAAGCCCTTGCCGATGGCCGCGGTCGTGTTGCCGACGGAGTCGAGCTTATCGGTGATGACGCGAACATCCGCGTCGAGGTGGCAGGATTCCGCAAGTCCGCCCGCGTTATCGGCGATCGGGCCGAACGCGTCGATGGAGACGGTCGTGCCGACGAAGGCCAGCATGCCGAGCGCGGCCATGGCGATGCCATAGGTGCCGCACAGGAAGCCGGAGAGGAACAGCGCGATGCCGATGATCATGATCGGCAGCAGGCAGGAGCGGGAGCCGACGGCGTCACCCTTGGTGATGATGAACGCCTCGCCCTCGGTTGCGATTTCCGCGAGCTGGCGGGTCGGCTTGAAGTCGGCGCTCGTGTAGTATTCGGTGATGGAGCCGATGGCGACGCCGCTGATGATGCCCAGCACGCTGCACACCCACGGGCTGATCCAGCCGCAGCGGAACGCGTCGTACAGCGGGACGTCCTTAAAGATCACATAGGAGGCGGCCAGACCGAGCACGAGCGTCAGGCCGGCGGAGATATAGGTCGCAAGGTTCAGCTCCTTGGACGGGTTGTTGCCCATCTTGCGCAGCGCGGCGCAGCCGAGGCCGATGAGGCAGCCGAGCAGGCCGCAGCCGGCCAGAACGATCGGGAACAGGCAGGTGGCGTTGAACGTCGCTTCCGTGACGGCCTCGGAGGCGTTCTGGAACAGCGTGACCGCGATCATCAGACCGGCGGACATGGTTGCCACAAAGCTTTCGAGCAGGTCGGAGCAGTTGCCGGCGATATCGTTGACGTTGTCGCCGATGAAGTCCGCGACCACGTTCGGAACGCGGCTGTCGTCCTCGGGCATGTCGTGGCGGATCTTTGCCAGAATATCGGAGGAGATGTCCGCTGCCTTGGTGTAGTTGCCGCCGGCGACGCGGTTGAACATGGCGACCAGCGAGCAGCCCAGCGAATAGGTCGAGATGCGCATGATCGACGGATTGCACTTGAGGTTCGCGATGAGGCCGGTGCTCACGGCTTCGGCGTTGACGCCGTCCCAGCAGAGCAGAACGACCACGAGGCCGAGCATGCCGAACGCCTGCACGGACAGGCCGCTGATGCTGCCGCCGCAGAGCGCAACCTTCACGGTTTCACCGACGGAGAGCGACTCGCGCGCCTTATTGGCGGTGCGGACGTTGGCGTAGGTGGCGCTGCTCATGCCGAGCACGCAGACCGCGCTGCTCATGCACGCGCCGAGCAGGAACGTGATGCCGCTCGTCTTTTCGATGAACAGGCTGAACACCGCTGCAACAACCACAACCACGATGGCAATGGTCTTGTATTCGGTCTTCATGAAGGTGGCGGCGCCGCTGCGGATGATACCGGCCATTTCGGCCATTTCGGCGGTACCCACGCTCATCTTCCTGATGCGCAGGAAGTTGAACGCGACGTATGCAATTGTCAGAACGATAATTGCCAGGAGAATCAACCAGGATGTCATTTGCTCTTCCCTTCCCTTTGCCCTGTATATTTATACAGGAAACATTGTACCCGATCATTCTACTGAATCGCCCAAGGAAAGGCAAACGGGAAAAAGGGATAACAGAAGCGTTTGACATAGGCGCAACCGATAACGAATAACAGCGATTTTTATATCGGTCAAAGCGATCAAAAGCCCGGCCGATGCCGGCCGGGCTGTGCTTGTCAACAAAGTTGCGATGTGAACCGCTCCGCCGGTTCGCGCACGTCAGCGCAGCAGCATTCCGCCGTAACGCGCGATCAACGGACCGAACACCAGCGCAACGACCGTCATGAGCTTGATGAGGATGTTGAGCGACGGCCCGGCCGTATCCTTGAGCGGGTCGCCCACGGTATCGCCGACGATGGAAGCCTTGTGCGCCTCGCTGCCGGAACCGCCGTGTTCGCCGCTCTCGATATACTTTTTCGCGTTGTCCCATGCGCCGCCGGAATTGCTCATATAGATCGCCAGCAGCACGCCGGTGATGACCGCGCCGGCCAGCAGGCCGCCGAGCGCTTCAATGCCGAGCAGCAGACCCACCAGCAGCGGGCTGACGATGGCGAGCACGCCGGGAATGATCATTTCCCGCAGCGCGGCATTGGTCGAGATCGAGACACAGGTGGTGTAATCGGGCTTCTGTTCGCCCTTGAGGATGCCGGGGAACGTGCGGAACTGGCGGCGCACCTCCGTGATCATCTTCTGCGCGGCGCGCGATACGGAGTCCATCGTGAGCGCGGAGAACAGGAACGGGAGCACGGAGCCGAGGAACAGGCCGATGATGACCTCCGATTCGAGCACATTGATCAGGGACAGTCCGACCGTCTGCGCATAGGAGATGAACAGCGCGAGCGCGGTCAGCGCCGCCGAGCCGACGGCAAAGCCCTTGCCGATGGCCGCGGTCGTGTTGCCCACGGAATCGAGCCGGTCGGTGATCGCGCGCACGGACGGGTTCAGCCCGGACATCTCCGCAATGCCGCCGGCGTTGTCCGCAATGGGGCCGTAGGCGTCCACGGCAACGGTGATGCCGGTGGTCGAGAGCATGCCGACGGCCGCGAGCGCTACGCCGTACAGGCCCGCCGCGATGAACGCGCCGCCGATGGCCAGACAGATGAGCACGATCGGAACCAGCGTGGATTTCATGCCGATGGCAAGGCCGGAGATGATCGTCGTGGCGCTGCCGGTTTCGGACTGGCCGGCGATATGGCGCACCGGCTTGAACCGCTCGGACGTATAGTATTCCGTCATGACGCCGATCAGCATGCCGGCCAGCAGCCCGATGGCGATGGCGACCGCCTCATTGCAGCGGCCAAAGACGGCAAAGCTGACGGCGAACGCGCCCACGAGCACGAGCGCGTCGGCCACATAGGTGCCGAGGTTGAGCGCGCGGTGCGGGTCCATGTTGCCGGTATGGCGGACGATCACCGCGCCGATGAGCGAGCCGAGCACGCCGACCGCGGACAGCGCGAGCGGGAACAGCGCGCCGGCGAGATCATGCGCGGCGATGCCGAGCGTCAGCGCCGAGATCAGCGCGCTCACATACGATTCAAACAGGTCGGCGCCCATGCCGGCCACATCGCCCACGTTGTCGCCGACGTTATCCGCAATGGTGGCGGGGTTGCGCGGATCGTCCTCCGGGATGCCGCTCTCGACCTTGCCCACGAGATCCGCCCCGACGTCCGCCGCCTTGGTGTAGATGCCGCCGCCGACGCGCGCGAACAGCGCCACGCTCGACGCGCCGAGGCTGAAGCCGAACAGCACGCAGGTGTCGCGCGTGAGGATATAGATCACGCTGCACCCGAGCAGGCCAAGGCCGTTGACGCACAGGCCCATGACCGAGCCGCCGGAGAAGGCGGTGTGCAGCGCCGGCTGCATGCCGTGCTCCATGGCGGCGTTGGCGGTGCGCACATTGGCCTCCGTGGCCACGCGCATGCCGAACAGGCCGGAGAGCACGGAGAAACCGGCGCCTACGAGAAAGCAGAGCGCGGTCAGCCAGTTCGAAAGCCCCAGTCCGATGCCGAGGAATACGATCACCGTGAAGATCGCCAGAATCCGGTACTGGGAACGCAAAAACGCGCGCGCGCCGTCGCTGATCGCCTTGGCGATCTCGCGCATGCGGTCGGTCCCGGTTTTCTGGCGGCGGATGCTGCGCGCGATGAACAGCGCGAACAGCAGAGCGCAGCACGCCATGAGCGGCGCAGCCAACAGCCAAAGATTCATTGCAAACATTCCTCCCCAAAACTATTTTTTTCGGTACGGTTTTCAGCCGGTAAATTGCAACACGCCTGATAATCGGAAAAAACGAAAAGAACTAAATTGTTATCGGATTAACAGATTATAGCAAGTCGAATCGGGATCGTCAAGCATTTTTGAAAAATTTGTACAAAAAAACCGGAAAATCCTGCTTTTTTGCGGGTTTTTCCGGTTATGGAGGCGGCTTGCAGACGATTCTATGGTGCAGGATGAAAACAAAAATCCTGCGTATTGGATGGGGAATTGAGCGCAGACACCGCCACTTATGACGGATTTTTCATCGCATCCTGCAATGCGATTTCGGGCCGGCTTCGCGGCGGAAAAGCGCCTCTCTGCGGCGCATGCGGTGCACTGAAAACGCGGGCGCAGACCGCTGTGGCCACGATTGGTACGGCTGCGGTTTTCGCGGGGGCCGACTGGATTATGGCCGCGTCCGCTGCGGTGCTCGCGGCAATCCTGTCGGTACCGCGCACCGGCGTGGCGGGTCTGCCGGAGATCAAAGAGTAAATGGGAAAGGGCGCCTTGCGGGGTGCCCCTATTTTATTTCAACCAGAATAGGCACATGGTCCGAGTATGATAACCAATCCTTTGCGTCAAGGACAGAGAACCGTTCCAGCTTAGAAGGAGAGACAAAGCAGTGGTCAATATGATACCCCTTTTCTACGTTGAAGTGTTGAAAAAAAGTATTCCGACTTTCGCTTCCCTGTTGTTCACCAGAAAGATGATGATACGTAGATACAAGCCCAAGGCCTCCTAGGCTATTTACAACGCAGGTATGGCTTCTGCTGGCGTGCTCTTTATCCCATTTTGCGTTGCTGTTGAAATCACCTATGATAACCATATCCTTGGTGTAGTGCTGAAAATTTATGGCTTGGTATATATAATATTCTTCAATATAAGGAGAGCAGGCCCATACGCAAAGTAAATCGAAAGTATTATTCACCTTTAGGGATATAAAGTTTCTGAGGCAATATGTTTCCCACTGGTTTGCTTCTAATGAAATGTCATGAAAAGCAAACACACCCAGCCCTTTACTATTCTTCTCTCCACACCAAAAGTATGGGGCGTGAAAGCCAAATCCGGAAAAGGCTTTTTCATGCCTTTGGGGATTCTCGCATTCCTGAATCACATATATATCTGCATTTAGAGACTTGATTATTTGATGTTTCTCTCTAAATGCACCATGACAATTCCAGCTCACTATTCTCATTGGCTCTCATTATATTATTTGTGGAAAACTGTGTCAATTAGGCAGGGGCGTTTTAAGAGGCCTTAAGAGAAAAAGGCACCCAAGCGGATGCCCTGCGTTTTCGTGCGGTTGCTTAGTAAATGCTGCGGGGCGGCTGCATGCCATCCTTGAAAGCCGCGTTGCCTTCAAGGTTCATCAGAAGCGCTTTTCGCGCAGCCCTGTATTCGCCGCCGATGAAGCCGAGCCGGAGCAGGGAGCAGCGGAAGGCGTGTTTTTTGTTCCCGACCGGTTTATTCTGCAATTCTGCTCTTTGGCCTTTTCGAGCAGGCGGCAGGCGAGCTGGTTGGCCGCGTTTATCATCTCCGCTTCCGGCATCTCGTCAAACCATGGCAGGCTGATTTTGCCCTCGGTCAGCTTGACGTCCAAGCGGTTCACGCCGAGCGCTCATGGCACGGTGAACCACATCCGCACCATTACCGCCGTTTGCTTTCAAGCGGTTCACGCGGGGGGCTCATGGCACGGCCGCGGGGCGCGCCGTTTTGCGGTTTCTGCTTGCTTACGGCACGACCTCGGAGAGCACCTCCCCGATCGGGCGGCGGATGGTGAGCGCCGCGCCCGTCTCCCGCGACGTTTCGCTGAGATTGATGACGGCGATATCGCGGCCGCGGAAGTAGTCCACCAGCCCGGCGGCGGGGTAGACCGAAAGCTGCGTGCCGCCGATGAGCAGCATATCGGCCGAAGCGATGTGCGCCACGGCATCGGAGAGAATTTTCGAGTCGAGCCCCTCGCCGTAGAGCACTACATCCGGCTTGATGACGCCGCCGCAATCGCAGCGCGGCACGCCGGCGGCCGCGACAACCGCTTCCACCGGGTACGCCCTGCCGCAGCGCATGCAGTGGTTCCGGTAGACGCTGCCGTGCAGCTCCAAAACGGTTTTGCTGCCCGCCCGCTGGTGCAGACCGTCGATATTCTGCGTGATCACGGCGGTCAGCTTGCCCTGCTGCTCCAGCCGGGCGAGCGCCAGGTGCGCGGCGTTCGGCTTTGCGTCCGGACAGATCAGGTACTTTCGGTAGTAATCGAAAAAGGTTTCCGTATGGCGGAGAAAGTAATCGTGGCTGAGCAGCACCTCCGGCGGCTCGCCGTAGGCGCGGAGCGCAGCGTACACGCCGTTGCTGCTGCGAAAGTCCAAAATGCCGCTCTCCGTGGACAGCCCGGCGCCGCCAAGAAACGCGATGTGCGCCGCACGGCCGAGCATATCCCTCAGCTGCATGAGTTTTGCGTCCAAATCGGTCACTCCCTTCTTGTTTTATGATAACAGATTCGGTATACTGTTACCATGAACATTCGACTTTTTCATGCAAAAATTGCACAGTTTACCGGCACGCCGCACGTTCTGACGGGCGAGGTATGGATCGAAAACGACCGCATCGTGTACGTCGGCGCCGCACGGGAGGGCAGGGCCGCGTTCGACCGCGAGATCGACTGCCGGGGCGGCCTGCTGCTGCCTGGGTTTAAGAACGCGCACACGCATTCCGGCATGACGTTCCTGCGCTCGCATGCGGACGATCTGCCGCTGGCCGAGTGGCTCAACGAGCAGGTGTTCCCGCTGGAACGGCAGTTGACCGGCCGCGACATCGATGCGCTCGTGCGGCTGGCAATCCTCGAATATGTGTCGAGCGGGCAGACGGCGATGTTCGATATGTATTTCCATCTCGACGAGGCGGTAAACGCGGCCATTGCGTCGGGGTTCCGCATGGCGCTGGTCGGCGCGACGAACGACCATGGCGGCAGCGCGCGGGAGACCGAGCGGGAATACCGCCATTTCAACGCGCTGCACCCGCTCATCAGCTACCGCATCGGCATCCACGCCGAGTATACCACGAGCGAACCGCTCCTGCGGGAGATGGCCGAGCTGGCGCAGGCGCTGCATGAGCCGTTCTATACGCATCTGGCCGAGACGAAGGGCGAGGTGAAGGGCTGCTACCGGCGCTATGGCATGAGCCCGATCGAGAAGCTCGATTCGCTCGGCGCGTTTCAGTACGGCGGCGGCGGCTACCACATGGTGCACCTGTGCGAAAACGACCTTGCAATCTGCCGGCGGCGCGGGCTGTACGCCGTGACCTGTCCGGCCTCCAACCTCAAGCTGGCCTCCGGCGTTGCGCCGGTGTCCGAGTTTCTGCGGCGCGGCATCCCGGTTGCCATCGGGACGGACGGCCCGGCCAGCAACAACTGCCTCGACTTCTTCCGCGAGATGTTCCTCGTGACCGCGCTGCAAAAGGTGCGGGAGGAGGACGCCGCCGCGTGCGACGCGCTCGAGGTGCTGAAGATGGCCTGCGTGAACGGCGCGCACGCGATGGGGCTGGCCGACGCCGACGATATTGCGCCGGGCAAGCTGGCCGATCTCGTGCTCATCGACCTGAACCAGCCGAACATGCAGCCGGAGAACAATATCCTCAAGAACGTGGTCTACAGCGGCTCGAAGCAAAACGTGCGGCTGACCATGGTCGCCGGCCGCATTCTCTATGAAAACGGGGAATTCTTCACCGGCTGCGACCCGGAGAAGATCTACGCGGATGCCCGCGCGATCATCCGGCGCATGGAGGCATAGCGCGCCGTTTTTAGGAGAGTCCCGTCCGAGGGACTCCTTTTGTGGAAGAATATTCTGCAACAGCCTTAACAATCTGTTATACGGAACATATGGGCGTCATAAGGAAGGACAGTTCTATACACACCAACGCGGCTGATTTCTATTCGGGCATATAACGGGTGTCGCATAGGGGGGGAAAAGCATGGGCATCTTCTATTTCATAGGGTTCATCTTCCTTGTTACGATGGCTCTTCGCAGTATTGGCGTTTCTGTAAGCGATTCTTATTGGAAAGCCAAACACGAAAAAGAAGCGCAGATTGAAATTGCGGAACGAAGGAGAGCAATTGCAACCATTAACGCGCATTTTGCAGAATATGAAAAGGTAAAGGCAAAGCCGTTAAAAACCGTACAGGACAGAAGAACGCTCTATCGCGCTATGATGGAGACAATCAAGAATACTGACGGGCTATTGGAAGCGGCCAAATCTAGAGAGTATATATATAATAGAGTAAAAGGATGTTATAATTACGAATTTGATCCGCTTCCAGATGATTTTTGGTTTAAAAAATTTGGGTATGATCCATTTATTACTTTGGGAATTGAGTGGTATGACTGGTATTACAGCGCCATCTGCATGGTTGATAGAGAGTTCATCGGATACAAATGGGAAGAACCGGTCGATTTGATGCGAGGACAGGAATTAAAATTGTTCCGGGAAACGGTTCCGGAGCGTGTGCGTACTCTTCCATATGATATTCGATTTGAAACCTTTCAGAGCCTTGCTCCAAAGATTCGCATGCCCGATGGAACGTATGAACCCATCTTTCAGGTGCAATTGTTTGGCCCCGGAGCGGAAGCAAACTATACTGATGAATTTTTAGACGGGTACGACAAGACGGTACGCGAAGCCTCCGAACGCCTGACAAAACTCCTGAAGGAATATGGTTACGAATCCGTGAAAAGGATGAACCATGAGATGAATGAGTTGGGTGCGTTCGATCCTACGCTATACACCAAAACTACAAAGGGAAATCGTCACAAATACGAACATATCCCATGCAATATCTGCTGCCAGATGTTAAATTACGGAAACGGCGACAGCAGCGATGATACCACAGTTGGAATTATCAGAAGGCTTGGAATACATAAAACAGATAGAATGGAACACATGAGCCTAAAGGCGAGAGACGATATCGCAAAGTATTTATTGCTTGATAAACAAGAGGAGGAAATATTGTTGCCGCTCGATGTGAGCAGACTCAAATCAAATGGTGTTGGCCCTGTATCGTTAGAAACATTTTTGTTTTTGTATGCGGCGCGATACCCCGGATGTTATGATGACTATATGGGTGTTGAATGCAGAATATCGGAGTGGAATCAAGAGATGACTCATACGGCAGCAATTCTGACAGACAAAGATTTTATAGATTATTATGATGACTGACAGTGGTATGGTTAAATGAGAATAGAAAAACCATCACGAAGGAATCGTAGCCACCCGTAAAACGGGTGGTTTATTATGCGCCCGCTAGCGGTCGAACAGACTGAAGTCCATAAACAAAGGCGGCGGGGATGCAGACAATCCCCGCCGCCGTCAGAACCACTTTTTGATGCGGAAGATCACGATTTCGGCGGCCACGCACAGCACGCTCAGGCCGATGACGGCGATGTAGCCGTATGGCGAGGCGAGCTCCGGCATGTGGGTAAAGTTCATGCCGTACCAGCCGGTGATGAGCGTCAGCGGGAGGAACAGCGCCGTCAGAATGGTGAGCACCTTCATGACCTCGTTCTGCCGCAGTGTGATCTCGGTCAGATGCAGCTCCCGAAGCTGTGCCGCGGCCTCCTTCAGCATGGCGACCATGGAGTTGAGCCGCCGCGCCCGGTTGGACAGCGCGGAGAACAGCCGGCTGTCCCGGCCGCCGCCATCCCGTTCCGCCGCCTGCAGCAGCGTGTCGCACATATCGGCAAGCTGCTCATAATACTGCCCGAACGTTGACAGCTCCCTGCGAATCCGGAAGATGTGCCGGTCGAACCCCTTCTGCCCGCCCCGCTGCAGCTCGGTTTCCAGCCTGGACAGCTCGCTGTCATACGCCTGCAGAAAGGACATATCGTCCGCGAGCAGACCGGCAAGCAGCTCGAACAGCACGTCGAAGGGCGAGGCATCCTCACAGAGCGCGTCGCACACGCCCGAAAGCAGCGACGCGGCAAACGGCGTGTCGTCCACCAGAAACAGCCGGCCGTCCGAGAGGCAGTAGCCGAAGATGGTCTTTGCGCCCGGCTCGGTCTTTGAGGGAACCGCAACGGTTCCGATCAGGGCGTTTTTCAGCAGAATCGCCTTCGTGAAGCCCTGATGGCGATCCTCCAGATGGATATAATTGCGCGCGGCGAGCAGCGGGAATTGCCGCTCGAACGCCAGACTGTTCAATACGACCGCATGGTTCATGCCAATGCCTCCGCCCGGTTTCAGCCCCAGAGGAGCGAGAGCGCCGGGACGACCTGTTTTTTGCGCGAGATGACGCCCGGCAGGAATGCGCTGTGATCGACGACCTTGACGTTAAAGGCCTGTTCGACGGATTCGACGTCGCCCACGGCGAGCAGCTCCGTGCCGCCGCGCAGCACGTCGGTGAGCATGAGCAGCAGCATATCGTAGCCCTTGGCCTCGCGCTCCCGCTCCATGACCGATACAAAGGCGGCGCGCCGGTCGTCCAGCCCCAGTGAGTCGAGACAGGTGATCTGGCCAATGCCGAGGAAGTGGCCCGCGATCTGGAATTTTTTGAAATCGGAGAACAGGAGCGCTTCCGGGTCCTGCTCGCCCGCGGCGGACGCCGAGAAGATCTCCTGCCCGAGCGATTCGAGCGACACGCCGGCAAGGCGCGCCATGCGCTCGGCCTGCACGCGGTCCTTTTCGGTGCTGGTCGGGGATTTGAACATGATCGTGTCCGCGACAATGCCGGCGGCGAGAAGCCCCGCAAGCTTCGGGCTCGGCATGACGCCGCGCTCCTGAAACATGGAGGTCACGATCGTGCAGGTGCTGCCGACGGGCTCGTTGCGCATATAGACCGGCCCGGCGGTCTGCACATCGGCAAGCCGGTGATGGTCGATGATTTCGAGAATTTCCGCCTGCTCCAGACCCGCGACGGACTGCGCCGTTTCGTTGTGATCGACGAGCACGACGCGCTTGCGGTTCGGCCGCAGCAGGTGGAAGCGCGAGAGCGCGCCGATGACGCGGTCGTTTTCGTCGAGCACGGGGTAGCTGCGGTAGCGCGTGCGCAGCGTGCTTTCGCGCACGTCGTCCAGATAATCGTCGAGATGGAACGACACGAGGTTTTCCTTCTGGCAGATACGCTCGACCGGCACCGACTGGATGATGAGCCGCGCCGTGCGGTAGGCGTCGTACGGCGTGGCGATCACGGCGGTCTCGCCCGACTGATCGATCAGGCCGCGGTCGACCGAGGTTTCGCACAGGATCAGGCACGCGGCCTTGGCGGCGACGGCAGCGGCGACGACGTCCGGCTGATCGCCGCAGATCACGATGGAGCCGGCGGGAATCTGGCGGCCGCCCTCGGCGGGCAGCGCGATGACCAGTTCGCCGGAGAGCTCGCCCGCGCCCGCACCGCCGGAGAAGAGCTGACCGTCGAGGCTCGAGAGCAGGCTGAAGAGCGGAATGCCGGTGACGCGCGGCTCATTCACAAACCGCATCTCATACGCCGCGACATCCGCGGCCGTCAGCATGCCGAACAGCTTGCCGTCCTCGGTCGCAACCGGCATGGCCTCGATATGGCGCATGTCCTTTTGCAGCAGTTCCCACGCATGGTGGATCGTGACCGCGCAGGAGAGCACGGGCGGCGTGTCGAACGCGAGATCCCGCACCTGGGTGCGGACGCTGTGCAGCAGCGGCGGCGGCGAAAAGCCGAACTTCTCGAGCACGAGCTGCGTCTGATCGCTCACCTGCCCGATGCGCACGGCCGTAAACTCCCGGTCGCCCAGCGCGTTGCGCAGCTTTGCGTAGGCGACGGCGGATACGATGGAATCGGTATCCGGGTTGCGGTGCCCGGTCACATAAATGGGCTCCATGGCGTTACCTCCTGCTCAATGGCCTCGGCAGCCGAACTGATCTCAACCGCAAAATGCAATATCATCATACGGCATTTTTCCCCGAAACACAAGAGAATATCGTGGCGGCGGCAGATCGGCCGGAGCCGGCTTTCGCTGCGGCGGGCGTTTCAAAACAAAATCTTTACGGCGGCTTTGCCCCGCCGGGGGTTGACGGGGATATTGCAAAATGATATTTTATGATATATATGGGGAATCAGCGGCGAAAAAAGGGGATCGGCCGTCGCCGGCCGGTCGCCTCGGGCGCTGCGCGAATCCCTGTGATCAACAAGGACACGCGGCGCCTTTGCCGGTTTTGGATGGGCCGGCCGCGCGGCAAACAAAAGGGGAGGTTGCATTTTGCAGGAGTTTCTGGAGCTTTTCAGCAATGTTTTGAACTTTACCTGGCAGCAGGGGCTGATGATTGTGGTCGGCTGTGTGCTGGTCTATCTCGCCATCGTGCATGAGATGGAGCCCACGCTCCTGCTCCCGATGGGCTTCGGCGCGATTCTGGTCAACCTGCCGTTCGTGAACACCGAAGCGATTGAAACGCTGTTCAACGCCGGTATCGCCACGGAGCTGTTCCCGCTGCTGCTATTGTTCTACCCAAGAACTTGGTCCGGCTTATTGAAGCGCAAAAAGAGTTTAAATCCATAACGATAAAAATGCCCCGACAGAGCAATCTGCCGGGGTTCTTTTTTCTATGAAATAAACAGAAACAAAAAAGAGCAGACAGAACAAATTCTCTGTCTGCTTTCTCTCTTATTGTGCCGCCTGCAATGCGGATGCGGTGCGGTCATACTCCGGATGTATCAGAGCAAAGAGCCGCTGTACCTCTGCCAGATCATCCTCCGAAAAAGTGCCGGGGCGCAGCGCTTCGCACAGTTCACTGGATGCCTTCGCCAGGGGGGTGAAACCCAAATTCAGGCACAAGCCTTTCAAGGTATGGGAGGCACGGAAGGCTGTGTCCCGGTCGGAAGCAGCCATTGCCCTGCAAAGTTCCTGATAGCTTTGGTCTTCCAAAAACCGCAAAGAAAATTTCTTCATCAGGGCTTCATTGTTTGCAAACCGAGCCAGAGTGCCGTCATAGTCGCCGCCCATGGCTTCATAACATTTTTTTAAATCCTCCATCTCTTTTCCTTCTTCCTAAAATGATTCCCTCAAATTCTTTAAAAAAACCGTTCGTCAAGCTGCATTTGTGCACCTGCTACGGGGTAAACCTGAATAATATAGCCGCCGAACTCCCGCTCCTTGCCGGAGAGCCATACGGCGTGACCGTCCACCTGCAAAGTGGAGGGTTTGCCTTCATGCTGCATTCGATAAATGCTGCTGAAGTATGGATGCTCCAATGTGGTTTCCTTTGCCTTTTTCAGAATATCTCTCCAAACCTCAATGTTCGGAGACTTCTGAAACTCCTTGTTGTGATACGGGTCCACCACATATACCGGCAACAATTCTTTTTTGTCGTCGTGATGCAAGAACGCCATGGTGGACGGATTTTGGGTATACCGCACACAAATGCCGGGGAGCTGCGCTGTGAGGAAGTGAATCTCCTCCTGCTCCAGCTCCAACTGGCGGAGGATGTTCATTGGCACATCCAAGCTCTCAAAGGTTTCAATCTCCTCTGCCATGTGGCGTAGCACCCGCTGTTCCTCCGCATCAATCGGGTTGGCTTTCAGAGCTTCTTGCAGTTGGGCGCCAACCTCCAGGAAAATATCCAGCAGCAGTGGATTAAAGGCGCCGCACTCCCCGTTGACAATCATCTGCACCGCAACCTCATGGGGGAAAGACTTCTTGTAGCACCGCTCACCGACCAGGGCATCGTATACGTCTGCCAAAGCCACCACCTGTGCGCCAATGGGAATTGCCTCGCCTTTTAATCCGTCGGGATAGCCTCTGCCGTCGTATCGCTCATGGTGCCAACGGCAAATCTCATAAGCTTTCTGCACCAATGGGTCGGTGTAGGTTTTTGCAACCTCTTGCAGCATTTCCGCGCCTGCGGTGGTGTGAGACTTCATCACTTCGTATTCTTCCGGCGTCAGCTTGCCGGTCTTGTTGAGAATCGCTTTCGATATGGTGATTTTTCCCACATCATGGAGGGCAGAAGCCGTTACAATCATCTCCACGTCTTCTCTTGTCAGGTTATAGCGGTCGGTGTGCTCCAAGAGCTTCCGCAGCAAAATCTCGGTGATGATACCGATGTGCAAAACGTGCAGACCGCTCTCGCCGTTTCGGCTTTCTACAATGTGACTCAAAATAAAAATCATCATCTGGTTGCGCTTTTCTCTGCTGTAAATCTGATCCACCAGCATATACGCCATGCGCCGCTGCTTGGTGTACAGCGTAATGGTATTCTTCACCCGATGGCGCACGATCCCTGCGTCAAAGGGGCGGCTGATGTAGTCGGTAGCACCCATCTCAAAGGTACGGTTGATGATCGCCGGATTCATCTCGGAAGAAATAATAATGACCGGAACGGTATCCGTCCAGTGGTGCTGCATATGATCCAATACCGCAAAGCCGTCCATCTCCGGCATCACCAAGTCTAACAGAACCAAATCATAGGCGGTGGGGTCGCTCTCCAACAGAGAAACTGCTTCGTTGCCGCCGGGCGCTTGTATGATCTCATACTGATCCGACAAAATTTCCGCAAGCAACTCTCGGTTCAAGTCCGAGTCGTCTACTATCAGGATGGCTTGTTTTTCTTTAAAAGAATGATACATCATAGTCCAATCCTCCCGGAAAAGCCGGCAGCGCAATGCCCGGTCTGCCCCGTTTCTTTATAAGTTTGGTATTTTTTGAAAGGGTTACCAACTTTGTTTATTATTTTTTCAATTATATACTAATTTGGAGGCTATTGCAACTACTCTACCATAAATATCCTGTAAAATCGAGGAAAAATCCTTGCACGATTCGCCCTTCTCTTGACGATATGGCAAATTTTTACTATAATGATACAGTATATTTAGAGAACTTCCCAAAAAGGAGGGTTTTGTGATGAAGATTGCATTGATTTCCATTAACGCCCACACCAAGGTGCTGAACTTTGCATCTCCCCTGCACACCTATGTTTTTCAGCAATTTTTACTGGACAACGGCATCCAAACCACCATTGTGGACTACAAGCCCATTTACTTTAAAAACTTCGATGTAGAGCATCCCCTGTTCTATTACATCGACCACCCTTGCAAGGACGAAGCCAAGCAAAAGGATATGCTCAAGCGTTGGAAGGATTTATTCTACGAGCGAGAGGTGCGCTACCGCCGCTTTGAGGAGTTCATTGAAAAATACTACAAGAAAACCAAAAAATGCTACAATGCCAAGGTGCTGGACAGAAAAGACATGGGGTTTGACTGCTACATTTGCGTCACCGACGTAATTTGGAGCATTGATCCCAGCGCCAAAGACTTTGACATGGGATTTTTGCTCAACTGCAAATCTATGGAGGGCAAGAAGAAAATTGCCTACTCCGCCAGTCGTGGGGCAAGAACCTACAAGCCGGAGCAAGCGGAAACCTTCTTTGCAGCCATCAGTGACATTGACTTTATTTCTGTACGGGAAGAAAGTTTGAAAACCTACATTGAGTCCGGCTTGGATGTTCCGGTCACTCGTGTACTGGACCCTGTGTTCTTGAAGGACAAGGATTTTTACTCCAATCTGGCGATGCAGCCGGAGAAGCAGGACTATGTGCTGATTTACACCGTTATGGAAAAGGGCGAACCCATCGCCAAGCTGGCAGTGGACTACGCCAAGGAACATAACCTGAAGGTCATTGACATCAGTGACCGCCCTGCTGAGATAGACTTGCCGGAGGGTGTAACCTACGAATACCGCTATGACATCGGCGTGGAGGAATGGCTTGGATA
>ERZ857882.2994-NODE-2994-length-16667-cov-4.213520_pt1 | contig 16667 bp, 17 predicted proteins | sample MGYA00519697_ERZ857882 | MGnify/ENA primary metagenome ERZ857882 (study PRJEB31778, sample SAMEA3449373) | human gut metagenome | biome: human gut; feature: human-associated habitat; material: faeces | place: United Kingdom | collected 2010/2012 ...
GCAAGGAAGCAACCTTTCCTTGCAGCACGGGCCTCTTTTTGCGCCGCTCATCCCTTTGGTATTCCGGAATATCGCCCGCGCCGCGCGTGCGCAAGCCTCAGCATTTCCCCTTCCGTTCTTCAACCGTTTTTTGAAACCATTCAGCCATTGCCGGATCCTGATGGGAGAAGAATCCGCTTTGCTTTTTGTCCAGTAGGTTTTCCCGCATGCGTTCTTTGCGGGCGGATTTCGGAATGACCACAATATGGCGCTGAATGTGCCAGCGCAGTGTCATTTGCGCGGTTGTTTTGTGATGCTTTTGGGCAATTTGGGCAAGGATGGGGTTTTCAAACAGTCCCCTTCGCGCTTCACAAAAGGGCGCCCATGCCTCTGGCTGCACGGCATACCCGTCCATCCGCCGCTTGGCCTCCGCCTGCTGATGAAAGGGATGCGTTTCCACCTGATGCAGCCTCCCATACAATGCACAGATGCTCCCTTGTCCGCCGGCATAGCTTTACGGAATTGATTTTTGTGCTCATTTCCTGTGGCGGGTACCGCTTCTTTTGTGATTTTACAAACCCTTGACCCAATCCGTATGCGTTTGAAACGAAAGCCTGCTATCCTTAGTACCGAACCAAGGAAAAGAAAGAAGGTAATGAAGGATGAAAAAAGGTTTGGCATTGGCGATGGCTCTTATGATGGCCGCGGTAACGCTGGGCGGCGCGATGGCCGCCGAGGGCGCGATCAACGTGATTTCCCGCGAGGACGGCAGCGGCACGCGCGGCGCGTTTGTGGAGCTGATGGGCATTGAGCAGAAGAACGAGAGCGGCGAGAAGGTGGACATGACCACCGACGAGGCGGATATCACCAACAGCACCTCGGTTATGATGACCAGCGTGGCGGGCAACCCCAACGCCATTGGCTACATCTCCCTGGGCTCGCTGAATGAAACGGTGAAGGCGCTGGATATCGACGGCGCGGCGGCGACCGTTGAAAACATCAAGAACGGCTCCTACAAGATCGCGCGCCCCTTTAACGTGGCTACCCGCGCGGATGTAACCGAGCCCGCAAAGGCCTTCCTGGATTATATCCTCAGCGCCGAGGGACAAGCAGTGGTGGAAGCCAACGGCTACATTGCCTCCGTGGAGGACGCGCAGCCCTACGCGGGCAGCGGCGTTGCGGGCAAGGTGGTCGTGGCCGGTTCCTCCTCTGTGACCCCGGTGATGGAGAAGCTGAAGGAAGCCTATCTCGCCGTGAACCCCAATGCTGAAATTGAAGTGCAGCAGAGCGACTCCTCCGCCGGCATGAACAGCCTGAAGGACGGCGTGTGCGACATCGGCATGGCCTCCCGCGCCCTTAAGGACAGCGAGCTGGAGGCGGGCCTTACGCCCACGGTGATCGCCATGGACGGCATTGCGGTGATCGTAAGCCCGGATAACGGCTGCGCCGGTATGACCAGCGACCAGGTGCGCGCCATCTACATGGGCGAAATCAAGGACTGGGCCGAGGTTCAGTAAGCAAGGAAGCAAATTCAGCAGGCAGCCGGCAAGCGCCGGCTGCCTTGCGGACTATGCGGAGGACTATGAAGAAGCAACGGAAGAAAAACGGCCGGATGAGGGAACGGGTCGCGCGATGCGTTTTTGCGGCGGCCGCGTGCGTGAGCATTCTGGCGGTTGCGCTGATATGCGCGTTCCTGTTTGCAAACGGCGTGCCTGGCATGGCCAAGATAGGCATATGGCGGTTCCTGAGCGGAACCCGCTGGAAGCCCGGGAACGATGTGTATGGCATCCTGCCTATGATTGTGGGCTCGGTATATGTAACGGCGGGCGCGCTGGTCATCGGCGTGCCGGCGGGGCTTCTTACGGCGATGTTCCTATCCAGGTTTGCTTCCCGGCGCATGCTTAGGGTGATGCGCCCGGCCATCAACCTGCTGGCGGGCATTCCCTCGGTGGTGTACGGCTTCTTTGGGCTGGTGGTGCTGGTGCCCCTGGTGCGCGCAACGCTGGGCGGCAGCGGCTTTAGCCTGATAAGCGCCGGCGTGCTGCTGGGCATGATGATACTGCCCACCATCATCAGCGTGTCGGAATCGGCGCTTAACGCCGTGCCAAGCAGCTATTATGAGGGCGCGCTCGCGCTGGGCGCCACGCATGAGCGCGCGGTGTTTCGCGTTGTGCTGCCCGCGGCCAAATCCGGCGTGATAGCGGCCGTTATCCTGGGCGTGGGCCGCGCCATTGGCGAGGCTATGGCCGTGATGATGGTGGCGGGCAACCGCGCCGTATTCCCCAAGTCGCTTACGGACGGGGTGCGCACGCTCACCAGCAACATCGTTATGGAAATGGGCTACGCGGCGGATTTGCACCGCGAGGCGCTTATCGCCACGGCGGTGGTGCTGTTTATATTCATTTTGATTATCAATTTGCTGTTTTCCGTGCTGAAACGAAAGGCGAACGTATGAACCAGAAACGCAAAGCAAGGCTGGCCCGCCTGGCGGTATATGCCGGCGCGGGCTGGACGCTCATCGTGCTGATTTCCCTGGTGGGGTATATCCTTGTAAAGGGCATTCCCCAGCTTACGCCGCAGCTGTTTGCGTGGAAGTACACAAGCGTTAACGTATCCATGCTGCCGGCTTTGATTAACACCGTGATGATGACGGCGCTGGCGCTGCTTATTGCGGTGCCGGTGGGCATGGGCGCGGCCATTTACCTTACGGAATACGCCCGGCGCGGAAACCGGCTGGTAGGGGTTGTGCGCGTTACAACGGAAACGCTTTCGGGCATTCCCTCTATTATTTACGGCCTGTTTGGCTCGCTGTTTTTTGTGGTGGCGCTCAAAATGGGGCTGTCGCTGCTTTCAGGCGCGCTTACGCTGAGCGTAATGGTACTGCCGCTGGTGATGCGCACCACCGAGGAGGCGCTTATCGCCGTGCCGGATAGCTACCGCGAGGGCAGCTTTGGGTTGGGCGCGGGGCGCTTGCGCACTACCTTCAAGGTGGTGCTGCCCTCGGCCGCCCCGGGCATCCTTTCCGGCGTTATCCTGGCCATGGGGCGCATTGTGGGCGAAACCGCCGCGCTCATCTATACCGCAGGCACGGTTCCGGAGGTGGCGGAAAGCCTGTTTGATTCGTCCCGCACGCTTTCGGTGCATATGTACGTCATTTCCAACGAGGGGCTCTACATTGGCCAAAGCTATGCCACGGCGGTGGTGCTTTTGATTTTGGTGGCGGGTATGAACGGGCTTTCCGCCCTGGCCGCGCGCAAAATGGGAGGAAAAACCAGTGCAAAAGCTTGAGATACAAAACCTGAACCTGTACTATGGTGCGTTTCACGCGCTCAAGGATGTAAGCATGCGGGTGGAGGAAAAGGAAATTACCGCGTTCATAGGCCCTAGCGGCTGCGGCAAGAGCACGCTGCTAAAAACCCTTAACCGCATGAACGATCTGGTGGAGGGCTGCCGCATAACAGGAGAAGTGCTGCTGGACGGCGAAAACATATATGGCGCCATGGATACCGCCCTGCTGCGCAAGCGGGTGGGCATGGTGTTCCAAAAGCCAAACCCCTTCCCCATGAGCATTTACGATAACGTTGCCTTTGGCCCGCGCACCCATGGCGTGAGCGGAAAGGCGCGGCTGGACGAGGTGGTGGAGCAAAGCCTGCGCGGCGCGGCCATCTGGGATGAGCTGAAGGACCGCCTGAAAAAGGACGCGCTGGGCCTGTCCGGCGGGCAGCAGCAGCGGCTGTGCATTGCGCGGGCCCTGGCGGTTAAGCCCGAGGTGCTTTTGATGGACGAGCCCACAAGCGCCCTGGACCCCATCTCCACCTCCCGCATTGAGGAGCTTGCGCTAAGCCTGAAGCGGGAATATACCATTGTGATTGTAACGCACAACATGCAGCAGGCAGCCCGCATTTCGGACAAAACGGCCTTTTTCCTCCTGGGCGAGGTTGTGGAGTACGACGATACGGAAACCCTGTTCTCCCGCCCGCGCGACAAGCGCACCGAGGATTACATCACCGGGAGGTTTGGCTGATGAGGAACCAGTTTGAGGAACAGCTCGCGCTGCTGCATACGGAGCTTTTGGAGATGGGCGCGCTGATTGAGCGGGCCATCCAGAAGGCCACGCAGGCGCTGGTGAACCAGGATACCGATGCGGCGGGCGAGGCCATTGCCGCCGACGCGGAGGTAGACCATAAGGAAAAGGACGTTGAATCGCTTTGCTTAAAGCTGCTTTTGCGCCAGCAGCCCGTAGCGGGCGACCTGCGGCTGATTTCCGCGGCGCTGAAGATGATTACGGATATGGAGCGCATCGGCGACCAGGCGGCCGATATCGCGGGCATTGCCACCTATCTGGCGGGCGAGCCCTATATCAAGGAGCTGGAACACCTGCCCCGTATGGCCGAGGAGGCCATCCAAATGGTTACGGGCAGCCTGGACGCTTTTGTAAAAAGGGATGTGGCGCTGGCCCGCCGCGTGATGGACATGGACGACGTGATCGACGGCCTGTTTGACGTGATTAAGGCTGAGCTGATTGGGCTGATCCGCAAGGATGCGGCCAACGGCTCGCAGGCCATCGACCTGCTGATGATTGCCAAGTACTTTGAGCGCATAGGGGATCATGCGCAAAACGTGGCTGAATGGGTGGAATACGCCATAACCGGCCGGCATAAAGGAGCATACCTTTGATGATTGCCTACGTAGAGGATGACGAGAACATTCGGGAGCTGGTGGTGTACACGCTTTCGCAGGTGGGGCTGCCCGCACGGGGCTATCCGGACGCCGCCGCGTTTGAAAGCTCGCTTGGGGATGAAATGCCGGATTTGATCCTGCTGGATGTGATGCTGCCCGGGGAGGATGGGATTTCCCTGCTCAAGCGGCTGCGGTCGGACCGGCGCACGCGGGAGATTCCCGTCATCATGGTTACGGCCAAAAGCGCGGAGTATGACCTGGTGCGCGGCCTAGATATGGGCGCGGACGACTACATTGTTAAGCCCTTTGGCATGGCGGAGCTGCTTGCGCGCGTGCGCGCGCGCCTGCGCCGCGCCGCGCCCAGGGAAAAGCCCCAGCTGATGGTATGCGGCAAGCTCACGCTGGACGCGCACGCCCACGCCGTTACGGTGGACGGCCATGAAGCGCCCCTTACCCTGAAGGAGTATGAGCTTTTGTATTGCCTGATGAGCAACCGGGGCGTGGCGTTCAGCCGCGACCAGCTTTTGGAGCGCATTTGGGATTACAGCTACGATGGCGGCACCCGCACGGTGGACGTGCACATCCAAACGCTGCGCGCCAAGCTGGGCGAATGCGCCGGGATGATTGAAACCGTGCGCGGCTTTGGCTACCGCTTTGGAGAGAAATAGCATGACCAAACGTATTTTTCAAAGCGTGGCGTTTACCAGCATGCTGGCCGTGGTGCTGGTAACGCTGCTGACCGCCTTTGTAATGTACGGCCAATACGAGGCGCGGCTCAACGGCGAGCTGCGCGAAGCTGCGGACGTTCTTTGCCATGTCCTTTCACACGCGGAGGATGAGGCGGCCTATCTGACGGATTTTCCCTCCAGCAGGCGCATAACGCTGATTGCGCCGGCGGGGGAGGTGCTTTATGACAGCACCGCCGCGCCGGACGCCATGGATAACCACGCCGGGCGGCCGGAGGTACAGGACGCGCTGGAGGAAGGCCAGGGCGTGAGCCGGCGCTATTCCGATACGCTGGCGCAGGTTACCTATTATTATGCCGCGCGCACGCCGGCGGGAAATGTGCTGCGCGTATCCAGCAGCCGCAGAACGGTGCTGGGCGTTTTTTTGCAGGTGCTGCCGCTGATGCTGGGCATACTGGCCGCCGTGGCGCTTGTTTCCATGGCGCTGGCGCGGGCCACGGCCCGGCGCATTGTGGGGCCGGTAAACAGCCTGGACCTGGACGCGCCCCTGGAAAACGATGTGTATGACGAGCTTTCCCCCCTGCTTAGGCGTATGGAGCATCAGCGCCTGCGCATTATCGAGCAGATGCAGGCGCTTAATGAGGCGCGGGACAAGCTAACGGTGATTAGCGAGCACATGCGCGAGGGCCTTGTGCTGATGGACGCCAAAGGCATGGTGCTTTCCATGAACCACAGCGCGGCCACCCTGTTTGGCGCGGACGCGCAGCAAAGCGTGGGCAAGAGCTTTTTGGCCGTCAACCGGGATCAGGCGCTGTGGAAGGCGGTTAGAAAGGCCCAGGAGGGCAGCGGCGCGGAAACGCTGCATCAACAGGGCGAACGGTACTACCGCATCATGGCTAGCCCCGTTACGGCGGGGGACCGCGTTGCGGGCGTGGCCGTGCTGGCCCTGGACGTGACGGAAAAGCAAATGGCGGAAACCCTGCGCAGGGAGTTTACCGCCAATGTGACCCATGAGCTCAAAACGCCGCTTACCTCCATATCCGGCTATGCGGAGATCATCCGCGACGGGCTGGCCCGGCAGGAGGATATAGAGCTGTTCGCCTCCCGCATCTGTACGGAGAGCAGCCGCATGATCGCCCTCATAAACGATATCCTGGCCTTGAGCCGCCTGGATGAGCGCAAGGGCCTTGGCACGGCGGAAAAGCTGGATCTTTGCGATGCGGCGCAGGAGGCTGCAAACCGCTTTGCGCAGGCGGCCAAGGAAAAGCGGATCGAGCTGCGCTTTGAGGGCCGGCAGGTGTGCGTTCTTGGCTATGCCATGCTTTTGGACGAGATGCTGGGCAACCTGGTGGATAACGCCGTCAAGTATACGCCGGAGGGCGGCAGCGTTTGCGTGCGTGTGGAACCGTGCGGCGAAAAGGCGGTGTTCTCGGTGACGGACACGGGCGCCGGCATTCCGCCGGAGCATCAGGAGCACGTCTTTGAGCGCTTCTACCGCGTGGACAAGAGCCATTCCCGCGCAACCGGCGGTACGGGGCTTGGGCTGGCCATCGTCAAGCACGGCGCGCAGGTTCATGGCGCGCAAGTTACGCTTGAAAGCGAGCCCGGCAAGGGCACGCGCATAGCGCTTACATTTCAGCGGGAGCAGGAAAGCCAAAAATAGCGCGTTTCCCGCTGCGGTAGGGCCGTTTTTACGCTGTCAAATTGTCAGAGCCATTAGAATAACAAGAACAATATCAAAGGGTTGCAGCGCGGGCTTTGAAACGCAGCATGCCTGGCGGCAATCGGGCCTTTGACGAGGGGATGATTGCCACCCGGCGTGCCCCTCGTTATTCTTCACTATATTTATTTACGTTTTAGAAGGAGCCGTTTTTATGGCACAGGAAGCGTGATTATTGATAAACTCATTTATTGCATGAGCCATAATATCAGGATGTCCAATAATCTCACCATGTCCCATTCCTGGGAATGGATGAACCTCCGCATTAGGATAGATCCTCGTAAGAATCTTCAATGCTTTCTTCATATTTGGCTCTTTTTCGCCATACCATATGGAAACATGCGCCTCCGGCCTTATCTCAAATCTTTCTATTTCTGAATATAGCTTAAGCCCTTCGCTTGTACAATTCTTCAGTGTTTCAAGTGAAATATTTTCGGCCAAACCGTTAAATTCTTCAAACAAGGTTTCATCGCTTGCTCTTGTGTACAGTTTAAGCATTAGGGGCATTTTTCCTGCCTTCTTAGCCGCTGCGATGTTCTTCACAAGCTTATACTGGTTTTTAGGAATAACCCTTTCCAAAATCCCTGTTAAAGCTCCCATTCTCATGTATTGAGGCCCGCTAAGAATCAATGAATCAATCCTTACCCTCTGCCTATTGAATAATTCTGCCGCCGTAGCGCTGCCAAAGGATTCCCCAAAAACAAGGTTGATATGACCTTCCAAATTATCCTTAATATAATCCTCCACAATCTCGGCTGAGCTTAATGCCGTTGTAAATGTAGTGCCTTTTCCATCATAGCCATCTGTACTAATTGCAATTACATGATAATTCTTTTCCAAAAGAGGTATTACATCTTTAAATTGTTTCCAACACATCATGTTGCCCGGAATAAGGAGAATCTTTTTTGCATTATTCTTTCCAAATTCATATGCTTCCATCAATCAATTCCTCCTAAGAATGTTGTGAGTTAGGTATTTCTAATCCATAGGTATGAAGTATCGCACAAGTCCCATTACCTCTGGAATCCCTTGAAAAATAAGGATTCCAGAGTATCTAGAGCGCAACATCTAATGCCCTGATAAAATTCAGTTTGCGCTTTTTATAGTTTTTGTATTTCCTTCAATGCTTTTTGGATATCCTTATAGACTAACGCTTGCATACTGTTGTCATAAACAGATATATCTGCCTTATGAAGTGCGGAAAGAATATCATTCTTTAATTCTGGCTTATACTTTGCAATTATAGGTAACAGTTTGATACATTGTCTTGCTGTGATAGGTTTAACATCTGTTATGTGTTTCAAATATTTATCAATGACTTCATCAATTTTATACTCTTTATCCCATTTTGCATTATAGGCAAGTAGCGTTAGACCCCTTGTGCGAATATAAGAATTATCGCTGTCAAGCATATCGCTTAATCTATCCATATAAGGATAAACGCAATCCGTTTCTTCACTTTCTTTTTGTAAGTTTTGTAATGCTTTATATGCAACAGTATTATTCTTATCAAACAATAATGCAAATGTTTCTGCTATATCAAATGCCATAATATCCTCCTCTACAATCAGAAGGTAGTTCTCAAGTTTCATAGGCGTGTATTTCATACCATCCGTTCCTATAATTTTACGGGCAATGCATTCGCAAATATGGTAATGCTTTACTCTCTGTTTTTGGTTGCTTGTTTTCGTAGTATCAAAATAGCATCACAGAGCGCGCCGTTCCTCTCGACCCTTGACAGCTCCGACTGGGTTTGTGACTCCTTGGTAAAATATAATGGCTATTTCCGATTCGGCTTCCTTTTGATAGCCAACAATTTCATATAATCATCAAATTCAGCAGTATTGGTCGGTTCAAACATGACCCATTTTCCATCATGATAGGTTGTTGCTTCATCATATTTCCTACAAACGGCATTGGAAAGAGTGTCCCTTATACCTTCAAATTTTATTCTTTCATCTTTCCCAAAGATAATCATGAAACCAATGCAATGGCTTTTTGCGTACAGGCAACAAAGCGTTTTTCCACCTCTACGGTATTTATACTCGTAGGCCCAATTCTTACCGCCAGTATTCCATAATCGTTCCATTTCGTATTTTTCATCAATAGCCGAACATAACGCTTGCCAGACTTCAAGCAAAGACTGTCCGAGCAATTCAGTCATAGTTGCTTGGGATGGCATATTTTCAAGCATTGCATTCCCTCCGTAAATTAAGATTTGCCACCTTATTATTTGAAAACAGTATATCACAAGGCCGCTTATAAATCCACTCTTTTACCGCCCCCGGTCAAAGGGGCGCCGGGGCCGCTTGTGTACTTTCTCCGCCCGCTCCTGCTGTTTAGCGGCCTTCACCGCCGCCTCCACCTGTTCCAGGCCAAAGGCCCGCTGACCCGCTCATCGTCGGCGGAGATCCGTTGAAAAGGCATATTAATGCCACAAAAAGCAAGAAAAGCCCCGAAGCCTTGAGAATCAAGGACTCCGGGGCAGTTGTTCATTATTCCCACTCGCTCTTGTTAGAAGTTTTCTAAATAGTTTTACTTATGAGATTTAGCTTGAATTCTTTGGATTGTTTTCATTATCCAGATAGTTAAGGCTATCTGATTTTTGTTGCCAATGGAAGTGAGTTCCCCATTGCTGCCTATTCAATTCGATCAACGAAATCTTCTAATTTATGGACAAGGCCTTCTTTGGATAAGACATCAAACATGATACCATAACGGTCCTGATTTAAATTGCTTATTATTGGATTAACTACGGGTAGTGAATCATTCTTTAATCCGCTTGAGATTTTCAACGAAGGCAGTTGATTAATTCTCCCAATCACAGGGTACTCTTTTAGAATTCGCTTATCTAGCAGATCTGCAGCTACAGGATCATATCCGTATTCACTGTAATAGCTTGTCAGTATAGCATCTATTTGATCAATATCATCTTTTGCCTTTAGTTTATCAACCGTGCCTTTAAGCTTAATAAGATTTAATGCAGCACTTACTAAATCTTTTTTGAAATAGATTGTTGCCAAATGTTTTCCTCCAAAATTGAAATGCTGATATAAAATTATTCCCACTCAATAGAAGCCGGAGGTTTTGTAGTAATATCGTACAATACGCGGTTGCAACCCGCAACCTCGCCCACAATGCGCGTGGCAATCTTGCCCAGGAGGTCGTAGGGAAGCTGGGCCACATCGGCGGTCATAAAGTCATCGGTGGTTACGGCGCGAAGGGCTACCGCGTAGGCGTAGGTGCGCTCGTCGCCCATGACGCCGACGGAGCGCGCGCCGGTGAGCACCGTAAAGTACTGCGAAACGCTTTTGCTCAAGCCTGCCGCGGCAATTTCCTCCCGCAAAATGAGGTCGCTTTCGCGCACAATGCGCACTTTGTCCGGCGTAAGGTCGCCAACGACGCGGATGGCCAGGCCAGGGCCGGGGAAGGGCTGGCGGTACACAAGGCTTTCGGGCAGGCCCAGGGCCAGGCCCAGTTTGCGGACCTCGTCCTTAAAAAGCATGCGCAGCGGCTCCACAAGGCTTTCAAAGCCCAGTTCCGCGGGCAGGCCGCCCACGTTGTGGTGGCTTTTGATTACGGCGCTGCCCTTGGCCTTGCCGCTCTCAATTACATCGGGATAGATGGTGCCCTGCGCAAAATGATCGCGCTTGCCCAGCTTTTGCGCTTCTTCCTTAAATACTTCCACAAAGTCGCGGCCGATGATCTTGCGCTTGGTTTCAGGATCGGTAACGCCCTTGAGGTCGGCAAAGAAGCGATCGGCCGCGTTGACGTGTATCAGCTCCACAGGGAAGGTTTTGGTGAAGATATCGACCACCTGGTCGCTCTCGCCGGCGCGCATAAAGCCATGATCCACATAAACGCAGGTAAGCCTGCTGCCAATGGCGCGGTAGATAAGCGCGGCGGCCACGGCGCTGTCCACACCGCCGGACAGGCCCAAAAGCACCGTCCCGCCGCCCACCTGCTCGCGAATTTGACGCACGGCCATATCCGCGTAGGCTTCCATGTTCCAGTCGCCCTTCAGGCCGCAGATGTCCATCAGGAAGTTGTTTAGAATGCGCGTGCCTTCCTCCGTATGCGTCACCTCGGGATGAAGCTGTATGCCGTAAAGGCGTTTTTCAGGATTGGCCATGGCGGCTACGGGGCAATTAGGCGTGTGGGCGATGGCGGCAAAGCCCTGTGGGGGCTTGGCCACTTGCCAGGTATGGCTCATCCAGCACTGGCTTTGGGGCTTTAGGCCCTTTAGCAGGCCGGCTTGGGTTTCATCCATCGTAACGGCGGTGCGGCCATATTCGCGCTGCGCGCATTTTTCAATGGGCGCGCCGTGCAGGTAGGCCATCAGCTGCATGCCGTAGCAAATGCCCAGTACCGGCACGCCCAGCGAAAATACCGCCATGTCGATTTTTGGCGCGTCCGCATCCAGCACGCTGGCCGGTCCGCCGCTTAAAATAATCCCCATGGGATGGGTTTCGCTTATTTCCGCCATGGAAGCGCTGTAAGGCAGCACATAGGAATAGACACCGCGCTCACGCACACGCCGCGCGATAAGCTGCGTATACTGTCCGCCAAAGTCCAGGATCACAACGCATTGTGGTTTTTCCATAAAGGCCCGTTTCTCCTTCCCAAGCCATAAGTTTCCGAACACTTGGAATCCAAGTATTCACAATGTTCATTGTACGATAAAACGGCACGGCGCGCAAGCAAAATATACGCTTGCCCGGCAAACGCGTTGTTGGGCGCAAAGCAGGGCATACAAAGTTGACGCGTTGAAAAATATGGCTATAATAGGCTTTATAAGAAAGCGCTGCGTGGAGGGAGGCTTGCCCGTGAACGCACAGGTGCAAGGAAAGCCTGCGGCAAAGCGAAATAGCGGCATAGATTTTTTGCGAATCATCGCTATGTTGATGATCGTTGTGCATCATTTGCTTACGCATGGGGGATTGGCGTTTGCCTTTCCCCAATTCTTGCCGAGCTATGAAGCGGCGCTGCTGCTGAATGCGGCCGTTTCCTGCGCGGTGAACTGCTATGCGCTGATTACAGGCTTTGTGATGTCGCGGACGGCATTCAAGCTTTCCCGGCTTTTCATGCTGTGGTTCGAGGCGCTATTTTGGTCGGTGGGGTTAAGCGCCGCAATGATGGCGGCTTTCCCGGGCCAGGTTTCCTGGTTGGATGTGGCGCTGGGGCTATTCCCGGTAACACAGAAGCGCTATTGGTACTTTACGGCCTATTTTGGGTTGTATTTCTTCATTCCGGCGCTGAACTGCCTGTTGAAACGCATGCATACGCGCACGCTGCTGCTTACGGTGCTGGCGGCGGTTGGGCTGTTTTCACTGCTGCCCGTGGCCAATCCCATGGATCTGTTTGGCTTGCAGCGTGGTTATCATATTTTGTGGCTGGCGGTTTTGTACCTGCTTGGCGGATGCCTGCGCGAATATTCGATGGCCTTAAAGCCCAGGCCCGTCAAATGGGCGCTTGTGTACGCGCTTTGCGCATTGGCCGCCTGGGCCGGCAGGCTGGGCGTTGAAAAGCTGAATGCGCGGGGGCTGGCCCGCAACCTTTCGCCGGAATTTTTATACTACTATACATCGCCCGCAATGCTGTTGGCGGCGGTTGCGCTTGTGCTGCTCTTTGCCCGCCTGAAGCCGCAGGGCAGGGCCGCTCGCTGCATTGCGGCGGTATCGCCCCTTACCTTTGGCGTTTACCTGATTCACGATCATCCGCAGGTGCGCGAATTGCTGATTCATAATCGGTTGCTTGCGTATTCGGGATTGCCTCCGCTTGGCCTGGCGCTTGCGGTTGCGGGCAGCGTAGCGGCGGTATTTGGCCTATGCCTGGCGATGGAGGCGCTCCGGCAGCGGCTGTTTGGGGCGCTGAAGCTAGAGCGGCTTTGTGTGCGGCTGGACGGAAAGGCCCGCGCGTGGATAGCCAAATGGCCGCTGCCCGCGCAGTGGGAATAGGATGGCCGCCTTCAGGGCGTTGCAAGCCCGTTAGCGCCCTTTTCACAAAAAGTTCAGACATTTGTAGCAACCCCGCCCTTGGCTTAGCCTGTGCAAAGGCTTACGGGCGGGGCTTTGCTTGGCGTTATGAAACACTTTTTCCTTTGTGGTCAGGATGAAAAAAATATTTTTCTTTTCAATTCCCTTGTAAAAATTCTTTTCATGCCCGGCGCGCTATCGCCGGTACTTCTTGACGTTTGCGCTCGGGCTTTGGGAAACGGGCCCGAAAAAACGGCGTCCTCGTAACAATTTGACTATTTTAAACGAAATTCACTCTTTGTGACAGCCGTGATGTTATAATGCGGAAAAAGAGCCAGTAAGGGGGAATGCTCATGCAACCGATGCGGATTTTGATCGTGGACGATCATGCGGCGCTTAGGAAAAGCATGGCTGAAATGCTTCAAAAACAGGCGGATGTGGAAGCGGTCGTGGAGGCTTCCAACGGCGCTGAAGCGCTTGCAAAGCTTATGGAACAATCCTTTGATATTATGATCACGGATATTGTGATGCCTGTAATGGACGGCTATACGCTCATGGAGGAAATGCGCCGCCTGCGCCTTGCCTCCATGCCAAAGGTGATTGTAGCCACCGCCCTGGCCCGTGATGATTTTGTTATGCGGGCTGTGGAGCTGGGCGCAAAGTTTTATCTGGTAAAGCCCTTTGAGCCCGAAAATCTTCTGGGCCATATCCGCGAGCTGGCAAACGGCCTGCCCGCTTCGCTGCCCGTTTTTCCGCAGGCTCAGCCCAGCCATACGCAAAGCATCGACGATAAGCTGAGCTCGCTGTTTTTGACCATTGGCATTCCCGCGCACATCAAGGGCTATCAATACCTGCGCGCGGGCGTAAAAATGGTGGTGGAAAACCCGGATGTGATCAACCGCATCACCAAGGAATTGTATCCGGGCATCGCGGCGCAGTTTGGCACCACGGCCAGCAAGGTGGAGCGCGCCATTCGCCACGCGATTGAGGTGGCCTGGAACCGGGGCCGCATTGAAAGCATCAACAAAGCCTTCGGCTGCCGCGTATGCACCCCGGAGGACAAGCCCACCAATGGGGAGTTCATCGCCATGATCGCGGACAAGCTGAGCTTGGAGAGGAGCGCGTGAAACCGTTGCCGCTTGGCGGTTTCGGGAAAGCGCCAGACCAACGAAGCCCGCGAAAGCCCATAGGATAGCGGAACAAATTGCGTAAAAAGCAATGAAGTCCCAAATCAAAAAGCAACCAACACCTGACCTTTGAAAGGAAAGGGGTTGGTTGCTTTTCTATATAGCCGGTTATTTTCCAATAGATGGCTGAACTTCCTGAGAGCTTTCACAGGGAATGTATTCCATGATGTCCTCCACGCGGCAATCCAGAATTTTGCAGAACATATCAATCGTATGCGTGCTGACGCTTTCGTTGCGCTTCAAACGGGTGATTTGCGCCGGGCTGATTCGATAAAAATGAATCAGCGCATACTGGGTTACACCTTTTTTTCGCATGGTTTCCCATAAACGGACATACGAAATCAAGCGCTCACCTCGCTTTCCTAAAATGTAAAGGTTTTATTGACACAATAACCGAATTTGGTATATAATCATATTAACCAAAATCGGTTATTCGGATTCGAGCGACAAAAGCGCACACAGGGCACCCAATGAAGGGAGGGGCGAGGACGATGGACAAAACAAAGTCGTAAGTCCAATCGTTACTTACATTGTTGTACGTAAGAAAGGAGATTTTATATGAATCCTTCCACAACGTCCAGGAAAATTGCCGCGTTGCTTTTGATTGCAAGCATGCTTCTGTCATCTTCGGTTGCGCTGGCCAAGGAAACGTGTTATGCATACCACAACGGTGTTAGAATTTGCACTTCAGGCGATGACTTTTATTTGCAGGATTCTTCAGGTCAAACCATTTCTGATAAATTTGACTTTATTAGCCCAAGATTTCATAATGGAGTAACTACATATAAAGAAAACAACTTGTTTGGTCTTATGAATACAAGCGGGGAAATTATCATAGACGCAAAGTTTGCGAAGATTGGACAGTTAGATGAGGACTTAATTCCAGCCAGCGAAGATGGCCAACACTTTGGATATATCAATATAAAGGGAGAATTTGTGATTGAACCGCAATGGAATGAAGCCGCTTATCCATTTGTGGAAGGTCAAGCGGTTGTTCGCTCCTATTCATCGCAAGGCTCAACCACAAGCATTATCGATAAAGACGGACATGTTTTGTTTTCCAGCACCACGATTAATCGGGTTATCAACGCCATTCGACCTGGTTTTTGCTTCTCTACTTACACTGATAGTGGGGAATGCTATTTTGTATGGACTCCTGATAATGAGATGGTAAGTATCGATCAAGAGAATGGCTATGATGAAGGTACTTTGCGCATCAGCGGTGATTCTAACTTTTCGGAAGGCTTACTTCCGATCTATGTACATCCAGTGGATCGTACCTATGGCTATATAAACCGATGGGGTAAAATTGTTGTAGAGCCTAATTATGAGGATGTTACAGAGTTTTCAAACGGTTATGCCTATGCTGCTAAGGAATACTTGTCGACATCGGATTATAGGGAGACTGAGCCGGATGAATTAGGACGTATATGGGCGACGCTGCCGACTGTTGACGTTCTCGATTCCAATGGAGACGTGGTAGGCACGCAGGCTCTTCACTGTAAGGATCTTTATCTGAAATGGGAATACGGATGCGGATACGGAGGCGCTTTGCCGCTTTTTGATTATCGAGGCTCCTACAGCGAGGGCAAAAAAACCGCTTGGGACGCGATGGTATACGATAAATCACTAGAGGGTGAGAAGGATAGGTATAGAACCACTACCACATGGGAATCCAAACGGCAGGTTGACGAAAAAATTGGTATTTATGAAAAAATAATAACGAAAGTGTCGCAAGACGAAGGAATAGAAATAAGTGATGCTGGGGGAATCGCTTTATACAATATCGCCACAGATCAGATTATCTTCGAGATTACCTTTAATAGCGACGAATTTTATTATTTTGATTGCCTTCCCGTAGACGGTCTATACTCCGTTTATGATCAAAATGGAAGAATTGCTTTTATTACTGATACAGGTGAATTGGCCTGCCCTTACCAGTATGCGAACGAGTATGGAAATTAGCGCTTATTTGCTAAACAATAAGGAGGATACCGGTAAAGAACATGGAAAAGCCAGGGATTTTGATATAAAGCCCTACATTCGCGGCAACTGGAATGGTGGGCTTTCCGACCCCGCCTGTGTCCAGAGCATTTTTCAAATGGCTACACTGTAGAATGGCAAAGGGTAGGACATTTCCCAGACGAATTCCGCGCCAGCTTCAAATCGTCACCCGCCATTGCCCCCTCGCCCGCCCAAACCCTCCGCAAAAAAACCCACGCCCCTTTCATTGCCTGGCCCTTCCGCCCAAAACGCGGGCACGGAAGAACCCACTCAACGAAAGGGGCATATCTTCTGTTTCATCAGGCAAGCCAAAGGACGGCTCTGCGCGCATGGCGCGCGCCGTCAGCGCTGGGCAATTTCATCGGAGTAGGGCACATAGCAGCGAAAGGAGAGCTAAAAGAACCCCGGCGGGGAAAGGAAGCGCTTTCGCCCTTCC
>ERZ857882.3000-NODE-3000-length-16645-cov-3.216576_pt1 | contig 16645 bp, 17 predicted proteins | sample MGYA00519697_ERZ857882 | MGnify/ENA primary metagenome ERZ857882 (study PRJEB31778, sample SAMEA3449373) | human gut metagenome | biome: human gut; feature: human-associated habitat; material: faeces | place: United Kingdom | collected 2010/2012 ...
GTTGTTTTCTGTTGCACTGTCTGTGGCGCAGGAGATACCTCCCACGCCCCTTCCCGTTAGGAAGTACGGCGCCCTGCGGTGCCCGGACTTTCCTCGCGTACCTTGCGGCACGCGCGATGGGACGGCCTGTCGTTGATCCTGTCCTGCAAAAATACTTCATTTTTAAGAACTATTATGCGGTCTTAAGGAGGATTTAAGATTATAGGGTTATTTTTCCTTTGTATATTTGGATGTTAAAAATTGTTTGCATAACTTTGAAGAAAGTGTTTTGAACAGGAAATATTATTAACAACCAAAAACCTAAACCAAACATGAAAAGAATTCTTTTGATGACCGCCCTCTTATTTTTCGCAGTAAGCGCGGTCCAAGCACAATCCACCGACAAGCAGTCCAAAAGAGAGGCCCGCAAGGAAGCCAAAGCCCAGGCCAAAGCACAACGCGACGCCCAGCGCGACGCGCAGGATGCCTTGGTAAAGACCGAAGAAATGCAGGCATTCCTGGCCGCCAAGCAAGCCATCGTCGCCCGCGACTTTGTCCTGGAAGGCAGCCAGATCATGTTCCGCAGCGGCCAAAGTTTCTTCGTAAACTCCTACACCAACTTCATCAGCCTGCAAGGCGACCAGGCTACCGTGCAGATCGCCTCGATGCAAGGCAACGGACTCAACGGTTTCGGTGGAGTAACGGTGGAAGGCACCATCTCCAACGCACGCTACAATGTAGCCAACAACGGGGATGTCTCCTTCAGTTTCTCGGTATCCGGCCCGCAGATCTCGGCCACGGTCGACATCACCCTGCCGCATGGAACCAACTCAGCCATGGCGGCTATCCAGCCCAACTTCAGCGGACAACGCATGACCATGAACGGCAAGTTGCTGCCTTACGAAGACTCCAAAGTCCTGCGGGGCGCCAGCAACCTGTAACCCTGTTTGAATCTTTCAGCAATCGAATGCCGCGCCCCCAAAGGGGGGCGCGGTTTTTTATTCACTGTCCCCAGAAGATCGGCCTGCTGATCCTCCGGACATTCCCTTGGGAAGGACGTACCCGGCAATCGCTCGGCTTTGTCTTTTCTTCTAAACATTCACCGGGCAACCCTCGCGCAAACACCTTTCCGGCCAGTCGCAGCTTTTCAAAACACATCGGGCGAGAGAAAACCCGTCCCCAACCCTTGTCCGGACGGAGGATTTTTCCGTACCTTTGGACTTTCCGATAACCGAAGCCCCCGGGCGGGGAATGCGAGATCCATCCGCAGCTGTGCCCACAACCGTAGAGTCGTTGCGCCTGCCAACGCACCGACGAGCCGGGATACCGTCCGAGAGGGTCTTAAAACTTGGGAGCAAAGTGATGTTTTCGCCTTCTTTTCTATCTGCCGCCGCCCGTTGGACCGGGCTGACCTTCGCACTGGCCTTCACGCTGGCCTGCCAAGGGCACAAAAACACCGAACCGACTACCGGAAACGTCGAGAAACCGGCCTACGCATGCTTGTTCGACACCCAGGCAACCCCGCAAGGCATCCTGGTAACCACCTATCAGCCGGCCGACACCTCCAAGATCCTGAAACGATACCTCCTCTACCGGGAAGGGCACCAGCCGGACACGATCCCTCCCGATGTCGTACCCGTGCGCATTCCGCTGGAAAACGTAGCAGTGGCGCATTCCACCCAGATCGGTCTGATCGCGGCTCTGGGATGCGAGCAATCCATCCGGAGCATCGGGTCGCGGGCAGCCCTCGAGCGGAACTCAGTCCTGGCCGAAAGGGAGGATCTGGGAGAATTTTTCAACGGCTGGCAGTTCGATACCGAAAAACTGCTGGTCCTCTCGCCCGATGCTGTATTCTTTTCCCCGGGACGCACCGAAGACATCACCACGCTCGAAAAAGGCATCCGCGTACCGATGCTCTACGACCTTTCCCCTTGGGAAAACCACCCGTTGGCCCGCAGCGAATGGCTGAAATTCACAGCCGAATTTTTCGACTGCCGCGCGCAGGCCGACAGCCTGTTCGCGCAGATCGAGCAGCGTTACCGAGACATTTGCCAGCAGGCCCAAGCCAGCGGCACTCGCCCGCAAGTGGTCTCCTCCCTCCCCTACCAGGGAGTATGGTACATGCCGGCCGGGGAAAGCTACAAGGCCGTGCTTTTCCGCGACGCGGCGTTGGACTTCCCGTGGGCGGACACCCCACAAACCGGTTCGCTGGCCCTGGACCTGGAGAGCGTGCTGGCGCGAGCCTGGCAAGCCGACGTCTGGTTTTTCGAAACGGGCATGGGCGACTCTCCGACCTTGAAATCGCTTGAGGAACAAAACCGGCTTTACACTCGCTTCAAGGCTTTCCGCAACGGCGACATCTTTATCTGCAATTCGGACCATGGCGCCCCGTATTTCGAACAGAGCATCGTCTACCCCGACCGGGTACTCTCGGACTTCACCTACCTGCCGCGCGAGAAAGACTATCGTCCCTATTACTACCAGCGCATCGAACGCCAATGAACACTCTGCCGGAAAACTTCCCCTCCGCCCGCTCTGCGGCAAGACACCCGGGATACGTGCTCGTCGCCACGGGACTGTTGGGAGCCATCGCCGTGCTGCTGGCCTTGAACATCGCCACCGGTACGGTCGCCATCCCCCTTCGGGACGTGCTGGATGTCCTGCTGGGAGGCGGGGAAGGCTCGATCACCGAGGTGATCGTCCTGGAAAAACGCTTGCCGGAAGCCATAACGGCTCTGGTGGCAGGCGGAGCGCTGGGCGTGTGCGGCCTGATGATGCAGACCTTGTTCCGCAATCCGCTGGCCGACCCTTCCATCCTGGGGATCAGCTCCGGGGCTTCGCTGGCCGTAGCCCTGATCACGTTCTGCGCCTCGCTGTTCGGTCTTTCGCTGGTGGTAAGCCCCCTGTGGCAGATCCTGGCGGCTTTGGCCGGAAGCACCGCCGTGCTGGTCTTTCTGCTGGCCGTCTCGCGGCGCATGGTGGGCAACACGGCACTGCTGATCACAGGCATCATGGTAGGATACCTGGCTTCGGCGCTGGTCTCGATACTGCAGTTTTCGGGCAACAAAGATGCCAACTTCGCCTTTATCCTCTGGAGCCAGGGGAGCTTTTCCCGGGCCATGACCGACGGGTTTTTCTACATCTTCCTGGCGGTGTGCATCGTAGGGGTGGCCGCCTCGTTCCTGCTGATCCGCACCTTCAACGCCCTGCTGCTGGGCGAGAACTACGCCCGCAACCTGGGCATCGACATCCCGCGCGCCCGCAGAGCCATCATCCTGCTCTCGGCGCTGCTCACCGGGGCGGTAACGGCCTACTGCGGTCCCATTGCCTTCGTCGGGCTGGCCGTGCCGCACATCGTACGCTATACCACCCGCAGTGCCGACCGAAGGGTGCTGCTGCCCCTGACGGTGCTCGCCGGAGCAGCTATCACGCTGCTGTGTGCGCTGATCTCCAAACAGGCCATCTTCGGGTACATGCTGCCCATCAACGCCGTTACTTCGCTCATCGGCGCGCCGATCGTCATCCTGGCCGTACTGAAAAACTCGACTGCCAAAAACTGATCCCGACATGACCTCCCCTGCCCACGCACACACACCGATCCTCGCTACCCGCGACTTAAGCATCGGCTACCGGCACGGCCTTCCGGTGCGGGAACACATCGAAGTGGACCTGACCCCGGGCACCCTTACCTGTCTGGTGGGACGCAACGGAGCCGGAAAATCGACGCTGCTGCGCACCCTTTGCGGTTTTCTCCCGCCGAAGGCCGGCCATGTCGAACTCCTCGGGCGCCCTCTGCAGGAGTATTCCCAACGGCAACTCTCCCGCACCCTGGGCGTAGTGCTGACCGAAATCCTGGGCGAAATACACTACCTGACCGTCCGGCAAACGGTCGAAACGGGACGCTACCCCTACTGCGACTGCTTCGCCCGCCTGGACGCGCAGGACCGGCAAGAAGTCGAACAAGCGATGCGGACGGTCGGGATCGCCCCGCTGGCCGAGCGGACCATGGCGCGCATCAGCGACGGACAGCGGCAGAAAGTAATGATCGCCAAAGCATTGGCGCAGGACACCGAACTCATCGTGCTGGACGAGCCGCTCTCGTTTCTCGACCTCTCCGCCCGGGTGGAGATCATGTCGGTGTTGCAGCGTCTGGCCCACGAGAACGGCAAAACACTCCTGCTCTCCACCCACGACCTCGACCTGGCCTTTGCCTTTGCCGACCGAATGTGGATCATGGATACCTCGGGAGGTGTCGGACAGTGCGACGCCCCCTGGGAGGACAAAGCCGCGATCGCCGACCGGGTGTTCGGGGAGCAGTCGGTGTGGATCAAGGATTTTCTGAAGATCTGATCCCCTCCCCCCTTCTCCTTTGCGCCCAGCCCGTAAGCTCAACCCCGGGCTGTTTTCGATCCGTGCAAGCGTCCGAAGGCAAAGCGGCACTTGTTTTCCCGGGACATCGGCCGTTTTTTTCCAAAAATTTGCGTTTTTTTTACTTTCCAGCCTCCATTTTTTCAAGTTCCGGAGAAGTTTTTCCCGCCGAGAAGCCTTACCTTTACCCGGATTTACAAAACCTCTCTCCGGATATGGAAAACGAAGATTTCGCGCAGCGTTCGCAACTCGACCTTCCCGCCTGGGAAGCCCTTCGAAAACGCATTGCCCCGTACATCCACCGCACGCCGGTGCTGACCTGCTCGACCCTCGACGCGGAGGCCGGGTGCCGCCTGTTCTTCAAGTGTGAAAACTTCCAGAAGATCGGCGCTTTCAAGATGCGCGGAGCGATCAACGCGGCGCTGAACCTGCCGCAAGAAGCCCTCGCCCGGGGATTGGCAACCCATTCGTCGGGCAATTTCGCGCAGGCGGTCGCCCTCTCGGCCAAACTGCTGGGCGTGCCGGCCTACATCGTGATGCCCGAAAATGCTCCGCAGGTGAAAAAAGACGCGGTGAAGGGCTATGGAGCCACCGTGATCGAATGCCCTTCGACCCAAGCGGCCCGGGAAGCGGCCGTCGAAGAGGTCGTCCGGGAAAAAGGCGCTACCTTTCTCCATCCGTACAACGACTGGAATGTCATCTACGGACAGGGAACGGCAGCGGCCGAGCTGTTGGAAGAGGTTCCGGACCTGGACTTCATCCTGGCGCCGGTGGGCGGCGGCGGCCTGATGTCCGGTACGGCGATGGCCGCCGCCGCTTACGCGCCCCGTTGCGCGGCTTTCGGCGCCGAACCGCTCCTGGCTGGAGACGCCTACCTGTCGCTGCACAAGGGGAGCGTGCAAAAGGCTTTCCCGCCGCGCACCATTGCGGACGGTCTGCGCACGAGCCTGGGCGACAAGACCCTCTACACCTTGTCCCGCTACCTGAAAGACATCCTGCTGGTAGAAGAACACGAGATCGTCCAAGCGATGCAATGGGTGTGGGAACGGATGAAAATCCTCATTGAGCCTTCCTCGGCCGTGCCGCTGGCCGCCGTGCTGCACAACGAAGGGATCTTTTCCGGGGCGAAGGTGGGCATCATCCTCTCGGGGGGCAACGTCGATGCGGGCTGCGTATTCCGCCACTTGGACGAGACTATAAAGGAGAACACTAAATAAAACTATTTAATACCATGAAAAAGACATTGTTGCTTTTCTCTGCCCTGCTGATGACTTTCTCGCTGGCCTGGGCACAGGAAAAAGGCACGCCCGCGGCCGAAAACAAAAAAGCGGACGAAAATTCCACGGAAAAAGTGGCGGACAAAGTCCCCGACACGTATGCCAACGACTTTACCTACACCCCGTACACGCCTACCTTCAAGAGCGACGGATCGAACGGCAAGGTCAAAAACGTGATCCTGCTCATCGGCGACGGCATGGGCATGGCACAGGCTGTTTCGGGTTACTATGCCAACGGGAACGACCTGGCTATCCTCAAACTCAAACGACTGGGCTTCGTACGCACCTACTCGGCTTCGCATTTCACCACCGACAGCGCAGCAGCAGGCACCACGTATGCCTGCGGAGTAAAGACCACCAACGGTTTTGTGGGCATGACCCCGGATGAGAAACCGGCGGCCAACATTCCGGAAAAACTCTCCCCGAAAGGCATCGCCACGGGCGTGATCTCTACGGACAACATCTCCGGAGCTACTCCTTCGGTCTTCTACGCCCATGTAGCCAAACGGGGCGCTACGGCCGACATCCTGAGCCAGTTGCCGCTCTCCAAGCTCGACCTGTTCGCTGCCGGGTGCGAATCGCTGTGGGAAAAATACGCTCCGGAACAGGTAGCCGAATTGAAAAAAGCCGGATTTACCATCCTGAACGACTACAACCAGATTCAGGACAACCTTTCCGCGGCACGCATCGGGGTGATCACCCAGGATGCCGATGTACAGCCCGTGATGAACGGCCGGGGCGACTTCCTGCCGGCTACCGTGCGCCAGGCCATCGAATTCCTCAACGGGAAGTCCAAGAAGGGCTTTTTCCTGATGGCCGAGGGTGCCCAGATAGACTGGGGCTGCCACAACAACGATGTGAAGTACACCGTTACGGAAGTCATCGACTTCGACAAGGCGGTGAGCGAGGCCTTAAAATTTGCCGATCAGGATGGCCAGACGCTGGTGATCATCACGGCCGACCACGAAACGGGCGGTATGACGATCCCCAATGGAGATTACGACCAAAACAAAGTACGCGCGCTCTATACCGTTGGCGGACATACGGGCGTCATGGTGCCGCTCTATGCCTACGGTCCCCATTCGCAGGATTTCCAGGGAGTACAGGAAAATATCGACGTACACAAGAAGATCGTCGAGTTGCTCGAAAAGGGCAAGTGATCTCCCTCACGGGCGTTCAAGCGCAAAACGGGGGCTTCCATTCGGAAGCCCCCGTTTTGCGCTTGAACGCTTTGCTCAGATAAATAAACAACTAAAAAACACTATTAAAAACTTACACACACATACATGCCTATCGCTAAAAACGAATTGTTCTTTTCATCGAAATACGCGGTCCTTTACTGCCCCTGCAACTCGAAGCCCAACCAAAGCCCGTCGTAGTTCTCTACCAGCGCACCGATGAGCTCCGCCTGGGAACTGATCCCGGCCGCCAGATCGGTCAGGGACTTCAGCACCGAAATGAGCCGGTCGGCTTCGAAAGCCATCGACAGCGTATCGCCCGAGACGGAGACTTGCGCCCGGATCGTCGCCGGGGTTTTCGAGAGGGTGATCGTCATCATGCCGCTGTCCGTATCGAGGGTATAAGTTCCCGCGATGTCCTTTCCCTTGTATCCGAAGGAACACTCCCCCTCCGCGGCGAACGAACAGGAGAAATGCTCCATGCCCAAGGTCCGGTACACGGATTCCAAACGGGACTCCACCTGGTTCGCGGCCACCTGTCCTCCGGCCTTGGCCAAGAGGTCATCGCTCTCCAGGCAGCAATACGGGCTCGCATACTCCCACTGGCCGATCACCGCCTGCTCGGATAGCGTCTGCCCGCCTACCGTCTGCTGAAGTACGTCGCCCAATATCGATTTCCAGTCCTGCGCCGATGCTCCGGTCGAACCCAGCACCACCCAGAAGACCATCCACAGGATATTTCTCGTTTTCATCTTTCGATTTCCTTTCAAATTTCTCGAAGACAAAGATAAACCCTCCTGTTTTTCAGGTCAAAAAAAATCGACCGGCAGAGGTTTTCCGACGACCAACGGCCTTTTTTCCCCTTTTCAAAACATCCATCCGGAGGAGGACGGGCATTTGCCACAGGGGAGAAAAAGTACTATCTTTGACCCGTAAACCCATCCCCGCATGTCGAGATTCGCCGCCAACCTCAAACTGCTCCGCCACCGGAAAGGCCTCTCGCAGGACATCCTTGCCCTGGAGCTCGACCTGAAGCGCACCACGCTTTCGGCCTACGAGAACGGCCAGGCCGAACCCAATCTGGACCTGTTGGGACGCATTGCCGCCTATTTCGGCCTGCGCATCGACTCTCTGCTGGGCGTGGACCTCTCCGCCCTCACCCCGGCCGAATGGGACGAAATGCAGCGCGGCGAAACCCCGGACCTCTCCGGACGCCACCTGCGCATCCTGGCCACCAGCGTATCGCCCGACAACCTGGAAAACGTCGAAGTCGTCCCGGCCGCCGCACGCGCCGGTTACACCGCCGGGTATGCCGACCCGGAATTCGTCGCCTCCCTCCCGCACATGAGCCTGCCGTTCCTCTCGCCCGAGCGCAAATACCGCGCTTTCCCCGTCGATGGAGACAGCATGCCGCCCGTAGTAAAGGGCTCGTACGTGGTGGGACAGTACCTGCCCGACTGGAACACCCTGCGCAAAGGGCAATTCGCCATCGTGGTTACCCGGCAAGACGGCATCGTCTTCAAGAAAGTGTACCCCGATTTTTCCGCCGGGAAGCTCACCCTGGTCTCGACCAATCCCTTGTACGAACCGTACGATCTCCCGTGGGAAGAAGTCCTCGAAGTCTGGACCTTCACGGCATACGTCGCCCAGTCGGTTCTCGAACCGGGTCTCGAACCGGGACAGATCGAACAGATCCTCGCCCGCCTGCAACGCGACGTGGCCGCGCTGAAAAAGAAGACCGGGCTGTAATCCCCCCTCTCTGCCCCGCGACAAACACCCCGCTTTTCCCCGGCCCACCGTTACCGGACAAAAAGACCGAAGGAATCCATTTCTCTCCCCTTGCCTGCTGTCCCAAAGCATGGGTGCCGATCCTTTTCGCCTCGCCCGGCCTGCGTCCTCCAGATGCCCCGCAAAGAGTTTTCCAAAAGCAAGGAACGTGTACGATCGTCTCCTACAAAAAGGATGCGCTTTCTCCTCTGCTTCGTGAATGCCTCCCGAGGGGAGTCTCCTCTCACAGAGAACGAGCGGGCTTTTGTCGCTTTGTTCCTAGGCAGAGGCGGCCAGAAGGCCGCCTCTGCCCTGCTTTCCTCCGGGAGATGCGTCATTTTTCGTCCCACCGGCCCGAAAAAAGCGCTTCATTTCCATTTCTTTTCAAAATCTCGCGGTATTTTTGCCTTCGAAAGCCCAACCCTTCGGTATGAAAATCCTCATTGTAGAAGACGAACCTTCGCTGCGCGAACTGATGCAGCGCACCCTCGCCGGCGAACGCCACGTGGTAGAAACGGCCGGCACGTACGCCCAGGCGGAAGAAAAACTGGGCACCTACCAATACGACTGCGTTCTGCTGGACATCATGCTGCCCGACGGCAACGGGCTGGACCTGCTCAAAGAACTCAAGGCACAAGGTCGCCGCGAAAACGTGATCATCCTCTCGGCCAAGGATTCGATCGAGGACAAGATCCTCGGACTGGAACAGGGTGCGGACGACTACCTGCCCAAACCTTTCCACCTGATGGAACTCTCGGCCCGTATCCGCAGCGTGGCCCGGCGCAGCCGCGGCGGCGGACAACGGGGCATCGTCGTGGGCAACGTCCACCTCGATCCGGAAAGTTTCCGGGTCGAGGTGGACGGCCGGGAAGTCCCGCTGCTGAAAAAAGAATTCGACATTCTGGCCTATTTTCTCCAGCGTCCGGGACACCTGGTCGACAAATCGGTACTGGCCGAAGCCGTCTGGGGCGACCACGCGGATCAGGCGGACAATTTCCATTTCGTCTATGCCCAGATGAAAAACCTGCGCCACAAACTCTCCGAAGCCGGAGCGAACATCGAGATCAAAGCCGTCTACGGCTTCGGGTACAAACTGATCGAAAACTCCCCCTCGTAACCTTCTCACCTTGCCATGAAACTCATCCTCCGCATCGCCCTGCGTCTTTCCGCCGTCCTGCTGCCCTTGCTGGCTCTTTGGGCCGGTTTGTTCTACTATGCGCTGATGGGGCGGATCCGCGAGGAGACGGACGATGCGCTGTGGGACTACTCGGAGCTGATCATCCAGCGGATGCTGGGCGGGGAACGCCTACCCCAACTCAACGAAGGCTCGAACAACAGCTATTCCATCACACCGGTAGATTCGCTCTACGCCAGCGCCCATCCCCGGCTGGAGTATTACGATGCCGAAGTCTATATCCCCGAAAAGGAAGAAACCGAACCCGCCCGGGTAATGACCACCCTCTTCCAGGACGAAGATGGGCTGTACTACGAACTGAAAGTAGCCACCCCCACCTTTGAAAAGGACGAACTGCTGGCGACCATCTTCGGCTGGATGATATTTCTGTACCTGGTCCTGCTTGTTACCGTGATCGGGATCACGATCCTGGTGTTCCATCGCAGCATGCGCCCGCTGTACGATCTGTTGAAGTGGCTGGACGACTACCGACCGGGCGGGAAGAACCGCCCGGTCCCCAACCGGACTCGCATCGAGGAGTTCCGCCGGCTCAACCTCGCCGCCCAACAGGCCGTCGATCGCTCCGAAGCCCTATACCAACAGCAAAAACAATTCATCGGCAACGCCTCCCACGAACTGCAAACCCCGCTGGCCGTACTGAGCGGACGGCTGGAATGGCTGCTAGACCACACGGAACTCACCGAAGAACAAATGGGCGAAGTGTTGCAGATGCAGCGCACGCTCAAGCGCCTCTCCCGCCTGAACAAAACCCTGCTGCTGCTCACCAAGATCGACAACCACCAGTTCCCCGAAAGCACCACGGTAGACATCGCCTCCCTGGTGCGGGAACAGCAAGAACTCTACTGCGAGATTTTCTCCGCGCGAGACATTCACTGGAGCCTTTCCCTGCCGGAGACCTTCCCGGTACAGATGAACGAGTCGCTGGCCTCGGTGCTGGTAACCAACCTGATGAAGAACGCCTGCCTGCACAGCGAACCCGGTGCCGAGGTGCAAGTGCGCCTCGAAAACCGCACCCTGACCGTATCCAACCCGGGTGCCGCCCCCTTGGACCAGGAGCAAGTCTTCAAGCGTTTCTACCAAGGCGCCAAGAAAGAAGGTTCGAACGGACTGGGACTGGCGCTGGTAAAGGCCGTTGCGGACTATTACGGGCTTCCCATCGCCTACCGCTTTCTGGAGGGACGGCATTGTTTTTCGGTCTCATGGCCCTGAAACAAAGTTTTTCCCCCAGCCCCCGTCTCACCCTCGACCTTGTAAAGTGAATTCTTCCCCCCCCGGCGGAACTTTCCCAAAGTTCCCGTGTCCGCCCGGGCTTTTGCGAAAGGGCGTTCTGCTAACCGATATTTATATCACCGAAGCCCCTCCCCGCCCCGAAAGGGAATGCCTTCTCCTTATAAAAAAGGGGTTGCAAAAACGGTGCAGGCAGCACTCGGAGGACTGTAAAAGGGAAAAGGGGAAGAAAAAACAAAAAAAAATCATTTTTTTTGCCCGGAGGCCGAAAATTTCAAATCCGTTTCAAAATCCCTCAGGAACTTTGTGCCATCAAAAGAAAACAATTGTCCAACCAAAAAAAAGAAAAAAACCATGAAAAAACTGATGATTCTCCTCGCTGGCTTGTTCCTTTGCTCCGCTCCGGTAGCTTACGCCGACAACGACAAACCCATCACGGTCGATCAACTGCCCGAAAAAGCACAGCAGTTCATCCGCCAGCACTTCCCCAATGAAAAGGTATCTTTGGCCAAATCCGAACGCGACTTCCTGGAAGTAACCTACGAAGTGATCTTTACCAGCGGCATGAAGGTCGAATTTACCAATGACGGCCAGTGGAAAGATGTCGATTGCCGCTATGCAAGCGTTCCCAAGGGCATCGTTCCGGCACAGATCGCCCAGAAAGCCCAGGAACTCTATCCCGAGACAACCATTCGGCAGATCGACCGCGACAGCCGCGACTACGAAGTGAAGTTGTCCAACGGCTTGGAACTGACCTTCGACCTGAAGTTCAACCTGATCGACATCGACGACTAATCCCGACCGAGGAGGCCCCGCGCCTCCCAAGACAAAAACCGAGGGGCTTTCCTTCCCAGGAAAGCCCCTCGGTTTTTGTCTTTCTGCCGCCGAACAACTGTGCTGTTACGGGCGAAAGGCAGGTTCGTTTCTCATTCTTTCACCACCGGATCTTTCAGCTTGGCAGCGGCGTAGTGGTTGAAGAAGTCGGCCTGGGAGTCGAATTCCAGCACTTTCTGATGGTCGTCCAGGGCGTTCTTGATCGCTTCCCGGGAATGGAAGCTGGAGTATTCCGAAAAGGCAAATCCGCGCAGGATGGGTTTGAAACCGTAGATATTGCGCAGGTGCTGAAGCACATACACCACTCCGTCCACGTCGTAAGCGTAGATCTTGTTGGGCTCGATGGCTTTGGGTTGTTTGAGTTCGATCATGTCGGTATCGTTTTTTGTTAGTGTCTCCTGTCAAAAGAGGGACTAATTTACGCATTCTCCCCTGCAAAACCAAACGCAGTGCGCAGTTTTTATTTTCCCCACCGACGAGCCATCGCCCCGAAGAATGCTTCGGAAACCTCCGAATGCTCCTTGCGGGGAAGGAAGAGACAGACGATCACGACGGTCGCTACCGTAGCAAAGCGACATCCCATGCGCCGATCGCCCCGAACAAGAGGATAGAAAAGACCTGCCTTTTCATTCTTTTCCTTTCAAACGGAATAAAAACAATACCGGATTGTCTTCTTCTTTTACCGTAGACAATACTTCCTCGTATCGTCGAACCACACTTGCCTCCAAAGCCTCGGGGTACTTGGAAAACTGCTCCAACAAAAAGGAACGGGACGCAAGAAGACTGTACGCATCCCTCACATGAACAATCCTGTCCCCTTGCGAAAACTTCAAACTGATATTTTCAAAAGGGAAAGCCGATATTTTTTCCGCGGCGACCGTCGTCTGTTCGCCCACATCATAGATCACGGTATAGGACTTCACCCCCAACTGCACACAAAAAAACAAGTAGTCTTCTGCATGGGATATGTACTCGGGAAATAAAATATACTTGTTTTTCAAGCCATTTTTCAGAATATAGCTCGCAGGTTGGTCAAAGTATTCCGCCGGCAATTTTTTCCCGCAAAAATCCAACTGGTATCGAGGGGAAATGCCGGAATCGTCCACCGTGTACAATACGTCTTTTACATTGTCGTTCAAAAAACCCGTTCTGCCATCCGAGACATAAGCGTACGGTAGATGAAACAAAAGGGAGGACTGTATCGAAGGATCGAACGGAAGGTATTTTTGAAAATCCCCCCCGTCCTTATCGGTAGAAAACAGCAGATAATTGCCGGCTACGGGATGAGTCGCTCCCATATTCACGTAGTATATCCTACTTTCCGTCGTAAAGATCCCATAAAAAGACCAGTCCGGCGTTTTTATGGTTTTCACATACTCGCCCGACAAATCATATACCTGGACTTGTTTCCGATAGCTATCGGCCACATAGATATTTTCCTCGTCGACAAATGCATCCGTCATACTGGCGTATTCTTCCGGACCCACCCCATAGGCATGCAATTTCCCTGTACAACGCCCCTCCATGTCAAAAAAATAGACACTTTTTGATTGGGAATCGTAAATAAAGATCCGGTCTTTCCGGACAAAAATACGCTCTATCCGGCCAATAAGACATTCCCGATGTGTTTCCAACGGGACGATCACGACTCCCGATGGATCCAACTCATTCTTCAGATCATAGCTTTTCCCTGCCTTTGAGAGATCCACCACGATCTTCTGTTCGGCCGCCCCGGTGTGTTCGACCTCCTGTTTTCCTCCGCAAGAAAAAAACAAGAACGCCGAAAGACACCCCCAGGCCCATTTTTCAAATAGTTTCATCGTCTTCCAGGTATATTGTATAAAGTTTCTCACATGATAAATAAGAAAATCTTAAGCCCCCCTGCCGACCTGTTTCACGCCAAGGCAACACAAAAAACACGTCCCGGCAACGACTTCCCCCCACCTCCACAAGCGAATGCATAAACATACATTTATTTTCTTCTCTGTCAAAATGATTCGCCTGTTTTTTTCACAAACGGACACGCGAAAACGCCCCTTCCCTGTCCCGCCTTGCCGCAAGCAAGCGGCTCCCCACGGAAGGAGGACAACAAACGGATTTTTACCCCGAAAGGACTTGCCGGAAACGATTTTTTTGCCTACCTTTGCCACCGCTTTCGCTCTCGAAGGCGTAAGCATCAAACATTCATTCATTTAAAACATTTTTCAAATGTCAAACCATTACGAGACTGTTTTCATTTTAAATCCCGTTTTATCTGAGGATCAGATAAAGGAAGCAGTTAAAAAATTCGAGGACTACATTGTGGCCGCAGGCGGCGAGATAGTCAGCTACGAAAACTGGGGACTCAAAAAATTCGCTTACCCCATCGCCAACAAAAAGAGCGGTTTCTACCACCTGATGGAATTTACCGCACCGTCTTCGCTGGTGGCCGGCCTGGAGACCGAATACCGCCGCGACGAACGCGTGATGCGTTTCCTGACCGTTGCGCTGGACAAATACGGCGTGGCCTACGCCCAGCAGCGTCGCGAAAAACTCAAACAAAAGTACAACGCTTAATCCCCATCCGGTAAGAAAATGGAAAACGAGAACATCGAAAAACAGAACGCCGAAGCTCAGGCACAGGAAAAGAGCACCAGCGAGGTGCGCTACCTGACCCCCGTATCCATCGAATCGGGCAAACAGAAGAAATACTGCCGTTTCAAACGTCTGGGGATCAAATACATCGACTACAAAGACGCCGACTTCCTGCTCAAGTTCGTCAACGAACAGGGCAAGATTCTGCCGCGCCGTCTCACCGGAACGTCTGCCAAGTTCCAGAAGAAAATCGCCGCTGCCGTCAAGCGTGCCCGTCACCTGGCGCTGCTGCCCTACGTAGCCGATATGTTGAAGTAAAAACAGGAGGAAAAACAACATGGAAATCATACTGATAAAAGACGTCGAAAACCTCGGGTTCAAAGACGACGTGGTAACTGTCAAGAACGGCTACGGACGCAACTACCTCATTCCCCAGGGCATGGCCATCATCGCCACTCCTTCGGCCAAGAAACAACTGGAGGAAACCCTGCGCCAGCGCGCCCACAAAGAGGCCAAGATCGTAGCAGAAGCCAATGCACTGGCTGAAACGCTCAAGAAAGCCGAACTCCGCTTGGCTGCCAAAGCCGGAAAGACCGGAAAACTCTTCGGATCCATCACCACGGCCGACCTGGCCGAGGAGCTCTCCAAGATGGGCCACCTGATCGACAAGAAATACATCCAGATCTCCGGCGGGGCTGTCAAAGCTACCGGCAAATACACCGCCAAGATCCGTCTGCACCGCGACGTAGTGGCTTCGCTGGATTTCGAAGTCGCAGCCCTTGCAGAATAATCCGTCCGACGGAACAACTTAAGCGAGCGTTCCGAGGCCTTCGCCTCGGAACGCTTCTTTTTTGCCCGCCCCGCACCCACGCTTGATCCGACCTCCCAAACCAACCTCGGAACGCTTCCCATCCCAAAATCCCGGCACTCGTCCAGATTTTCTCCGAGCAGCCAGCCAACCCACCGGCGGAAAAAGAGGTGAAGTGCCCCAAAAACGGCAAAAAAAGCTCGTCCGATAAACAGAAGACGGAAAAATCCCCGGCGAGGCTTTCCCATACCGGCGATTTTCGTATCTTTGGTTTGGATAGACTGCCCGTTCGGCAACCCCATCGAGAAAGAGTCCGAACGGACTCGGTATCTCCGGGTTGCGGAGCCTGACTTCGACTATCCCCAAAGTGCTATGAATGAAAAAGACTATCAGGAACTCTCGCTTCTTCTAGCCGAAGGGCGGAAAAATATCGTCATCGTTACACACAAGAATCCCGACGGCGACGCGATCGGTTCGTCGCTCGGGCTGTGCCATATGCTCAACCGGGCAGGACATCACTGCCAGGTGATCACGCCCAACGACTACCCGGGATTTCTCAAATGGCTGCCGGGCGACAAGACGGTGTGGCGTTTCGAGTGGACGCGCGAGAAGAGCTCCCGGGCCATCGCTGCGGCCGACATAATCTTCTGCCTGGATTTCAACGACTTTTCCCGCATCGAGGCTTTGGGGGAAGAAGTAGCCAAAAGCCCGGCGATGCGCATCCTGGTGGACCACCATATCGACCCGGCGATCCCGGCCCGGTACGTGTATTCCGACACGCAGCGCATTGCTACTTCGGAGATGGTCTATCTCTTGGCCGAGAAGACGGGGCTTCTTCCCCACTTGGACAAGGAGGGGGCTACGTGCCTCTACACAGGGATTCTGACCGATTCGGGGCAGTTTGCCTTTCCCAAGACTTCGGCCGGAACGCACCGCATCGTCGCTTCGCTGCTGGACCTGGGGGTGGACAACTACGAGGTCTACCGGCATATCTACATGAATTTCGCTCCTTCGCGGCTCATCCTGCTGGGCGAGGCTTTGTCCAATCTGCATTTCTACACCGATTGTGCAGCGGTGTGCATGACCCTGACCCAGGACGAACTGGATCGGGGCGGTTTTCACAAGGGCGATACCGAGGGGTTCGTCAATTACGGCCTGACCATGCGGGGGATCAACCTTTCGTGCATCTTTGTGGAAAACCGGGGCGAGGGCATCATCAAAGTGTCGCTGCGCTCCAAGGGACGTTTCTCGGTCAACGATATGGCGCGGGAATTCTTTTTTGGGGGCGGACATCTCAACGCTGCGGGAGGGCAGCTTCCCTATACCGACATGCAGCAGGCGGTGGCTACTTTCGAGCGGGCGGTAACGCAATACCGGCAGCAGATTCTTTCGTCCCTCGAAGAATGAGAAAACAATAACAAAAAGCATCCCCGTTAAG
>ERZ857882.3002-NODE-3002-length-16631-cov-4.214406_pt1 | contig 16631 bp, 16 predicted proteins | sample MGYA00519697_ERZ857882 | MGnify/ENA primary metagenome ERZ857882 (study PRJEB31778, sample SAMEA3449373) | human gut metagenome | biome: human gut; feature: human-associated habitat; material: faeces | place: United Kingdom | collected 2010/2012 ...
CGCCCACGTAGATGCCCTCCTTCCGCTCCTTGGAGATGTCGCGGAACGCACCGGACACCTTTCCCACGGCCACCATGGCCACGAGCATGGCCGCCGTCAGCAGAAGGGCGATGACGCCGCACACGGTCTTGCCCACGTGCACCTTTCCCTTGCCCAGCTGCAGCCAGATGTGCAGGCCGTTGAGCAGCGCCAGGCCGCCGGTGATGGCCCACACGATGCCCTTGTTCAGCAGGCCCGAGGTAAACAGCATGATCACCAGCACAACGCTGGCCACTGCCATCAGGCCCATGCAGGCCAGGCAGAAGATCTTCTGCCCGTTTATAGTCTTATTGTTTTTTTCGCTCATTTTTGATTCCTCCCATAGGGTCTCACTTAGGGTCTCACTGTCACCGGATGACACCGTGCTTACGGTAGAAATTCCCCAGCTCGCCGTTGCGCTGACCGCCCCAAAGCTGGATGATATTCACGCCGGAGGAGGTATTGGCCTCGATGACGCAGTTGGTGCCGTCCTCCATCTTCACCACATCCCACGCCACAAAGTGCAAAAAAGGCAGGCTCTCCGCCAGGCTCACGATCTCCGCCTTGGTCTGCTCCCAATCCGGGATTATCACCTGGTCAAAGCGGATGCCGGAGTCCGGATGCTCCTCATAAATCTGCGTGGTATGCAGGGACCCTGCATGGGACAGCCGCCCCGTTTCCAGGTCGATCCTGCACACAAGGCCACCCTGGCTGGCGTTGTCCACAGGGATGGTCTTGGCCGTGCCCACCCGCTGCACGGCGAAAAACAGCTTGATCCTGCCGCTGTCAGGATCCCGCAGGGTGATCATGCGGATAGTGTTGCAGGTCTTGTCATACAGCCCCGCTGCGTAGGCGTGCTGGGTGATGGTCTCGGAGAGATACCACTCGCTTTCCTTTTCGAATAACCGCTTCATTTCCTCGGCGGATTTTTTCTCCTGATCCACCCAAAAGTCCTGTCCGTCATAGCGCAGGCGGTGTACGCCGTTGCCCTTGCCCTTGCCGAAGGGCTTCATAAACGCCTCCCGGCGCCGGCGCAGGGTCTCCACGGCCACGGCGCCGTCCTTTGTGCAGTGGCCTGCATCCACAATGCCCGCCCGGGTCTTCACCAGATAGACCTCCGGCACCCGGACATACTGCCGCAGCACCTCCGTGGCCACCACCTTGTTGTTGAGCATCTGGTCAAAGGGCTCATTTATGTAGCGGGAGCGATACCAATCAAACTCCGACAGGTACTCTTTCTTTTTCTTCCCGTCCAGGGCGTACAGCGCCCACTGGTCGGCCAAAAAACCGCCGCAGAAGTTGGCCCGCAGCTTTGTAAGAAAGCCCACCTTCATGTGGTTGGGGGCAAACACGATCCGCCGCCAATACAGCACAAACAGCCGCAGGCGGTTAAAGCAATTCCGATACAGTTTAAAAACGTCCATATATGTACTTCTTTTCTTTTTTGGATTTCGCCGCAGGCGGTCCGGTCAGCAATTCGCCTTTTCCGCAAAGCGCCGATATTCTTCCTCTGTGTTAAAGCCGGTGGTCTCGTCCTCAATGCGGCATATCTCCGCACAGCCATCCCGCTGGGCCATTTCATACAGCTGCCAGCCACGGCATGCGGGATCCTTCTCCTTCAGCTTCCGGATGCAGTCCTTTTGGTAGGCGCCGTCTGCCACCTTCACGGCAAATACCTCCGTGTCGTTCCTGGCAAAGCCCAGGGCCTTCACCGGCATCTCCACGATCCGGCGGATAGCCTGCTCGGTGTAGTACACATCGCCGTATAAGAAGCAGACATCATCATCGATCAGCTCCCAGGTAAAGCGGTCGATCTCGCAGCTGTTGCTTTTCGGCTCATAGCGCACGGCTCCGGGAGCCTCATAGTCGGGGTTATGGGATGTAATAATGACCTGTGCCTCCGGCGCATAGCGCTGGGCCAGCCGCGCTGTGCGCAGCAGGATAGGCTCGCCGTGGACGGGGAGCAGATGCTTGGGAACCTGTTGATTATTCCACCGCTTCATCTTCCCGTCTGCCATAATGATGAATCTTTTTATAGCCATAGTTCGTTTCTGCCAAGCAAGAAAGAAAAGTGACCGTTTGTTTTTTCTCTTGCATCTCCTCATTTTAGATGTAAATGCAACATTTTGCCCGCTACAGGGCGTAGCAATGCCCATATAGCATGTAAATGCATGTTATATTATATTCTATTTCCTTCGCAAAGTAAAGCCCCTAAGGAGAAAATGGACAAAAAAAGGGAAAAATGCAGAATCTGCGATGTTTTTCATATCCACTGTGCTAAGCCGGCGCCCCAAAGTCACCCCTCTCCGCTTAATTTCGGTAAATTTCGTCCGTTTCTTGTCCTCCCCCTCTCTTTTTTTTACAAAACTATTGACGGTTATGGTCCTACAGGTGTATACTACACACATCTTGTGAACCGTCGCTCACGACATGCGGATGAGGAAGAAACATGTATAAAAAGCTTGATGAAAAAACCCTGGATCTCATTTTGGAGACCGGCATCGACCAGTTCGCCCAGTGCGGCCTGGACCGAGCCAATATCAATACCATCGCCAAGGCCGCCGGCGTTTCCGTGGGCGTCCTCTATAAGTATTTCGGCGATAAGGACAGCTTTTTCCTGGCCTGCGTGCGTCACTCCCTGTCCCTGCTGGACCAGGTCCTGCAGGAAGCCGTGGCCCACGAGACGGATATTGAGTCCGGCATCCGCAGCATCGTCAGCGCCTTGATCGTCCACGCCCGGGATCACCAAAACCACAACGCCCTCTATAATGAGATCACCTCCGGCGGCTGCAAAAAGTACGCCCGTGAGCTGGCCCGGGAGATCGAGGGCCGCACCGCCGTGGTCTACGCTCGGCTTTTGGATAATGCCCGCGCCGCCGGCACCGTGGATCCCACTCTGGATCCCAAAGCCTTTGCCTTTTTCCTGGACAATCTGTTTATGATGCTGCAATTCTCCTTCAGCTGCGAGTATTACCGGGAGCGTATGGCCATCTTCCTGGGCAAGGACTCCGCCGATGAGCCGGAAAAAATGACGGAATCGTTTATGCACTTCATCAAAAATGCATTAAAAATAGGAGGGGATCGCCTTGTATGTGATTGCGTATGACGTTGGCACCACCGGCGTCAAGACCTGCCTTTTTGAGGTGAGGGACACCATTCGCCTGCTGGCCGGGGCGTACGAGGCCTATGGGCTCTACATCCTACCGGGCGGCGGCGCGGAGCAGGACGCCGACGAGTGGTGGGCGGCCATGGCTAAAAGCACCCGCCGCCTGCTGGAGAAAACCAGCACGGATCCCAAGGCCATTGCGGGCATCTCTTTCTGCTCACAGATGCAGGGCTTGGTGCTGGTGGATGAGGCAGGCCGTGCCCTGCGCCGGCCCATGAGCTATATGGACCAACGGGGCGGCAAGGAGTTTGCCGCCTGTCAAACTCACGGCATCACCATCTCCGGCGTGAATGCCCTCATGCTTCTGCGCAGCCTGCGGCGCACCCGGGCCGCTTCCACCAGCGTTAAGGATCCCCTGTGGAAATACAAGTGGGTCCAGAAAAACGAACCGGAGGTCTACGCTCGGATACATAAATGGCTGGACGTGAAGGAATACCTCATCGGCCGCTGCACGGGCCGGTTTGTCATGACTCGTGACTCGGCCTACTCCACCTTTCTCTATGACAGCCGCCCCGGCAAGGGCCGCTGGAGCCGTGAGCTGTGCCGGATGTACGGGGTGAATTTTGACCATATGCCCCGGATCATCGAGTGTACGGACGTGGCCGGGCCTCTGACACTCCAGGCGGCAGAGGAGCTGGGCCTGGCAGAGGGCTGCCCCGTTTACGGCGGCGGCGGGGATGCCACCCTCATCGGCGTGGGCGAGCTGGTACACTACCTGGGCGACAGTGTGGCACTGGTCTGCGCCGTGGATCAGGAGACGGTGGAGGCCGCCAAGAAGCTGGTGAAGGTGGAGTACGAAGTCCTGCCCGCCGTCCACAACCCCACCGAGGCCGCCGCCCCCGGCGCGCCGCTGGTGTTCGACGAGGAGGAGAGCAACGTCCAGGCCTACAAGCACGTCTCCCGCGGCAATGCCGAGGGCGCTATCAAAAACGCCAAATATGTGCTGACCGAGCACTTCTCCACCCCGTGGACGGAGCACGCCTTCCTGGAGCCGGAGTGCTGCGTGGCGCTGCCGCTGGATAACGGCGGCGTAAAGCTGCTGACCACGGACCAGAGTGCCCACACCACCATGCATGAGTGCGCGTCCATGCTGGGCGTGGACTACGACCACTGCCAGGTGCAGAACTGCCTGGTGGGCGGCGGCTTCGGCGGCAAGGAGGATATGTCCGTGCAGCACCACGCGGCGCTGCTGTGCTATCTGACAAAGCGCCCCGTCAAGTTCAAGCTCAGCCGCCAGGAGTCCATCCTCGTCCATCCCAAGCGCCACAGCATGGACATGGACTTCACCATGGGCTGCGACGAAAACGGCATCATTCAGGGTGTCAAGGCCAGCGTGGTATCCGACACCGGCGCGTTTGCCTCTCTGGGCGGCCCCGTGCTGGAGCGTGCCTGCACCCACGCCGCCGGTCCCTACGCCTACGAGAACTTCGAGATCGAGGGCCGCGCCTACTACACCAACAATCCCCCCGCCGGCGCCTTCCGGGGCTTCGGCGTCACCCAGACCTGCTTCTGCACCGAGACGCTGCTGAACCAGATGGCCGACCTGGTGGGCATCTCCCCCTGGGAGATCCGCTACCGCAACGCCATTCGCCCCGGCGGCGTGCTGCCCAACGGCCAGATCGTGGACGACTCCACCGGTCTGGTAGAGACGCTGGAGGCCATCAAGCCCGCCTATGACGAGGCGGTGAAAAACGGCGATCCGGTGGGTATCGCCTGCGCCATGAAGAACGCCGGCGTAGGCGTGGGCATTCCCGACTGGGGCCGCTGCAAGCTCATCGTGGAGGACGACGGCAAGGTGCACATCTACTCCGGCGCCAGCTGCATCGGACAGGGACTGGGCACCGTGCTGGTGCAGGTGGTGGTCACCAACACCGGGCTGCACCGGGACGATATCGTCTACGAGCGCAGCAATACCTGGATCGCCCCCGACTCCGGCGACACCTCCGGCTCCCGCCAGACCCTTGTCACCGGCGAGGCTACACGCCGCGCCTGCGAAAAGCTGAAGGCGGAGCTGGACGCCGGCAAATCCCTTGCCGACCTGAAAGGCACGGAGTTCTACGGCGAATATCTGGCCAAGACCGACCCCCTGGGCGCCGACGTACCCAACCCCGTCAGCCACGTGGCCTACGGCTACGCCACCCAGATGTGCATTCTGGATAAGGAGACGGGGCGCATCAAGAAGATGGTGGCCGCCCACGATGTGGGCAAGGCCGTGAATCCCCTCAGCGTGGAGGGGCAGATCGAGGGCGGCGTGGTCATGTCCATGGGCTTCGCCCTGACGGAGAAGTACCCCATCGACGAGAACTGCAAGCCCACCGCCAAATACGGTATGCTGGGCCTGTTCCGTGCCAACCAGATCCCGCCGGAGATCCAGGCCATCGTGGTGGAGAAGCCTGGGCTGAACGTGGCCGGCGGTGCCATTGGCATCGGCGAGATCACCTCCATCCCCACCGCCCCTGCCATTGCCGACGCCTATTACCGCCTCACCGGCGAACGGGAATTCAGTCTGCCGCTGAAGAACACCCCCTACGCACCCAAGAAATAAACGTAAAAGAGCACCCCAAAGGGGTGCTCTTTCATATCTGTCTATCCTCCTGTACCGCGGCCAGCGCCTCCACCGTATCCACATCCCGCAGCTCCGCCGCGGACGTCTCATACAGCAGCAGCGCGTCCGGGTGTGCGCGGATGACCACGTTGCCGCCCACATCGCCCTCCAGCGCCATCAGCTCCGGGAAAAACTTCCGGGGAAAGATGCACGGGTTGCCCCGCACGCCGTTATGGGCCAGGCCCACGATATGGTCCGGATGCGTCCGGAAATATTCGATCTCCCGCCGCACGGTATCCTGCTCCAGAAGCGGCTGATCCGCCACCTGATATAGAATAGCGTCGCAGCCGGCCATGGCCTCGGTGCCCAGACGCACCGTGCGGCTCAGGCCGTCCTCCGGACGGTCGTTCCGCACCACCGTGAAGCCGAATTCCTCTGCCAGCGCCGCGGCGGCATCGTACTGCGTCACCACCGTCACCTGCGCGAATTCCTCCGCCGGCACCGCCTCCAGCGAACGGCGCAGCAGACTTTTTCCGTCCACCACAGCCTCCAGCTTATTACGCCCGAAGCGGCTGCCGCTGCCCGCCGCCATGACCAGGCAGCCGATCCGCAGCTCCGCCATGCAAACCACCCTCTTTCGTGTGTTCCAGTGTATCAGCTTCAGTATGCCCCGTCAAGCTTTGCCGTATCGTTATTCCGAAAATAAAATCACGCTTTCGCTGTACATTTCCCCTGTCCCGTGCTATAATTTTCGTGAATATGTATCATTAGCAAAAAATATAGACGACATTTCCAAGTTTTGCAACAGGAGGCTGCCTACTATGAGTAAGGTGGGAAAGAGCGAGATCCGTGTGGACGCCTTTGACAAGGCCACCGGGCGGACAAAATACTACGAGGACCGTATGCCTGCGGGCGCGCTGTATGCCCGCATCAAGCACGCCACTATCGCCCACGGCTACGTCAAGTCCATTGACACGTCCGCGGCTGAGGCGATCGAGGGCGTGGTGAAGGTGCTGACCTGCTTCGACGTGCCGGAGCACTGCTTCCCCACGGCGGGTCATCCCTGGTCCATGGATCCCGGCCATCAGGACGTGGCCGACCGCAACCTGCTGAACCGCCATGTGCGCTACTACGGCGATGATATCGCCGTGGTCATCGCCGAGGATGAGGTGTCCGCCATGCAGGGCGTCCGCGCCCTGAAGGTGGAGTATGATGAGCTTCCCTTCGTGCTGGACGTGCAGAAGGCCATGGAGCCCGGCGCGCCCCAGCTCCATGAGGGATATTCCAACAACATCCTCAAGCACTCCGATATCCGCAAGGGCGACTATCAGGCTGCCATTCAGGAGCCGGGGCTCATCAAGGTGGAGGGCTGGTACGACACGCCTACCGTGCAGCACAGCCACATCGAGAACCACGGCTGCTTCGCCTATGAGGAAAACGGCCGTATCGTCGTGGTGGCGTCCACCCAGATCCCCCATATCATCCGCCGCATCGTGGGCCAGGCCCTGGGCCGTCCCTGGGCGGACATTCAGATCATCAAGCCCTACATCGGCGGCGGCTTCGGCAACAAGCAGGACGCCCTGTATGAGCCCCTGTGCGCCTGGTGCACCACGCAGGTGGGCGGCCGCTGCGTCCGTATCGACTGTACCCGGGAGGAGACGTTCGTCTCTAACCGCGTGCGCCACGCCATCCGCTTCCACATCGTCACCTGGCTGCACAAGGACGGCTCCATTGCCGCGCGGAAGGTAGAGTGCTTCTCCAACCAGGGCGCTTACGCCTCCCACGGTCACTCCATCGTGGCCAAGGCCATGGGCTCCTTCCCCCAGATCTATCCCTGCGACAATTTCGAGGGTGACGCGTGGACGGTGTACACCAATCGCCCCGCGGCCGGCGCCATGCGTGGCTACGGCATGCCCCAGGCCTCCTTTGCCGACGACGCCAACATCGACGAGTGCGCCAAGGCCGTGGGCATGGATCCGCTGGAATACCGCATGAAGTACATCATGCCCAAGGGCTTCCACGACGGCTTCTCCGGCAACACCAACTACTACGACTCCTTCCGTGAGTGCCTGGAAAAGGGTAAGAAATACATAGAGTACGACAAAAAGAAGGCCGAGTACGCCAAGGATACCGGCAACATTCGCCGGGGTATCGGTGTGGCGGCGTTCTGGTACAACACCGCCGTCTATCCCATCTCGCTGGAGACCTCCAGCAACCGTATGCTGCTGAATTTGGACGGCACCGTCACCATGCAGTGCGGCGAGACGGAGATCGGCCAGGGCGCTGATACCGCTTACGCCCAGATGACCGCCGAGGCCGTGGGCCTGAAGAGCTACCGGGACGTCCGCGTGGTCTCCTGCCAGGATACGGATATCACGCCCACCGGCCTGGGCGCTTACGCCAGCCGCCAGACCTATGTGGCCGGCTTCTCCATCCGGCAGACCGCCACCCTGCTGCGGCAGAAGATCCTGGCCTACGCCACCAAGCTGACCCGCCAGGCCGTGGACAATATGGACATCGTGGACGGCAATATCGTCCGCAAGCAGGATGGCGCGGTGCTCATGAGCCTGAGTGAGCTGGCCATGACCGCCCAGTACAACGCGGCGGACAGCGAGCACATCACCGCCGAATCCACCTACACCATCCGCAACAACGCCTACTCCTTCGGCTGTACCTTCGCCGATGTGGAGGTAGACATCGCCCTGTGCAAGGTCAAGCTGAACAAGATCATCAACGTTCACGACTGCGGCAGTCTTATCAATCCCGCCCTGGCGGAGGCCCAGGTCCACGGCGGTATGTCCATGGCCATCGGCTACGGTATGAGCGAGCAGCTGCTGTTCGATGAAAAGACCGGCAAGCCCCTGAACAACAATCTGCTGGACTACAAGCTGTCCACCTTTATGGATCACCCCCATCTGGAGGCGCAGTTCGTGGAGAATCCCGAGCCCACCTCCCCCTTCGGCACCAAGGCGCTGGGTGAGCCGCCGGCCTGCTCCGGCGCGCCGGCCATCCGCAACGCCATTCTCAACGCCACCGGCGTGGCCATCGACTGCACACCCATCACGCCCCACGTGCTGTTCGCCGAGTTCAGCAAGGCGGGCCTGATCCACGACAGCTGGAATGAAAAGGAGGGCAACTAAGCCATGTATGATATGAAAGCCTTATACGAGGCCTCCAGCGTGGAAAACGCGGTGGCCCTCCGTCTGGAGCATCCGGAAGCCCAGATCATCGCCGGCGGCAGCGACGTACTGGTGCAGATGCGCGAGGGCAAGCGCGCCGGTGCGGAGCTGATCTCCATCTACGGGCTGGACGAGCTGCGCGGCATCACCATTGACGCCGACGAGCACATCCGCATCGGCAGTCTGACCAGCTTCTCCCACATTACCCGCGACCCCATCATCCAGCAGTATATCAACGTGCTGGGTGAGGCCGTGGATATGGTGGGCGGCCCCCAGATCCGCAACATCGGCACCATCGGCGGCAACACCTGCAACGGCGTGACCTCCGCCGACTCCTCCTCCACCCTCCACGCATGGGATGCCATCGTGGAGCTGACCGGTAAAAACGGCGTCCGCCGCCTGCCCATCCATGAGTTCTATATCAAGGCCGGCAAGGTGGACATCCGCGCAGAGGACGGCGAAATTCAGACCGCCATCCTTATCCCCAAAGAGAGCTATGACCGCTGCTATGGCCACTACATCAAGTACGCCATGCGGAACGCCATGGACATCGCCACCCTGGGGTGCAGCGTCAACGTCCGGCTCAGCGAGGACAAGAAGACCATTGAGCGTGCCCGCATCGCCTACGGCGTAGCTGGCCCCGTGCCCCTGCGGTGTGCCAGCGCTGAAGCGGCAGCCCAGGGCAAGCCCCTGACCGAGGAGACGGTGGAGACTTTTGCCCACGCCATCCTGGACGATATCAACCCCCGTGACAGCTGGCGCGCCAGCAAGGCCTTCCGGCAGCACATCGCCGTGGAGATCGCCAAGCGCTGTCTCGTAAAATCCATTGAGCTGGCAGGAGGTGAGCTGGCATGAGCAAGCAGTATAAGCTGATCCGCTGCAATATCAACGGCAAGGACGTAGAGAAGATGGTGGACGTTCGCGCCAGCCTGACCGATATGCTCCGCAACGACTATCACCTGACCTCCGTGAAAAAGGGCTGCGAGGTAGGCGAGTGCGGTGCCTGCACCGTCCTCATCGACGGCGAGACGTTCAACTCCTGCATCTATCTGGCCGTGTGGGCCGACGGCAAGCACATCCGCACACTGGAGGGCTTGCTCAGCCCCGACGGTGAGCCCAGCGACATCCAGCAGGCCTTTATGGAGGAGTCCGCCATCCAGTGCGGTTTCTGCACCCCCGGCTTTCTGATGACTGCCGTGGAGATCCTGGACAGCGGCAAGCTCTACTCCGACGCGGAGCTGCGCAAGCTGCTCTCCGGCCACCTGTGCCGCTGCACGGGCTATGAGAACATCCTGCGGGCGGTGAAAAAGACCATGTACCGCCGCCTGGGTATGGAGATGCCCACCATTTGATGCCCGCAAAAAGGCCGCCCGGATGGGCGGCCTTTTTTATTTCTCTGTGCAGAAGCCGAACAATTCCCGAAACAGCTCCTGTCCGTAGGCATCCAGCTTTCGGCAGTACGCGTCATAGGCCTCCATGATCTGTCGGGCCTCGTCGGTAAGCTGCGCGCCGCCGCCGCCGGAGCCACCGATGGTGGACCGGAGCAGTTTGCAGCCGAAGCCCTGCTCCGCCGCCCGGACGATGCTCCACGCCTTGGAATACGCCATGTTCATGGAGGCCGCGGCCGCGCGCAGGGAATGGTTCTGCGCCACCGCGCCCAACAGCCGGTGAACCCCGGGACCGTAGCACTTTTCCTCCGCGAACAGGCGGGCGGTGATATGGACGATGATGTTGTCGTTCACTGAAGCACCTTCTTTCCTTTCGTGGGTCCATTTTACCAGACCTGCGTCCCCCCGTCAACGGGGCTTTGTTGACAACCCTCTCTCGTTGTGTTATTGTACGGATAACGAAAGGATGGTTAGCTATGCTTGTTTTGATACGCGGCGCAGGCGACATTGCCACCGGCATCGCTTTGCGGCTGTACCGCGCCGGGATACAGGTGGTCATGACCGACCTGCCCCGCCCCACCGCCATACGGCGGACGGTGTGCTTCTCCCCCGCCATCACCGACGGCGAAACGGTGGTAGAGGATGTGCGGGCCGTCCGCGCCGACAGCCCGGCGCAGGCGCTGTCCCTGCTGGCGCAGGGTGCGGTACCCGTCCTCCCCGACCCGGAGTGCCTGTGCCGTAAGCAGCTGCACCCGGATGCCCTGGTGGACGCCATACTGGCCAAGCGCAATCTGGGCACCCACATCAGCGATGCCCCCGTGGTGGTAGGCATCGGGCCCGGCTTCACCGCCGGAGAGGACTGCCACGCGGTAGTGGAGACCATGCGCGGCCACACCCTGGGCCGCGCCATCTATCAGGGCAGCGCCCTGCCCAACACCAACATCCCCGGCCTCATCGGCGGCTACGCCGGCGAGCGCGTGCTCCGCGCCCCGGCGGACGGCATCTTCACCCGGATACTGGACATCGGCGACGAGGTCCAGCCCGGTGACATCGCCGGGACCGTAAACGGTCAGCCCATGAAATGCACCATCGGCGGCGTGGTGCGGGGTATCCTACCCAGCGGCACGCCGGTACACCTGGGAATGAAATCCGGCGACGTGGACCCACGGTGCCAACCGGAATACTGCACCACCGCCTCGGACAAGGCGCTGGCCGTGGGCGGCGGCGCACTGGAGGCCATACTGCACCTGACCGGTGCACTGCGATAGGAGACAAATCATGGAAGAACAGGACATCAAACTGACAAAGCTGACCAAGTGCGCCGGCTGCGGCGCCAAGGTGGGCGCAGGCGTGCTGGCGCAGCTGCTGGAGGGCATCCGCGTGCACCACGACCCCAACCTGCTTGTGGGCTTCGACAAGAGCGACGACGCATCGGTATATAAGATCAGCGACGAGCTGGCCCTGGTGCAGACGGTGGACTTCTTCCCCCCCATCGCCGACGACCCCTATCTCTTCGGCCAGATCGCCGCCACCAACGCCCTCAGCGACGTGTATGCCATGGGCGGCGAGCCGAAGCTGTGTCTGAACATCATGGCCGTGCCGGAGGATATGCCGAAGGAGGCCGTGCATGACATCCTTCGGGGCGGCTATGACAAGGTCTACGAGGCCGGGGCCCTGATCACCGGCGGTCACAGCATCCTGGACGATGAGCCGAAATACGGTCTGGCCGTGACCGGCTTTGTTCACCCGGACAAAATGCTCACCAATTCCGCCGCGCGGCCCGGCGACGTGCTGGTACTGACCAAGCCCATCGGCATCGGCGTGCTGACCAGCGCCGGGAAGGCCGACCTGCTGACGAAAGAGACGGTGGACTTCATGAACCGGATGATGACCACCCTGAACAAGGCCGCCCGGGACGTGATGGTCCGCTATCGGGTCCACGCCTGCACCGACGTGACCGGCTTCGGTCTGATGGGCCACGGCTTCGAGATGGCCCAGGGCAGCGACGTGGCACTGCATATCGACGTGTCCGCCATCGACCTGATCCCGGAGGCACTGGAATTCGCCCGGATGGGCGTGCTGCCCGCCGGTATGTACCGCAACCGCAGCTTCGCCGAAGCCGGTGTGGACGTGGGCACCACCGAGCTGGCCGTACAGGACCTGCTGTTCGACCCCCAGACCTCCGGCGGCCTGCTGATGGCCGTAGACCCTGCGGACGCGGACGCGCTGCTGGCGGAGCTGACACCGGTAGTGCCCAGCGCCCAGCGCATCGGCACCGTGGGCGAATATCACGGCGGCAAGCGTATTCTTCTGCGATAACCAAAAACCGGGCGGCAGTGCCGCCCGGTTTAATTCATGCCAAGGCCCGTATGGCCGCCAGTGCCGCGTCCACGTCCGCTTCCGTGCTGGCCCAGCCCAGCGAAAACCGCACAGTGCCCTGGGGAAACGTCCCCAGGGTTTTGTGGGCCGAGGGCGCACAGTGCAGGCCGCAGCGGGTCAGGATGCCGTACTGCGCTTCCAGCGCATAGGCCATCTCGGCGTTGTCGCGGCGCAGGAAGTCCACGGAGATGACGCCCACCCGACGGTCCATATTCCGGGGACCCACCAGTCGGACCCCGGAAATATCCGCAAGACCGTCCAGAAACCGGGCGCACAGCGCCCTCTCGTGCTGCCGCAGAACGTCCACGCCCGTCTCCTCAATAAAGCGCAGGGCCGCCTCCCAGCCGTAGCAGCCGGGGAGATTGGCCGTACCGGACTCAAATCGGTCCGGAAGATAGGGCGGCAGGTACTCGCTGTCCGAGGCACTGCCGGTGCCGCCGGCGATCAGAGGCGTCAGCTTTTGGGCGAAATCGTCCCGCAGCAGCAGCGCGCCCACGCCGCCGGGGCCCAGCAGCCCCTTGTGGCCCGGTACCGCCATGGCACTGAGGCCGAAAGCCTGAAAGTCCACAGGGAGGTGTCCCGCCGTCTGGGCGGCGTCCAGCGCAAAGGGCACGCCCTTTTCCGCGCAGATGCGGCCGATAGCCGCCGCGTCCTGTACCACGCCGCAGACATTGGAACCGTGGGCCATGATGACCAGCCTCGTATTCTCCCGGAACAGCCCCGGCAGGGCGTTCAGGTCCGCGAAGCCCTCGGCGTCACAGGGAACGCGGCTGACCGCCACCCCCGGCAGGCGCAGCAGCGGCCGCATGACCGCGTTGTGCTCCATGCTGCTGACGATGCAGTGGTCGCCGGGACGCAGAAGACCGGAGATGATCATATTCAGCCCCGCCGTAGCACCCGGCGTCAGAATAACGTGAGTAGGCGGCTCCGGGAAATCGAACAGCCGGGCCAGCCGCTGCCGCAGTGTCAGCGTCACCAGCCCCGCCTCCTGGGCGGCGGTATACACGGAACGGTTCACGTTGGCTCCCACGCAGTCCAGATAGTATTTCATCCGGTCGCTGACCCCCGCCGGCTTGGGGAACGACGTGGCGGCGTTGTCAAGATAAATGGCCTCCATGCAGGCACCTCCTCACAGCTCGTGACCCATCATACCACAGAAAGTGAAGTTTGTCACGGTCTTGACTTTTCCGGTACAGTGTCGTATAATGGCATCGCTATTCTTTAATAGAAATAACGCGAAGGAGAGACACATCACATGAAAAAAGTAAGTTGGATCGTGGTCATCGCCGGCGCGGTGGTCGGTCTGGCCGCTTTGGTGCTGACCCATCTGGGCAACCCCGCCAACATGGGCTTCTGCATCGCCTGCTTCCTGCGGGACATCACCGGCGCGGTGGGTATGCACGGCGCAGCCAAGGTGCAGTATGTCCGGCCGGAGATCATCGGTCTGGTGCTGGGTGCGTTCGTCATGTCCGTGGCCACCAAGGAGTTCCGGGCCAAGGCCGGCTCCTCCCCCGCCACACGCTTCGTGCTGGGCGCCTTCGTCATGATCGGCGCGCTGGCCTTCCTGGGCTGCCCCCTGCGGATGGTCCTGCGTATCGGCGGCGGCGACCTGAACGCCGTGGTAGGCCTGGTGGGCTTCACCCTGGGCATCTTCATCGGCATCCAGTTCCTCAAGCGCGGCTTCTCCCTGAAGCGGGCCTATCCCGTTGGGAAGGGCGAGGGCGGCGTGCTGCCCATCATCATGACCGGCCTGCTGATCCTGGTCATCGCCGTGCCCAGCCTGTTCAAGTTCAGTGAGGAGGGCCCCGGCTCCAAGCACGCGCCCATGCTGGCTGCACTGCTGATCGCCGTGGTGGTAGGTGCTCTGGCCCAGCGCGCCCGCCTGTGCATGGTGGGCGGTATCCGCGACGCCATGCTGTTCAGAGATTTTAAGCTGCTGTACGGCTTCGTAGCCATCTTTGCGGTCGTTCTGGCGGGCAGCCTGATCACCGGCAGCTTCAAGCTGGGCTTTACGCTGCAGCCCATTGCCCACAGCAGCCAGCTGTGGAACCTGCTGGGTATGGTCCTGGTGGGCTGGGGCAGCGTACTGCTGGGCGGCTGCCCGCTGCGTCAGCTGATCCTGGCCGGCGAGGGCAACGGTGACAGCGCCGTGACCGTGTTCGGCATGATCGTGGGCGCGGCCTTTGCCCACAACTTCGGTCTGGCCGGCAACGCCGACGCCATGAACGAGGCCAAGGAGATCGTGGTGGGCGGTCTGTCCAACAATGGCAAAGCAGCCGTGTGTCTGGGTATCCTCATCATGCTGGGTGTGTCCCTGTGGAATATGCCCAAGGCTGTCAGCGCGCCTGTTGAGGCCGCCAAGTAAAGGAGGAACATCACAATGACTGTTGACGCAAGAGGTTATTCCTGCCCCATGCCCGTGGTGATGGTGCAGAAGGCCGTAAAGGCCGACGCCCCCGCCACCCTGGAGGTGCTGGTGGACAACCAGTGCTCTGTGGAGAATGTCACCCGCTTCGCCGAAAACAGCGGCTACAAGGTCGCCGTGGCGCCGGAGGGTCAGGACTTCCGTCTGTCCCTGTCCAAATGAGCCGCTATATCGCCACGTTCCACACCCATCTGTCCGCCCTGCTGACCTGCCAGCGCCTGACGGCGGCGGGGGTCCGGGCCCGGATGATGCCGGTGCCCCGCAAGCTCAGCGCCTCCTGCGGCACCTGCGTGGACTACGAGGCATCGGAGCCGCTGCTGGAGCAGATGGACACCGATGTGGAGCGCGTGTTCGCCGTGGCTGGTGAGACATACACCCTGCTGCTGGAAAACGAATGAAAAGAAGTGGCCGCCTCCGCGGTCACTTCTTTTCATTCCCGGCCCTCGGGCCGTGGCGCTTATTTTTTGTTTTTACGGGCCAGACGGGCGATGTCGCCCACACCGTCCAGAATGACGTTGGGCTGATAGGCATACGTCTCCACCGTTTGACGGGTGGACACACCGGAGAGCACCAGCACCGTGGACATACCGCTTTCCAGTCCGGAGATAACGTCGGTGTCCATGCGGTCGCCCACCATCACCGCGTCGGCGGAGTGGCAGTGCAGCAGCCGCAGGCCGGTCCGCATCATCAGGGGGTTGGGCTTGCCGCAGAAATAGGCCTGCTTGCCGGTGGCCATCTCGATGGGGGCCACCAGAGCGCGGCAGGCCGGAGCAATGCCGCTTTCGATGGGGCCGGACACGTCTGAGTTGGCGCCGATGAGCTTGGCACCGGCCATGACCAGGTTCACCGCCTTGGTCAGCGTATCCAGGGAATAGGTGCGGCCCTCGCCCACCACCACGTAGTCCGGGTTCACGTCGTTCATGGTGAGGCCCGCGTCGTACAGGGCGTTCAGCAGCCCCGCCTCGCCGATGGCGAACACGGAGCAGCCAGGGGACTGATCCTTCAGGAAGGCCGCCGTGGCCAGGGCACTGGTATAGAAATGCTCCTCCGGCACATCCAGTCCCATCCGGGCCAGCTTCTGCTGCAGCTCACGGGGCGTGTAGCCGCTGTTGTTGGTCAGGAACAGGTACTCCTTGTTCTCCTCATGCAGCCACTGGATGAAATCCGCCACGCCGGGCAGGATCCGGTTCCCGTGGTAGATGACGCCGTCCATGTCGCAGATAAAGCCTGTTTTCTGGTTGAAGTCGATAAAGTCTTTCGGCATAATGGCCCCTCCCGTCTGTTGCTGCTCCCAGTATACCACAGCGCGGCGGCGCTTTCCATAAGGAGAACGTAAAATTTTACCGCTTTCCGGCATAAAAAGGCCCGCTTTGCAGCGGGCCTTTTCGATGTACTTACTTGCTCAGGTACTCGTCGATGGACTTTGCGCCCAGCTTGCCGGCACCCATGGCCAGAATGACGGTGGCCGCGCCGGTCACGGCGTCGCCGCCGGCATAGACCGCCTGGCGGGAGGTCAGGCCCTCCTCGTTGA